>LFIK01002269.1_pt1 | contig 15524 bp, 14 predicted proteins | sample 643401 | NCBI WGS metagenome assembly LFIK01 (sample SAMN03777447, study PRJNA286221) | soda lake metagenome | biome: soda lake; feature: Kulunda steppe; material: water; isolation source: sample T5-Br brine of Lake Tanatar-5 | place: Russia: Kulunda steppe | collected 2010-07
CCGGCGGGTCGACCAGCTTGATACGATCCATGATCACCAAGTTGTCCGCCGGCTGTCCCATGGGGACGATACTAATCGTGCCGTCGCCGCCGATCTTCACCCGGTCGGCCGGCGGCAGGGCCACCGGACCGTTCTCACCCATCACCGCTCGCCCGGCACCGTCCTCCAGGAGGCCCAGGGGCGAGATGCGCAGATCGCCGCGGCGGCTGTAGGCCTCGTTGCCGTCGGGTGCCTGCACCGCCAGCCAGCCGTCACCCCGGACAGCCACGTCCAGCTCGTGCCCGGTGCTCATCATGGTTCCGTGGTTGAAATCCCAGCCCACGGAGGTTTCCGAGGCGTAGGTCCGGCTCTGGTAACCGGGGCCACGGACCGGCTGCGAGATGAGCTGATCCAGATCCGCCCGGAACCCGGGCGTGCTGGCATTCGCCAGGTTGTGACTGTTGTGCTGCTGGGCCTGCAGGGCGTGCTTGGCGCCGGTCATGGCCAGATAGACGAAGCGATCCATGGCGTGTGCTCTCCGTCAACCGATCCGCAATCAGCGGATGTTAATAATTTCCTGGGTCACCTGGTCCTGGGTCGAGATCATCTTGGCGTTGGCCTGGAAGTTGCGCTGCGCCGTGATCATCTTCACCAGTTGCTGGGTAATATCCACGTTGGACTCTTCCAATGCCCCGGAGCGGATCCCGCCTAGGCTGGAGGTGCCCGGCGCACCGACGATGGGCGCACCGGAGGCGAAGCTCTCCGCCCAACTGGTATCCCCGAGCTGGGTCAGGTTCTCCGGGCTGGGAAAGCGCGCCATCGCCACCTGCCCCAGGGTCCGGGACTGGCCATTGGTGAAGCGGCCGAAGATGATCCCGTCCTCCCCCACGTCCAGGCTGGAGAACTGACCGGCGGTATAACCGTTCTGAGACAACTCGGAAACGCTGAATGGCGTGCCAAACTGGGTGAGCCCAGCGAAATCCACGGTGATGTCCAGATCCTCGGCACCACCCAGCCCAGGCGTGGTTCCTGCCTCGAAGGTGAAGGGTTCCGAGGGGTCCGCGTCACCGGCGACCGTTGCCAGGGAGCCGTCCGGATTGAACACCATTTCGGTGGGTCCGCGCACATCGCCGTTGATGTCGGTGTACACGTTCCATGCGTTCTCATCCTCCGCCTTGCGGAAGAACAAGGTGGCCAGGTGAGGTCGCCCTAAGGAATCGAACACCGTCGTCGAGGTGGATTCGTTGTAGGTCTGGGGATCGTCCGCGTCGAACGCCAGCGCCGGTTCCTCGGCATTGGCGTCCAGATTGGCGGATATCCCCATCCGGCCGGTGGCCTGCGGCGCCACATCGCCGGTGTTGATGCGCAGCTCACCCAGGGCACCAGTGAGCTCACCATCGCCGTTGGCCACATATCCGGTCAGTCGCTGGCCAGTGGCGTTAGTGATCCAGCCTTCCCGGTCCAGCTCGAAGGCCCCGGCACGGGAATAGCTGATGGAACCTTCCTGGCTCATGCGGAAGAAGCCGTTTCCGTCCACGGCCAGATCCAGTGTGTTGCCGGTAAAGTCGAACTGCCCCTGGGTGAACTGCTGCCGGACATTGTCCAGCCGCACCCCCTGACCGACGGCATTACTGGCCACCCCCAACTGAGACGTCGCGAACACATCCGCGAACTCGGCCCGCGACCCCTTGAAACCCACCGTGCCGGAGTTGGCGATATTATTGCCGGTGACGTTGAGGTCCGACGAGGCGGCATTCAGACCGGACAATGCGATATTGAATGACATGGGTGTTCCCTCTTATTGAATGTGTCGAACCGCTGACAGTTTCCGTTCACCCAGCCCGTCCAGGCTGAGGGTCGGACTTTCGCCGCCACGGCCGAGGCTGACGCTGTTCACCCGTGCACCTGCCAGGATGTCGAGCCCCGTGGTCTTGCCGTTGCTGTAGGCTTCGGCACTGAGCTTGTACTGGCCTTCCGGCAATCTCCGACCTCGTTCGTCGGCGCCATCCCAGGCGAAATCGGCTTGACCGGAGGTCTGCGAGCCCAGTTGCAGCTCCCTAACTCGTTCCCCGGCAGCGTTGAAAATACTGATGGAAACCTGCTCCGCGCTCCCGGGTAGGCTGACAACGCCGGTGAGTCCGCCCTCTGCCGGGAGGTAGCCGTGCCCCCCTTCCACCAGGACCTGACGGCCCACCAGGCCGGCGGCCCGCAGGCCCTGATCCGCCAGCATCTGCTTGGCGAAACCATCAAAAGACTCCCGCAATTCACCGATTCCGTTCGCTGTGGTGAAGTGCGCCAGTTGTCCGAGAAACTCTCCGCTCTCCATGGGCTGAAAAGGATCCTGATTCTGGAACTGCGTAATCATCAGTTTCAGGAAGTCTTCCTGACCCATGTCCGACTGACCCCGTGCCTCCGCGGGCTGCTTGGCCTCATTCGAGCCGGAAACGCCGCTTCCGCCGCTCAATGCGCTCGTGTCAAACATGTGTCACTCCTCACTCCCGCCCAAGCCGAAGGGTTTGCATCAGCAGATCGCGTGACGTACTGAGCACTTCCACATTGTTCTGATAGGAGCGAGATGCCGAGATCATATTGACCATTTCCTCCACCGTGTTGACGTTGGAGCGGTACACGTAACCGTTCTCATCTGCCTCGGGATGATCCGGCATATGCAGCGCTTGGTTCGGCGCCTGGCTTTCGACCACATCCCGCACCCGGACACCGCCTAAAGCCGTGCCCGGCAGCAAGCCATCCGCTTGGCGCAGGGCGGCGGCGAAAACCGGCTGCTTCGCCCGATACGCCGCATCCGGCGTTCCCGCTACCGTTTCGGCATTGGCCAAATTGCTGGCCGTCATGTTCAACCGCAAAGACTGGGCCGTGAGAGCGGAACCCGCCGTATCAAAGACCTTGAACAATGACATGGCCAATTACTCCCCGCGAATTGCGCCGATCAGGCCAGTGATGCGGCTACCCAGAAAAGTGAGACCGGCCTGATAATGAACCGTGTTCTCAGCAAACCTCGACTGCTCAACTTGGCTTTCCACTGTGTTTCCATCCAGAGATGGGTTAAAAGGAACCCGGTACTGAAGATCCACCCGCCCGTCGGCCGATGCCCCTTGGGCCGGCAAATGACCAGCATGGGTGCGAGCCACTGCCATCACACCCGGATCGGTCTGTCCCCGCACGTGCTGCAGAGCCGTACGGAAATCGAAATCGCGCGCCTTGAAATGCGGCGTATCGGCATTCGCCAGGTTCTCAGCCAGCACCTCATGGCGCTGTGCTCGCAGCTTCAGTGCTGCAGCCTGCACGCCGAACGCCTTGTCAAGAGAAATGCTCATGCGTGGTCCTCGCAATGATGCCTGCGAAAACATAAGCAATCCCCATGCCAGTGGAGACAAAACACACGGGAGAAAAGGGAGTACGCGCCGAAACGGCCGACGCTAAAGGTTTAAGCGGTGCTGCCGATAGACCGATAGCCGGAAATTTGACAACGGAAGGGCGGCAAGGAATTGCCGCCGGCGGCAACAATTCCTACCGGCCGACGGCTGGTGGGCGTCTGCGGTACACAACGCCGCCCTCAGTGCGAAGCATCTCGAGGTCGTCATTATGTCTGGCAAGAGACTCCGAAGCGCCTACCACCAGATAACCACCGGGCTGAAGCTGCTGACACATCCGGCGAAGAATGTCATGGCGCGATTCCGCCGAAAAATAAATCAGCACGTTACGACAGAAGATCAAGTCGAAACGACCCAGAACCGCATAGCTGTCCAGCAGATTATGCAGTTGAAATCGCACACGCCGACGAATCTCCGGCCGCACCTCCCAAACATCCGGCTCCACTCGCTGAAAATGGTAATTTCGCCGTTCAGCACTCAAGCCCCGGCTCAAGGCACTAGCACCGTAGCGGGCAAGCCGTGCCTGGTTGACCATGGCTGGCGCGATATCCGTACCGAGGATATCCCCTTCCAGCCGCCCCCCTCGCGCCCGGAATTCCTGCAGTGCAATACTGATGGAATAAGGCTCCTGGCCAGAAGAGCAGGCCGCTGACCAGACACGAACCTGCTGCCTGTTCTGCTTCACCAGATCCGGAAAGATCAGATCCTGCAAGACCTGGAAAGGATAGTTGTCCCGGAACCACTGGGTCTCGTTAGTGGTCATCGCCTCGATCACGCGCCCGGGCAAGTCACCAGTCGGCCTTTGCTGAATACGCTGGAGCAAGCCCCCCAAGTCAGCAATACCTTCGCGTTGCATGAGCTGGCCCAATCGACTGCTCACCAGATACTGCTTGTTATCACCAAGCACAATACCGCAAGACTTTTCCAGAAACTGTCGGAACGCCTTGTAGTGCTCCGGGTTGATATGAGTGCTGGACACGCTCCGCCCCTAAATGAACGGTCGCAAGATCGACGACCGGTGGTCATGCTTCTCCGCAGCAGACCGCCGCGCAGGCGCCATTATGGACTTGTGCGTCACGGATGATAAGCACTTGACCAAATCGCTGCCGCAGGCTCAACCCGGATCGACTGCGCGGAGCCTTTCCACGACTCTCTCCCCAAGCTCCTCTGCGGAGAACTTGGCCAATAAATCGTCAGCCCCCACGCGCTTCACCATATCTTTATTAAATACTCCGCTCAGGGAGGTATGGAGCAGCACATGCAGATGCTTCAGTGCGTCATCCTTACGGATTTCCGCCGTCAGCGTGTAACCATCCATACGTGGCATCTCAATATCAGAGATCACCATCATCAGGTCGTTGAATGGAGTGTCTGCGGGATCCTGCGCCCATAATTGCAACTGCTCCAGTGCCTCCTCCCCGTTTTTCGCCAGGGTTACCGGAACACCCAATTGATCCAGGGTACCCTTGATCTGCTTTCGGGCAACCACCGAGTCATCCACCACCAGAACATGCCGCCTGTCGCCGCCATCTTGTCGTTCAAGCGCGTGCTGACCGGACTCAAATTCCGCTGCAGCCTGAAGTTCTGCTCTGACTTTCTCCACATCCAGAATCTGCACCATGCGCCCATCAACACGGGACACACCGGTAAGGTAGGAGGCGCCAGACGCACTGGAAGGCGGCGCCATAACCTCCTGCCAATTCAGGTTCACAATCCGATCCACCGCACGGACGAGAAACCCTTGGGTTGCACGGTTGTATTCCGTAACAATTACCGAGGACGATTCCTGATCTTTCAGCGCGCAACCAGTGATCGCCATGCAGAGATCGATCACTGCAATGGTATTACCCCGGATCGGAGCGACACCGGCGACCGCCGGATTGGAGTGCGGCATGCGGATCAAGCGCGGCCTGGGGATCACTTCGCGCACCTTGAAAACGTTGATCCCGAAGATCTGCGCGCCATTGAGACTGAAAAGCAGCAACTCAAGCCGATTCTTTCCCGCGAGGTTGGTACGCTGATCAATGCTGTCAAGGATCCCGGACATGGTCTCGGCTTTCTCCGAATGGTTCTGAACGCGTCTAAGCATCCTAGCGGCCAATACCCGGTTTTCTTTAGCACCAAAACGGACCGCGTGACACAGGAAGTGCTTGATTCGCCGTTTTGGCACAAAGGCTGCATAACTTAGCAACCAGGAACGACAGAGCACCTGGAACCATGATGATCAAGCGTACCGCCACCTCCAACACGCCCGGGACAGCCGGAGCCAAAACTCCGGAAGCCGGAATTTTGACGCTGCCGGATTTATGGCACCTTGTGATCGCCTCGACGCTACTCTTCTTGCCAACCATGATCATGGCACAGCAACTCCAGTCGCTCGAGAGCATTCGTGAAGCGGCACAATTGTACGCGGTCAAACACCTGACCGGAGGCGATGAGGGGGCCTCGGTGGAGATCAGTCGTCTGGATTCACGCCTGCGCCTGCAGCGATGCGACCAGCCTTTAGAGGCCTTCCAGCCACCGGGACAAGGTCACGGAGGGCGGACCAGTATCGGCGTACGCTGCGTGGGAGAAACGCAATGGACGATCTATATGTCAGCAAGCGTCCGTCGCCAAATCCAAGTCTATATCGCTGCCCGCAGCCTTGCGCGCGGCACGCGTCTGGGCGAAAAGGATGTTCAAAGTGTGACTATGGATACTGGCAATGTTCCTCATGGCTACTTCACTGAAGTAGACGAAGTGCTTGGGATGGAACTGCGCCGCCCGAGCCGCCCCGGGGAAGTGCTAACCCCGATGATGCTGGCGCCGCCAAGGCTCGTTCAGCGCGGCCAATCCGTGCTCGTACAGGCCGAATCCGGTTCTACACGGGTTTCAATGCGCGGCGAAGCCCTGGAGGACGGCATCCGGGGGCAGCGCATCCGCGTAAGAAACAGCCGGTCTGACCGTATTGTGGAAGGCACCGTGATCGGCGAAGGCCGAATTCGTGTCAACATGTAGGCTCAATACACCAATGACATCCCGGACTTCACCAAGAAACCTGCAATTTCTGCTAAAGTTTCGTGAAGTGGAGCCGACGACTATCGAGAACAGGCGAAATGCTTGGTGAGGGGCCGTTGCGGGAGACCAGCGATACGTCACCGACTGTTATAGGAGTCAGGGCATGACCGACCCAATCAACAATGGCAACAATCTCGCCGTCGGCAAGATTCTTAACGAAGGCTTGCGCGGTCGCCAGCAGACAGTTGCTGCTGAACCGAAGGATCGGAATGACCGCACAGATGAACGCTCTGCGTCGGGACAGACCCAATTGTCCGATCGTCTCCAGTCGATCAGGGCCACGATCGATCGAAGCCCTGACGTGGACATGGATCGAGTTCGGGAAATAAGACAAAGCATTGCGGAAGGTAACTATCCGCTGGATGCTGACCGGATAGCCAGTAAGTTTTCAGACTTTGAGACCCTCTTACGTTGACCGTGACTCCGTCCGACAGCCCAATTGCGCCGGTCCTGCACGAGCTCAACCGGCTTCTTACGGAGTTACGCGCTCTGCTGAGCGAAGAGCAACGCCATGTCGGGCGACGTGACGTGGATGCATTGCTCCCTTTGCTGGATCAGAAGAGCCGCTTGATTCGAAATGTTGAAACACTGGATGCACAGCGGCGCGGTCTAGTGTGTGACAGCGGCAATCAGGATACGCGAAAAGGCATGGATGCCTTTTTGCGGCTCCAAGCGGATGGTCCGCAATTGACCACGATGTGGACGGATATTCTCTCCCTGCTTGAGGAATGCCGGGCCTTAAACGAAAGCAACGGCGCCATCATTCATCAGAGCATGGCCATGAACGAGCGTATGCTTAACGTTTTCCGCGGGGCTAGCGCTGACGAGACGACGGCATACGGTCCGGAAGGCACGCGAAACAGCCCACGTGGATCACGGAACCTAGGCAAGGCCTGACCCAACACAACAGCCGGATCAGTCTTCCTGCGAATGTTCAGGCCTGAGCCGCCCGCTCTTTCTCCGGTTTCTTTCCGCGCCGGGCCACGTCTTTGCGCAGGAACGCGACGAACTCGGACAGCGGCATGGAGCCGAAGTCTTCGCCAGTCCGGGTACGCACGGCCACGGAACCAGAGTCAAGCTCCCGATCCCCGATAACCAGCATGTAAGGGATCTTCTGAAGCGTGTGCTCGCGGATTTTAAAGCCGATCTTCTCATTTCTCAAGTCGGCGGAGGCGCGAAAACCGTGCTGCCTCAGGGTTTTTTCCACTTCCCGGGCAAAATCGGCCTGCCGATCGGTGATGGTCAGCACCACCGCCTGCTCCGGCGCAAGCCAGGTGGGAAGCGCCCCGGCGTGCTCTTCGATGAGAATTCCGATGAAACGCTCGAACGAGCCCAGGATGGCCCGATGCAACATCACCGGCTCGCGGCGGCTGCCGTCCTCGGCCACGTAGGTGGCCCCCAGGCGCCCCGGCAGGGCGAAATCCACCTGGATCGTGCCACACTGCCAGACGCGGCCGAGGCAGTCCTTGAGCGAGAATTCGATCTTGGGGCCGTAGAACGCACCCTCTCCCGGCTGCAGTCGGAATTCCAGCCCCTTGTTCTTGAGCGCCGTTTCCAGCGCCTGTTCGGCCTTGTCCCAGACCTCGTCGGAGCCGACCCGCTGCTCCGGGCGCGTGGACAGGGCAACGATAATCTCCTCGAAACCCAGTTCACGGTAGGCGTGATACAGCAGGTCGATGAAATCCGACACTTCTGACTGGATCTGCCCCTCTGTGCAGAAGATGTGGGCGTCGTCCTGCACGAAGTTACGCACCCGCATCAGCCCGTGCAGCGTGCCCGAGGGCTCGTTGCGATGGCAGGAGCCGAACTCCGCCATGCGCAGCGGCAGATCACGGTAGCTACGCAGACCCTGGTTGAAGATCTGCACGTGGCACGGGCAGTTCATGGGTTTCACGGCATAGGTGCGGGCCTCGGATTCGGTGTAGAACATGTCGTCACCGAATTTTTCCCAGTGGCCGGACTTCTCCCAGAGGCTTCTGTCCACCAGCTGCGGCGTATGCACTTCCTGGTAGTCACGTTCCTGCAGCAGCCCGCGGATAAAATTCTGCAGTTCCAGGTAAACGCGCCAGCCCTTGTCGTGCCAGAACACCATGCCCGGCGATTCTTCCTGGACGTGGAAAAGGTCCTGCACCTTGGCGATGCGCCGGTGGTCGCGCTTTTGCGCCTCTTCCAGGCGCTTCAGGTAGGCCTTGAGCTCTTTCTTGTCACCCCAGGCCGTGCCGTAGATCCGCTGCAGCATTTCGTTGTTGGCGTCACCGCGCCAGTAGGCGCCGGCCAACGAGGTGAGCTTGAAGGCCTTGCAGAAGCGGGTATTAGGCACGTGCGGGCCTTTGCACATGTCCACGTACTCCTGGTGGTAGTACAGGCCCATGGACTGAACGTCCGGCATGTCCTCGACCAGGCGCACCTTGTAGGCTTCCCCTCGCTCGCGGAAGATGCGCAGCACCTCGTCCCTGGGCGTGACCTTCTTGACCACGTCGTATTCCTGATCAATGAGCTCGGCCATCCGCTGCTCGATGCGCTCCAGGTCTTCCGGGTGGAAGCCGGCATCGTGGCGGATGTCATAGTAGAAGCCGTTTTCGATCACAGGGCCGATGGCCATCTGCGCGTCGGGGTACAGCTGCTTCACCGCCTGCCCCAGCATGTGGGCACAGGAGTGGCGGATGATGTCCAGCCCCTCGACATCGCGCGGCGTGATGATCTGCAACTGCGCATCCTGTTCGATCAGATCGCAGGCATCCATCAGCTCCCCATCGACTTTGCCCGCCAGGGTGGCCTTGGCGAGACCGGGCCCAATGGATTCCGCCACCTGCATGATGGATACGGGCTGGTCGAACTCGCGCTGGCTGCCGTCGGGAAGGGTAATGATGGGCATGGCATCGCTCCACAGTGGTGACCCATACGAGAGGCCACGTGCATGTCAAAACGAAAAAGCCCCTCGCGGGAGGGGCTTTCCGGTCGCCCTGAAAGGGCCGAATATGGTAGGCGCGATTGGACTCGAACCAACGACCCCCACCATGTCAAGGTGGTGCTCTAACCAGCTGAGCTACGCGCCTGTCGAAACAGTGGCGGTATTCTACCGCGGGTACCTGGCGTGTCAACGGGTTTCTGACCGGGCGTGGCCTGACGCCACGCCCGGTCAGTCCGGATCCGGATGCTGCTTCAGGTAGCCGCGCATGCCGGGAACATCGACGCCCTCGGCACCCTGCAGCGGTAGTGAGAACGCAAGGCCCTTGAACCGCTGTTCCAATTGGAATTCGCGATTCAAGCGCTCGGCGATTGATTCGGCCAGTTCCGGGGCAACGATCGTCAACAAAGCCCGCATGGAACCCCGATAACCCTGACGGCCAAAAATCAGGTGCTCGGGGAAATCCAGGCCCCGCCCATCAACCAGGGTGAGGCCACGGGCACCCAACTCCCTGGCGCGCGTCATGGCTTTGTCTTCCAGTTCAGCAGCAACGAACACGACCAGCATCACCGCCTCCTGTCCTGCCCTTCGAGGCCCTGTGACGGGTGGCAGCCCCTGCCCCGATCGCTGCTCAATGGCGATACAGCAGGCGACGCCATGCGCATGTTCACCGAGGCGCAACTCCGAGGCAAAGCGCCGCAGCAGTTCAAGCCCTCGCTCGGTTTCCAGCAGGTACAGCATTATGGATTGGCGGCCTTCAGCGGTGATACCAAAAAACCCCGGCAATTCCCGCGAGCTGACACCACGCGCCGGAATCAACGACATAGCCTCGCATCCGGATGCACCGGCCACTTCCCGTGCCGCTTCTTCCAGCTCCGTCGAGACGATCAGGGCCAGCAGGCTTTCGGACATGACAACCACTCCCTGTGCACTATGGCCTCATGCTACCGGAAGCTGCCGGAAGGCGACCAGCCATCAGACCGCCTCCACATCCGGGCGGCCAAGGGCATGCCTTTCCAGGCGGCGGATCTCATCCCGCAGGCGTCCCGCCTCCTCGAATTCCAGGTTGCGGGCATGCTCGTACATTTTCTGTTCCAGTTCCTTGATGCGCTTCACGGCCTGTGCCGGGGTCATGCTGCCGTAGGCGGCGCCCTGCTCCGCCACCTGGCGGTCGCGGGTGCGGGTGGACACCCAGCTGCCATCCCGTTGCATCACGTCGGCCACGGCCTTGCGGATGCCCTGCGGGGTGATGCCGTGTTCCTCGTTGAACGCCGTCTGCTTCCCGCGGCGGCGTTCGGTTTCATCGATCGCCTGGCGCATGGAATCGGTGATGCTGTCCGCGTAAAGAATGGCTTTGCCGCGCACGTTGCGTGCCGCCCGCCCGATGGTCTGGATCAGTGAGCGGTTGGAACGCAGGAAGCCTTCCTTATCCGCATCCAGAATAGCCACCAGCGAGACTTCGGGGATATCCAGCCCCTCCCGCAGCAGGTTGATGCCCACCAGCACGTCGAACTCCCCCAGGCGCAGATCGCGAATGATCTCCATGCGCTCCACGGTGTCTATGTCCGAGTGCAGGTAGCGCACAGCCACGTCGTGTTCCGTCAGGTATTCGGTCAGGTCCTCCGCCATGCGCTTGGTCAGCGTGGTGACCAGCACGCGTTCGCCGGCATGGGTACGCACGTTGATCTCCGACAGCAGGTCGTCCACCTGCGTGGTTGCCGGCCGCACCTCAACCTCCGGGTCCACCAGGCCGGTGGGACGGACCACCTGTTCCACCACGGCGGCGGAGTGCTGCTCCTCGTAAGGGCCGGGCGTCGCGGAGACGAACACCATCTGCGGTGCGATCGCCTCCCATTCGTCAAAGCGCAACGGCCGGTTGTCCAGGGCGGACGGCAACCGGAAACCGTATTCCACCAGGGTGGTCTTGCGCGCCCGGTCACCGCGGTACATGCCTCCGATCTGCGGAACGGTGACATGGGATTCGTCGATGAACAGCAGGCAGTCGGCGGGCAGGTAGTCGAACAGCGTCGGCGGCGGCTCCCCTTCCTTGCGCCCGGACAGGTAACGGGAGTAGTTCTCGATGCCGTTGCAGTAACCGAGCTCCTGCATCATCTCGATGTCGAAGCGGGTACGCTGTTCCAGCCGCTGCGCCTCCAGCAGCTTGCCCGCGTCGCGCAGCTGATCCAGCCGCCAGCGTAGTTCTTCCTTGATCTGCTCGATGGCCTCCAGGATGGTGGTACGCGGCGTCACGTAGTGAGTCTTGGGGTAGATGGTGAGACGCGGCACGCGGCGCAGCACTTCACCGGTGAGCGGATCGAAGTAGCTCAGGGTTTCCACCTCGTCATCGAACAACTCGATGCGGACCGCCTCTTCGTTCTCTTCCGCCGGAAAGATGTCGATGACCTCGCCGCGGACCCGGTAGGTGCCGCGCTTCAGTTCCATGTCATTGCGGGTGTACTGCAGTTCCGCCAGGCGGCGCAGCAAGCCGCGCTGATCGATCACATCTCCCTGCACCAGGTGCAGCACCATGTTCAGGTAGGACTTGGGATCACCCAGACCGTAGATGGAGGACACGGACGCGACGATGATCGTGTCCCGCCGCTCAATGATGGCCTTGGTGGCGGACAGGCGCATCTGCTCGATGTGTTCGTTTACCGAGGCGTCCTTTTCTATGAACGTGTCGGAAGACGGCACATAGGCCTCGGGCTGGTAGTAGTCGTAGTAGGAAACGAAGTATTCCACCGCGTTTTCCGGAAAGAACTCCCGCATTTCCCCATACAGCTGCGCGGCCAGTGTCTTGTTCGGTGCCATGACGATGGCCGGCCGCTGCAGTTCCTGGATGATGTTGGCCATGGTGAAGGTCTTGCCGGACCCGGTCACACCGAGCAGGGTCTGGTGTCTGTGCCCGGCGGCAATGCCGGAAACCAGGCTTTCGATCGCGTTCGGCTGGTCGCCCGCCGGCTTGTAGGCGGACTGCATCTGGAAGCGTTTGCTCATGGAAATTTTATGGCCGCTGCGATTTGAACTATCATCTCGTGCTGGATGCGCGGCAGGATCCGGGCGCGGCTTCGGCCCGCGCTGATTCGCGCGACACCCATTCACTCGATGATCGGAGGCTCACTTGGACATCAAACTCGCAGACCGGGTTCAACGCGTAAAACCCTCTCCCACCCTGGCCGTCACCGCCCGCGCCGCCGAATTGCGCGCTGCTGGCAAGGACATCATCGGCCTGGGCGCCGGCGAGCCTGACTTCGACACACCCGAGCATATCAAACAGGCCGCCATCGAGGCGATTCAGCAGGGCAAGACCAAGTACACCGCGGTGGACGGCACGCCGGAGCTGAAAAAGGCGGTGCAGGCAAAGTTCAGCAAGGAGAACGGCCTGGACTATGAGCTCAACCAGATCCTGGTCTCCGCGGGCGCCAAGCACAGCATCTACAACCTGATGTGCGCGCTGCTCAACGCCGGCGATGAAGTGGTGATCCCGGCCCCCTACTGGGTGTCGTACCCGGACATGGCCAAGCTTGCCGACGGCGTACCCGTGGTGATCGAGGCCGGCCAGGACCAGCACTACAAGATCACGCCGGAACAGCTGGACGCGGCGATGACCGAGAAGACCAAGCTGGTCATCCTCAACAGTCCGTCCAACCCCACCGGGGTGGCCTACAGCCGGAAGGAACTGCAGGCCCTGGGCAAGGTTCTGGCCGCCTACCCCGAAGCCGTGATCATGACGGACGATATCTACGAGCACATTGTCTGGAATGACGAAGGCTTCGTGAACATCGTCAACGCCTGCCCGGAACTGAAGGATCGGACCGTGGTGGTGAACGGCGTGTCCAAGGGCTATTCCATGACCGGCTGGCGGATCGGCTATGCGGCGGGCCCGCTGTCCGTGATCGGCGCCATGAAAAAGATTCAGTCGCAGAGTACGTCGAACCCCACCTCGATTGCCCAGGCGGCGGCCACGGCGGCGCTGACCGGCGACCAGGGCTGCATTCCGCCCATGCTGAAGGCATTCAAGGAGCGCCACGACTTCGTGGTCAAGGCCCTGAACGACATGCCGGGCATCGAATGCCTGCCGGGGGACGGCACCTTCTACTGCTTCCCGAAGGTTGAGGGCGCCATCAAGAAGCTGGGCCTGAAGGACGACGTGGCCCTGGCCGAGCACCTCATCAACGAGGCAGGCGTGGCACTGGTTCCGGGCTCGGCGTTCGGGCTGGAAGGCTACGCGCGGATCTCCTTTGCCACCAGCATGGAGAACCTGGAACGCGCGATGGAGCGGATTGCCAAGGCACTAGGCTAATCCTCTCGAGTACGATCCGAAAGGCGGGTACTGCTTTGGCAGCCCGCCTTTTTTGTTTTCCGAGACGACCTTGCCTCCGACGCGCAGCTGAACACCTGGAGAAACCAGACTACGCCCTACCACGTTTCCCGGGGACAGGCCTTCAGGAGCGGCTGTGACTGTTGACGAAAAGGGCCGAATCTGTAGAATACGCGCCATCACTTCCCCGGTAGCTCAGTTGGTAGAGCAAGTGACTGTTAATCACTGGGTCGGCGGTTCGAGCCCGTCCCGGGGAGCCAGATAAAGCTTAAAGATCAAGGGCTTGAGCAATATGTTCAAGCCCTTTTTCGTTGGAGCAGAGCACGAGTCACACTTTTGTCACAATGACTCGACGACCGCTAGAGACTGCCTTGTCGGGCACATTCGCTCACCCTTCGAGCGGCAGCACATCTAGAGGCTGCGGCTTCGCGAGAAAATACCCCTGAGCATGAGATACCCCGATCTCGCGCAGGGCGTCCAATTCACTTCGTGTCTCCACGCCCTCTGCAATCAGGCTACTTCCAATTTCCGCGGCGAATGCCGCCAAGGCGGTTGCGAGTGCCCGACGGTCCGTCCGCTCATCAAGATCGCGCGTCAGCGTCATATCAAGCTTGATCACATCTGGGGCAAGACTCAGGATATGTCGGAAACTGGAATACCCAGCGCCGGCATCATCAATAGCCAGCCGCAACCCACCCTCGCGCAACGGGGCTAACGATCGGCTAAGCGCGGTGTAGTCCTCAACCGCATCATGCTCCGTGATCTCCAGCATAATCTGATGAAGCGGATACCCCACCAGGCCATGTTCAAGTTGACCAGAAACCACAGTCTCCGGTGACGCATTTATAGATAAGTAACAATGAGACGGGATTCTCCTCAAGGCGCCCAATGCCTTGGCCATCGCTGAAACTTCCAGCTCCCCGCCGAGACCAACTGCCTCGGCCTCCTGAAACCACTTATCCGGCCCTCGGCTGGGCTCCGCTGTAAATCGAGTCAATGCCTCGTAGCCAGAGATACACGCCTCTGCGATGTTGAATATCGGCTGGAAAACACAGAAGAACTGCTCGTTCTCAAGGGCACTTTGGATTCGCGCTACCGCTTCCTGCCGGAACTTATGAGCCGCCTGCTCCCGATCCAACTGTCGCGCTGCGAAATCGGCGAAAACCCGCATCAGCCCAAGATCTCGTTCGTTTAGGCTGGGATCAGCTGATCGATCAAAACAGCATAACGTCCCGAAAACGCTTCCATCCCTCAGCTCAATCGGAACACTCAAGTGTGCCCCGATTGGTATCTCTCGCGTTCCCGGCAGGTCCAGGGCGGCGGGCTCGCGCGAAGCATCGGTGATCATTTCAGGTAGTCGCCCATCAACCACACGCTGACAGTAGCTTTCCTCTTTCGGCCCCCAACCGCCCACCTCAAGCATGGGTGCGTCTTGCCCTCGATCGACGAATCGGAAGACTCTGCGGTCGTCGTCAAACTCGGATATAAAGGCCACTTCCATCCCGAGGTGGGTCCGAATCGTATGCAACGCCTCGAGTAAAGTTTGCCGGGTGGAGGAGCGCCCCTCTCTATCGTCTTCCAACATCACTCGCTCCAATGAATCCGCTCGTATCACTGTCACCACCTGCTCTCAGCTTGTAAGTGTGTGAAGAACACCTTCAGCGGCACTGGCCGACCGAACAAATACCCTTGGAAGAGATGACAACCATGGGTAATTAACCAGGTCCGCTGCTCTTGAGTCTCAACACCCTCAGCAACGACTTCAAGCCCAAGGCTGTGGTAACCGTCCGGGCAGCACCGTGTTGACGGCGTGCTTCGGCTCTGTCAGCCGGTGGCTGGCTGGAGTTCCGGCAGATTCCAGGGCAGG
>LFIK01002270.1_pt1 | contig 15524 bp, 16 predicted proteins | sample 643401 | NCBI WGS metagenome assembly LFIK01 (sample SAMN03777447, study PRJNA286221) | soda lake metagenome | biome: soda lake; feature: Kulunda steppe; material: water; isolation source: sample T5-Br brine of Lake Tanatar-5 | place: Russia: Kulunda steppe | collected 2010-07
CAAAACACACACACACAGAGAGAGAGAGAGAGAGAGAGAGAGAGAGAGAGAGAGAGAGCATCCAGATGCAAACCCTAGACCGACATCATTAAACAATGAGTCACAATCATCATTCATGAAATTATTCCTATGTTTTGTATTCCCGAAAAAGAAAAATCCCTCGAGAGTTGGGTGGAGAGCGATCGCAATGAGGCCAGGACTTGGGTTCTCGAGCAGCTCAGACGTGGCTACTTGTACAAGAGATCTAAGGCCGAGCGATATCGCAATGTCGGTGCGTGCAGCGTGACCATTGATGACCTGAGAAGGTATCAGGCATTCCTCGGGCTTCCTCCACATGGAAACAAGAAGGCTGCTTATAACGAGGTGTTGAATACTTTAGAGGTGCGGGATGCAGGGTTACCTGACTCGTGTTTGCACACTGCTTCTAAATTTCCAATGACGATGTGCTATCCCATGTGCACGTACGTGCATGTATGCATGCCAACACGTGGCAGGTGCCTGTATGCACGCAGAATAAAAAGAGAGAGCTTAAGGATAAGGGGCCAATTAGGAGAGGGGGAGGTGTGGAGGATGAAGCTTCAAAACAAGTAAAAGAGGATATGAAAAGGTGAGGGAACAAAACACCGCTAAGCCTGTGCAGTAGGTAAGCATTGCTGCCAAAACTGTTGGCAAAAAAAGGACTGAAGTCAATACATATTGGACAGGTGCACCTCGTAGCCTGAGTCAGGGCAAGGGGACTTGCACAATCCTCGGGACTTGAAAGCCGGGCCCCTACACTACTAGTACCACACACGCTTGACCTCATAGCGCATGGCCAGGGGGTTGTCACCTGGCCATTTTGGGAGGATCCCTTGCTGTTGGCTGCACCTTTTCAGGTACTTTGCAAGCCTATTCTGGCCAGTGAAGTGTGCAAACATATTTGATTCCTGACCTGAAACTTACAATTTTTTTGCCGCTCAAAGTGACCCTTAACCAATTAATCTTTCTTTGATTCATCTGTCAAGTTTAAAAACAGTCCCGCATAAAGCAGCTTTCGCCAATAAGTCCCAGAGTGCAGAATAGTAGCACTTCCAATTATGTGCCCAGCATCCTGGATCTTATAGGCAAATATGCCGAAATGTGCTACGGAACATCCAGACATCAGAAAATCCTAGAACATACCCAATTTTATAAGGTGCGCCCAGGGTCTGGTGAAAGGGTGGGCAAAGTCATGCCAAATTGTGACTCCCGGATTTGCTGCCATTTCAAACTAATAGACTTGCTGCCATCCATTTGCTTGAGGTGATTTTCACCTTTAACAATAGAAATGCCTATCAATAGGCAAGCGCAGCGTCCAAGACGGAGCTTCTTCTTTCACATCACCACTTTTTGATAATGGTCAATCCATCCTTTTTTGAATCAGGCAATACGGTAATTTGGCAGATTTGTGTGCTGAGTACTGCCAGAGTAATTGAGTGGGCTACTAATTTTTTAGCGAATCAGTATTGCAACTTGCACTGGGCCCAAACTAGAGCTTATCATTGCGTTTCCATCGAAGAAAGTAGGTGCTCATGGCATTTTGATCAAAATCTGCCATTAGCTCCTCGGTTTTATGCTAAGGCGCAGCTAGGCTGTTTCAGGAAGCTCCATGCGCAATACCTGCCATGAATTTTAAATCAGGGCATATGACCTACAAGCAGTGAAGACTTGGCAAACGTTTCTGCCATGGTTGAAGCGTTGAGGTGCTACAACCTACTGTAATTTTGTACTCTTCTGGAAAGATTGCGCCATAAGGAAATTGCATTTGGACGTGCACTGGGTTTACTGGGGGTTACAGGTCTATCTTTCAATTATGGAGGCTTAGCAATGAATACATTGCCCAGTAAATGTTTAGACTCGAGTGCACTGTTAAGACTCGAGCGGGCACAGATACACACATATCACATATCCTAGGGTTGGCATTTGCTCTACACGGTACACGGCCTTGAACGTTACATATAATGATGGGTTTAAAAAGGTGTCTAAATACCTAGGCTCGTCAAGCCTCTTCAGAGCCTAGGCCTACATGTAGATGGCCTCGAGAATTTCTTTACGCTGCTTCCTGGTTGTCCTCCTTGACGAGCTGCAGGCTGCTTGCCAGGTCTACCTCTACACTCTTGCTGCTCTGCCTGCTGTTGCAATGCTCGTAATTAGCTTCCGTGCGCGCTCAAAGTGAACCTGGATTGAAGCCTGTTGTACATGTATTGCACCCCCAAGCTGACCAGTTGCGATTGCTGGCACAAGCTGTTGAGTGCATGCACAGCAAGCGCACTGCTACTCTTGCCAAAGCTGGGAAGCTCCTATTTGCCCACAAGCGCCAGAAGTTGACACACCCAGTGACGGGTGGCAAGCCCACCTAATTTTGGGGAGGAGTCCGGTGGCCAGCTCAAATTCTTCTCAAAGGCGTCAGCGTGGCGCGCCTGCATGCACCGCACAAGATCCTTCTTTAGCCCGCACAGGCAACAGCCACTTGCTAGAGATGCATTTACACGCACCATTTCATTTGTTTAGATACACATGCCAACAGGCAAGAACGCTCACACACATGCACATGCACATGTATGAGCACAATTCTCATTCATGCGCACGCCTTCCTGTAACCTGACTTCCTCTCTGAGACCAGGGCCCGCGTCCTGCCAACTCCACAATCCGCAGCTGACACGGCTGCAACGTTGCCTGGCATTTGAAGCCAATGCCACTGCTGCTGCTTCCTGTTTGCCAGGTGCTGCTGCTGCCTGCTGCTGCCCAATGCTCCTGCTCTTTGGGAATCAGACCCTCCCTTACTCCCAAGTGATGACCCTTTCACACTGTGCTTTTCAGATGCATTTAAATGCGTCTTGTGAGCATCGAGGGGGCTGGATGGGCTGAACAGCTGCTTGCACAGCTTGCAATGTAGCTTGCACAGGATGGGGCCCGCATCTGACTCATGACTGATCAGTGACAGGCCCTATACTCATGCACTATCACCACCAAGACTTCCCATTGGCCTTCAGATATTCTGTGTTTCAAAATCTGTACATGCCATCAGTGATGGCCCATCACTTAATCCTGCCCAGGAAACCTTTGTGAGCTGAGGTACCTGTTACCCTTGTCTGCAACGGTTGCATCTCCCTAAGCATCATCACAATAAATGCGCGTGGGCATGTTCTTATGCAATTATAGCTTAGAGATTTTCCAGATGTATGGCTTGTCCTCGGTGAGCTTTGGTGAGTTAGCTACCCACCCTTGTATACCCATACCCACCCTTAAACGTACATGTATAACAGGTTTACATGGTGTATGGAAATTTAAGTGCAACCTGTGCCGAAAATCTCGTTTGTCAATTCACGCCAATTTGCCAATTTGCCAATTTGCGTTGCCTTTGTTTTGCCACTAGAACATGAAATACCATAGATACCACGCAAAATGCGCAGGTGTTGATGTGCAATGTACACTGTACATTTAGGCCCAAATGCTTGCCGAGCGGCAGAGCTGATGGGAGGAGAACAGCAAGGCGCAGCAGCTACATCAGCTCAGCATCTTTGTCCCGACTGAAAAATTCAAGAAGACCAGTACCTATGAATTCGGGCTGAAATGGTTTTACCAAGATAGATTGCAATTTGTCAGTACGTTTATAAGCTCGTCCACACACTGTACATGTTGTACTCCTAGCAGATATGAGTGGGTATATATAACAGTGCATGATCACGCTTCTTGGGCACAACATCCCGACATTTCTCCATGTGCCACAAAATATAAGTCACTTAATACAATATTATTGTGCTGAAAGAAACTCAGGCATGCCACAAAAGCTTAGGGTTAGGATATCAAGGCTTTGAGAGGATCCGGGATTTCTGTATGATAAATGGATATGTGCCTTAAAGAAAGTAAGGTTTTTATGTTATGGTATATATAATATGCCTCCGTCAAAATTTACAGTATGTGTTGGCATATACACAGATCAAGGGAAACCAATTACACAGATACACACAAATACAAGAGTCTTGGCAAGACAGCACATACTTTTTACTGTGTCTGCAGCAATCTGATTCATGGCCCGAAGACACCAGCGTCTGTGGTTCCTAAGCGCCCGCCATTTAGCCCTTTGACAGAGTCTTCCAGCGGAAAGGTGCCGAGTACAGAGGGCTTTTCTAGCCAATGGCAATGGAACCGCAATCTGCAGACCTGCTCTAAGGTGGGATTTTGAGATCGGGTTTGCTACTTTTTTGTTGTTTACATGTTCACATTGAATCAGAGGGGCCAGAAAAGGGGCTGGAGGCAGCTTAGATATGACATAAATAATGTCACATTATATAAGGGCGCATAGTTGGCAAACACCATTTACACCTAAAAGTCACTTTGATCCATGTGTTGGGGTAGCCCAACTTGTTTACCAGGGGCCAGCTAACCCCTAACATTGTCAGTCACTGATATAATCTTATTCTTGGTGGCCATAAAACATGGCCCATACTACTATGAATGAATGCCCTTAACAGCCCCTCAGTTTCAAAGCTATGGTAATATGGTTGCCCATTCATGTCTCTTGGAAGATAGATCAAGGGAAATCAGTCTCAGCCTGAGTGGACTGCCAAGGTTTCTCCCCTATGATATTTCACAACAAATTATTGTCAGTGATGAATCAGAGTGCCTGAGTTAGTTGGTGGAGGTTATGTTTGAGCTATTTTCCTAGTTCAGATCTTATTAAATCCCCCTTACGGCCCCGGATTTAGCCTGCCCTGCAGCTGGGCAAGCGCACCTCTTTGTTTCCCCATGTAACACGAACCTGGTGATGGTTTGAGTCGGCAGAGGGCGTGCAGCAACTCAGGGACATGGATGGGTGGCAGCAGCAGCATTGAAACAAAACCAGGCTTTCCTTGATCTCCAGATCACCTCCAACTACCTAACCAACCACCAGGCTCAGGCTTTGGGCTGGACTGGGGTCAGGCCAGTTCATTTACTGGGATCGTTCCCCGGCCAGCCCATTAAAAGACCCTTCTTATATTGTTCCTTACAATCATGCAGTACCCTGTCACCCTGGCAAAATGAACAGCTGTGGCCGTACCACAGTTTGTTGTCCCTTGATGCACGGATTTTGCACTCTGGACATGCCAAAAGCCAACACTGTGGCTTATGTTCTTCAGATGTTTGTTCAAGAATGACAATGATTTGGCATGACAGACAAGGGCAGCTTACAACCCCCCTTGAAATCAAGATATTGGCGCTTGTAGGCCAAGCGAATATTCCCAGCTTGATCTGCCAGCGCAGTGTACTTAAATTGCATGCACTTTTTTATGAATTGCATGCACTTAGTAGCCCTAGCCAGATGGCCAACTGAATCGGATCCTTATGTGCTTTTCTGTTTGGTAGCGGCTTGTTATTAAGAGATGAGTTAATGAGAAGGGGTTAATTGAGGCCCCAAGTGGGACTGCTTTTTATATAAACTTTTGGCACGTGGCCATAGTTTGCACGTTCCAAGCTTCCACTGGCATGCAGCCCTGCTTCTTAGGGCCACAAATTGATTGAGCTTGGGGGATGCCGATCATGGCTAGTGCCTCATCTGCCGCCCATTTGCCCGTTCTAAATCATCTATAATACCAGAACCCTTGTTCTTTGGCAATAAGATTATCTCAAAACTTGACATGATGACGTGTACCTTGAAAACAGTGTAACAGTGTCTGGGTTTTCAGGATGGGTCAAACGCCTCACCCCTTAGAACATTGTTTCTGGCATCCAGGGTCATCTTGCATCTAGAGGAGAAGAATTGGTGTTGCTTTGAAATTAAGATTGGCTTGGGATGGACCATCCTGGAACAACAGCCTTTCTTAAGGAACATTTTAGACCTTTTAGTTGGTGTGCTCTAGTGGCATTAATGTTCAAGGATACCTGACCTACCACTACGCTAATGCCTTCTGATAAAGATCAAGGAGGGGTGGTCTGTTGCTTGGCATCATAGGTGGGGCTTGCCATTTCTCACAGGCTTCTAGGATATTGCTAGTTCTTTTAGGACGTATGCCCTTTGGTGGCTTTAGTTGAAAGATGGCTTAGGCTAGGTTTTCAAAGGTTATGCTTTTGGTCCTTGGCAAAGCATGGCCCAAAACAATTGCACAGCAACAAGAATGATGAGGAACAAGCAACAGCTGAAGACTGGATTTCCTAGACTTTTGCCCATTACTTATTTGCTTGCCCAGCGCTTGTCTAAATGCTGCTCGTCACTGATGTGAACGTGTGCAAGCAGAGCTGCAAGGACAAAAATGTGGAGGTTTTCGTAGTCACTTCTACTCAAGCACAAGTAAAATCAACGCAGGAGGGAGCGGCTCAACGGACAGAGCCAAAGGCTAAAAAGTGAGTGACCAGTGAAAAGCCCAGATTTTTAAACTCAGAATGTGCCTAACTTATCACATACATATTGCTCATGCACATTGACAGCACGAGAATCAATCGCTGAGTGTGCGCAAAACAGTGTGGAAGCTTCAAAAGCTTAGATTGACTGATTATACACACATGTACACATGGTGATGCAGAGCTCTGTTCACTGACGAGGAAAAGGATGACGCCTTAGCATCAAATGGTTCTCCAAAATGCAGCAGTGGATTCTTGCAGACAGGAGAAAACGCAACAAGCCTGCACATGTATCCCCCGATTTTGCTCTTGGACCAATGGGAGGTGAAAGGCACACAGCAAGATTCATTGGGGATGTCAGTGTCTCATTTAAAGGAAGCGCGGAAGTTTACAGTGTACAAGATGAGAATCTATGACAAAGTGGTAAGGGAAAAAAGTCTGCTGCTCTGCCTAGAGCAATGCAAACGATTGACTGTCTACTCATGCTTAGAGAGATCTTTATTTGATGTCTCCTTTCTTGCAGGACATGTTTATCATAGATGGCTTGCTCTCTGGAGAAGAGGTCAATGACTTCTGCCATCTAGTTAGGCAACCAAGAAGCCAAAAGGATGGGCGAGGATGCGCTAAGAAATTTGTTGACAATTTGCCTTTACAAGCCAAGTACCTACTAACTGAGATGGTCAAACGCATGCAAGATTGCCTTGGGGAGGTGTTGAAAAAGACCTGTGAAGTTGCTCCATTTGGGAAACAATGGTAAGTCAATTTAACTTTTATCAGCTTACGTGATTTATAAAGGTCCTCGCCAATTGATGCCCGTTGTGGGCCTTCCTTAATTGCAAATAAGGGAAGGGATTGTGAGAACATTTTCTAGTCGACCTAAATAAATGCTTGGTGCGGCTTTGTTTTTGTGAATGAACAGAAAGAGTCCTTTTTCGTATGGCACTTGACCATTAAGCATTGTTTTTTGTGCAGGGGTGATTTCAAGCTGCGTGGGCAGTGGGGAAAGTATGGAGGCTTTCACTCTGACCCTTACAAAGACGTCCCTTATGATGTGCGGAGTTCAATTCGCCTTCCGCATCCAGCGGGGAAGAAGGATGGTGGAATTTGGTTCAAAATTCAAGAGCAATATCAAGATTCAGGAGAAGCATTCCCGTTGGTCCAGCTCCTTCTTAATCCTGGCCAGGTAAATATGGTGGCAGTCCTCAGCTTTGTCCATCTCAATTGCTTGATGCATTATCTTTGAGCTTCGTTGATGAAAATTGTTTATGCTTACTTGCAGGCTTACTTTGGAGGTAAGGACTTGTTTCTGAGTGGAAACACACCGTTGGCCCATATGGTTGGCATACAGTATGGATGGTCAGTTGTCACTGACTTTGCCTTTTCCCGCTTATAAGATGCAACTATTTCTCCCACTTGTGAGATGAAAGTACTGATCTTACTCTAACATGAATTGTATGCATTTTTGGTATGTCTTGTCGTCGTCATCATCTGCCTTCAGCTCTGCCAAGTGCAAAATTTTGACCTGACTTTGATAAGACCTGTAAAAAGTTTCATGGAACCCATAAGCAAAAAATTGACGAATTACGAAAATGAATGAGCAGCACCGTGCAAGAGGTGACCTTTGGTGGAGGAGACTCACGGATCCTCAGGCCAATGTGTCTCCTTTTCCTCAATTGATGCAGGAGTTTTTGCTGCCTGCTTAGTTTTACATCTATTTTTGTCTAGTGAAAGTTACTAGGTGAAGTGTTAGATAAAGTACTAGATGCACAAAGGTAGTACATGTTGAAACCACATGCAGGCTACAAAAAGTTGTGCATGGAGGTCCATCTCCATGACAGAGCCACTAGTTTATTGTGCCTGTTGTATCATCAGCCAGATTTTCTATTCCATACACTTCCTGGCTATCATAATTCTTGAATTCAAAATAAAGTTGTCAAGCTATTGTCAATTTACAAATTGTAAGTGAAGCACAGACAGCTCAACAACGCCTCTTTTGCCTCTCTTATGTGAATAAGATACAGCACATGCTTATTGACCTACACTAAAGGAAAATAAGCCGGACTCGTTTCCTTGCCATCATGATGGGCACTACATCCACCTGAAGCACACTCAGCTCACTCCACGTGATTGATGCCAGAATTGCCAGGTTGACGCAATGAATGTTTAAGTCTCTGCTCTCACGCAAGCCGAGGTCTTGCAGAGCTTCTTCCAGCGAGCCTTCAATGGCTTGGATTTCTGACTGCGAATGCAGAAGCTTGGCGGTAGCTTGCCCAAAGCACATGCACACCTTCAATCTGATGTTATTGTAAAATAGCATGGTAAAATACAATTTGATTTTCAAGGCAGTCACAAACGTTGAATGCAAGCACTCATTTCAATGCAAAGAATCATTCTTGATCAATGATTTTGATTCTTAAAACCACTTATTATATTAGAACTGTAGTACATCCCAAGGATGCCTGGGTGGAAGTAATCCATCCATTGCAAGCCTTGCTGAGCAAGCACTTACAGGCTGACCTGGGGATCGTTGATGAGTACTTGGGCCAGACAGTTCTTGCCACTTGATTGGAGTGCCAATTTAGAATAGCTGGTGGATGCAGATGCCACACCAAATGATAGTCTGTGGGGAAAACGGAAAAAGGCTGCATGGAAAATGGGAAGCAGCACTTCTCATCCGCATGCTGGAGTGTTTACATAAGCGCCCACCCCACCATGCCGCTGCCCAGAGAGAGCCCCTGTCCCTTGGGCTCTGCCAGAGTCAAGAGCAGGAGCAAGGCATGAGGTGCATGTGCAAGCTCCAGGGCATTGCTGCCCTCGGCGTGCCCAATTACCAATATCTTATCGCTCCATGCCCAAGTCCAAAGTGTCTGGTGCAGTTGCCAGCTCCCTGAACTGCATCTTCTGCACCAGCTGAAAGCTGCTAAAAAGTGCGTGGTGGCACATGCGTGTACTCATGGCAAAAAAGTGGATTTACTGACTTGTATTACAGCCGGTGCTCCTTGGCCTGGCAGTGCAGTGCACTGCGAAGTCCTCAATGCTCACATTGAGGCGTGCAATTGAGGCCGACAGACTAATGATTCGTGCACAAAGCAGAGCTGCACAAAAGAGAAGTTGCTTTGTGTCAATGAAGCTTGCCCTGCCGCCCCCTGCCTTTAACGCTTGCGTCTCCTATTCTTACACAGGAATAGTGTCCCCAGACACCCAAACAATCCATGGTGTGCAACATACAAAGTTTGTTTGAAAATGTCACCTTAAAACGGCTTACCTTGCCCTTGCAGTAGGGTACTAATAGCAACAAACCCTTAGAGTGCTTAACGAGTCTTGAATGCCTGCAAGCATTGAGACGTGTTGATAACTTCAGACTCATTCTGCCTTAAAATCAAACCTCCGAACTTTTGGGAATGAAGGCCGGCAGCCCTCTTCTCCTGCCAGCCGTGGCTGGTAATATGCCACGCAGATCTTTCACATCCTTAAGTATTGCTACTTGAGAACGCCTGCCTTCTCTGCACTGGATGAGCGGGTGGGTTACACGGTGTCTGTTTGTTTGCCCCTGCGCTTGTTGTGTGGAAGCCTGAGGTGGGGTTTTCCAGACATGCTTCTCTTCCTTCTCTGATCTGGTTGGGGAAGGTAGACATACTGTAATGTGGACTAATGTGTCTCCTTTTCCTTAATTGATGTAGGGAGTGTTTCACCGCCTGTGCGATTTTTCCTATTTACACAAAGTCAGGTATTAGAATGGCATACAACAAAGCCTGGTGCCCTGAGGCAATAACTAGCAAGAACGTCCGAGCAGAATTTTCAACTTGCATATTGCACAGGAATGTCACAACGTGAGCCACTCAATGAAAACGGCTTCAAGATGTAAGTTACATTATGATGATAACGCATCAGGTTGCCATCATTCAGTGTATGATTTTATCCCAACTTAATATATTTTGAACTTGCTGTTCAGAATGAGGTGCTTGTTCTTTTTCACTGTCAAGACTTGTTTGTGTGCTCTCTCAGAAGAAAATGCTCTTCAAGAGCTTCAAGAGAGGAAAGTTTCCTTTTCTTCCCTTTCTGCCAATCCTTTTCTATAGAATTATAGCTATAAAGGCCCCCTTATATTCCATATGCCTTGCCTAGTCAGACGGTCTTTGGTTTTCATCAAAAAAGTTTCTCATAGTCACAATAGACTCTGCCAATTCATTTCAGACATGATGGACTATGACTATTTTTTGGCTGGAGAAGACCAGCAACAAACCAATCAGCCTAACGACCTGGCTGGCGGTTAACCCTTAAACTTGGAAACTTGTAAACTTAATCCCAACTTGGTATTCGAATTGGGATGACAGGGAACTACCAATACATGCCATCTGAGCTAACCGACAATTAAGTAATAACTAAATTAATTTGATCTGGACAGGAGTTAACTGAACCTTAATGCACATTTACCTCAATGCACAATGAAATGACCATACGTACATTTCCATTGCTAGAATGATACATTGGACTCTTGCACAAATGAAGCAATAACAGAATGGATGTCCATTCTGTTATTGTGCATGGCAGGTAAACAGCTCCCAGCCTGAAATGAGTCATTCCATAGCCTCCTGGGGCAGGAGTGTTGCCCCTCATTAATGGTTCTCTTTGCAGCATGATGCTTGGGGTTGCCTGGTGCTTGCACCAGCTGTAAATCTTCCCCTCCATTCACGCTAAGAGGGGTATCCCTGCTGGTGTAGCATTTCCTTTTTACACATTTACACAGATTGCTGTTGGTGGTACAGATCTAAGAGTTGGAACCTGAGATGGAAAGTCGATTATCCACCCTCGCAACCTGTGGGTTCGGGGTTCAAACCTCACTGGAGGCCACAGCCGGCTAAGCTGCCCTCGTTCGGCGGATACAGCCTTGAAACCTTACCTTACCTTACCTAAGAGTTGGAGCAAGGAGGACTAAATGTGTGTTGGACCAGACACAATGGTCCAAAGTAACATAAGTCTACCCCCACCAGAAGAAGGGCCTTAGGTAGCCTGTTAGCTGCCGTTAGATGGATCCTTTATATCACGCTTCAACTTTTGTGGTCAAAATCTAACATCCAAATTACGAGATTGTGCAGCAAAGGTAGAGCCAAGTCTTACTTACTAAACTAGCAATTTGCCAAGCTTCCAAGGTAGAGGCTGCGCGTGTGTCACACATCCTTGCTTAGGTATGAGAAGGGTCAGTTAAGACTTGGAGATCACTTCAACCACAGCAACCAAAGAGGCCTGCAAGTGCTCAGATGTGCTTAGGCCACACACTGGCGACCATGGTATGTGCAATCCAAAGGGCTTGGCAGACTGTAGGCTGTGTATGGAAGTCGCCGTAACCTGCGTCCAAATTGTCCAAATAGGCATGGCAAAGATTAGCATGATCATGTGGTGGCTATGTTATGTGGATGGTACAGCAGCAGAGACAGCTGGCAGCAAAAGACGGTGCGCAATTGCAAAGGTTTGCAGCTTGCAATGGACAGAGATAGCTGAGCACTGTTCGTGCATGTGGCTTGACCTCTGTGCCTCAATCAGTACCTGTGCTTGAGCTCCAGGGTTGCCCTCACCCACATGCAGCAGTTTGCGACCATACTTTCCACAACTGGCACATGCACCCAAGGGAAGGTCTTGCAAGAAACGACATCCCATCCCAGCAAGGGATCTTCCTGAGGCTAGCCATTCTGCCACCCCCAACTCTGCAGGGCAGACCACTTTATTCATGCTGGGCCCATGTAAAGTGGCTGCGCCATGCATGCTACGCTCCTCGTAAACATTTTACCGGGCCGCACAAGTCTCACATCACCAAGTCTTGCCACACAAGTTGCGCACCTGGTTGGCATCATACCAGGCACGGATCTGCACCATGTGCTTCAGGCCGTGCTGATGGCGGGCCAGGGCGCCTTGCACATGCGTCCACAGCCGCTGGGCTAGGCAGCCACCCTGGAACGCCTCAGGCTACAACCAGAAAGCAGCAGATGGAGCGCGTCAGGGTGTGCATGTACGAGCTCACCAGCTGCTGCCCAATGGCTGGGGAATGATGCTTGGGAGCACCAACGCCAGCCCCAAGTGACCATGACTGTGCCAACAGAAGGACTGGCAGCCATTGGCTGTGGCTGGTGGCATTGTAGGGCAACGCCAGCACTCTGAAAAGACAGTTACTGCCAAAGCCAAGGCCAAGGTGCCGCTTGTGGCACGACAGCAGGTGCAGATAGAACTCGAGGGGGGGTGGCGCTGTGCCCAGCATGCACAGAGTGTGTGCCGCTGGCACGGCTAAGCAGACGAGAGGGGTCATGAGGAATGTGATCTGCTACGCAGAAACTGCTTGAGTGCGCTGCAGATGTGTTTTTTGTCCCAGCACTTCAAAACCATGTGCAGCCCTCTGCAGCCCAAGAGGCAGCCATGTGTGCCCGCCACACCCACCGCCAGGTGCAGCAGCAGCGTGACAACGCTGCCCCGGTAGCAGGCTGAGGACGACAGGGCCATGCAGCTGGCGCCGCCAGCCTCAATGCTGCCGTTACCGCCACCGTGCGGTTGCCCCTGGGGTCCTTCCAAGGCTGCCTGATGGGCCTCTTTGTGCCCACACTCGGCCCCAGCTGCATCTGCAGCTGTTCCCCCTGGCTTGCGCTCATGCCCACACTCACGCTCATGCTCGCACTCATGCCGCCTGCCATGAGGTGAAAATCCCCCTTGGAGTGACGCAACGCCTGCGCCTTGCACCCCACCCTCTGCCTGCTGCCGCTGCTGCAGGAAAGCACCATGACCGCGCGCATGCGCTGCATGTGGCCCACTCTGCAGAGTCCTGACCCCAGGCGTGCAGCTGCCGGCCTCATCCTCATCCTCGGAGGAGCTGGTGATGTCCTGCTGCTGCTGCTGCTGCTGCTGCTGTAGCTGCCGCACATCCAACAGCGTAGGCTGCACTTCCACCAGGCACCTGCGTGTGGCGTGCGTGCGCACACACACGCACGCACACAAGCCCGGGATTTCATCTCGCTGGAGTTTGCGCGCAATTGCTGGATGACAGGCGAGCAACAGAATGTGGCCATTGACCAGCGCAGGAGCTGCAGAATGTGGCCATTGACCAGCGCAGGAGCTGCAGAACGTGGCCATGACCAGCGCAGGAGCTGCAGAGCGGGGCGCTCATCAGCAAAGGTGACAGAAGGGCAACAGATAGCACATGGCGCGCCGCCTCTCACCCTCTGGGCAGCGCGGGCACCTCCACAAACACGAGATGGCCTCGCACAGCCTCCGTCACAGCAGGTGGGCACAAGTAAGGGTCCTGCTGTGCGCCCGCTTCCTCCTCCTCCTCCTCTTCCACTGCCACCTCCTGTTCATCCTCACTCCCCCCTTCCCTGCTGCTCCCCTCCCCTCCTTGCTTCATGCTCCAGACGCCCCTGTGCCCGGACATTAGCGCAGCCGCTGCCCCGGGGGGCAGCCGCCCAGCTGCCGCACGGGCAAAGAAGGCGTGCAGCACGTGGGCAGGCGGCAGGCCGGACGCATGCACCTCGCGCAGGGCGTGCTTGATGGCCTCCTGCATGGGCGTGCAGGCGCGCAGGAACAAATGTCTATGCGGTGTGCGCGTGCTTGCAGAGCGCAAGCGGGCACATGTGTGCACGTATTTGTTGTGTGTGTTGTGTGTGCTTGTGTTGTGTGCGTGCGCGCATGCGCGCACGTGCATGCTCGCACATAAGCACAGCTCGGTTGGGAGAGAACATGAGGCAGTTGCACGCAGACTATACGGCCTTGGCAAGCATGAGGCAGTTGCACGCAGACTAAACGGCCTTGGCAAGCATGAGCCCCTGGCGTGCCTTCAGAAGCCAACCCTGCAGGGCCACCTCAGGTAGATGTCAACCCCCTCCAAGCCTCAGCCACCACAGGTAGCTGCCACACCCCCCTCCAGGCCTCAGCCACCTCACGCAGCTGTCACACCCCCTTCCAAGCCTGAGCCACCACAGGTAGTTGTCACACCCCCTCCAGGCCTCAGCCACCACAGGTAGCTGCCACATCCCCCTCCAAGCCTCAGCCACCTCAGGTAGCTGTCACACCCCCATCCAGGCCTCAGCCACCACAGGTAGCTGTCACACCCCCTCCAGGCCTTAGCCACCACAGCTGTCACGCCCCTTTCAGGCCTCTTGACTGGCTAACCATCCTCTGGCCCATGGCCTTTTATGGCTCCACAGCTGTCACACTTCCTTCAAGCGCAGGGTCAGCCTCCTGTGGGGCTTTCCGTGACGCTGCACAGCACCCTTATGCATCACAGCCACAGAACGGCCGAGGCTGCGCAGCCGCGTCCCTGCACAGCCATGACATGGCCGTGTGACACTGCGCAGCAGCCCCGCAGCACAGGCGAGTGACACCGCGGGCACATTTGGCTGGGCCACAAGCGCCCGCCCACCTTCGGTGTCTACACTAGCCAAGCACAGCACATTTGGACACTGGCTACGGCGATGCTGTGCAGTGCCAAGGCAGAGCGCCCTTTTGGCGTCCACACTGGCTGAGCACAGCATGTGCTGCACATGCTGCACGTTTGCTATGGCAATGCTGCGCAGTGTCACAGCCACGCGCCTGCCCACCTTGGCGTCCACACTGGCCGAGGACAGCATGTACACCACGGTGCTGAGGTGCGCACTGAACATGCAGCTGCCCGCGGCAATGGCCACTGCCTGGGCGTTAGCAGCAGCGAGCAGCGCCTGCAGGCGTGCGTCCGGGGACACGACGGCCATGGTGGCGGGCAGGAGCGGGATGGCACCAGCCACGTGGGTAAGGCCAGCAAAGGTGTTGGCCTGTAGAGGGTGGCAGTAGTGCAAACAGACGGCGTCGGCTTAAGCACACGCTTCAATACGTGCGCGTGTGTGCGTGCGCCCGCGCATGTGTGCATGTGTTTGTACGATTGTATCGTTCACATTTGTTTCTGGTCGTACACCTTGCTTTCTATATATGTGTGCATGCGTGTATGCCCCTCAAGAGCAAAGCCCCCCCCCACCTGGCTGTAGGGTCCGATGCAGCTGGGGGCCCAGCTGGAAATACTCTGCACATGCAGCACTCGCCGCCGGGTGACCGGCTGTGTATGCCGCGCGCCCTCGCTTGCCACCTCCACAGCTGCCGCAGCAATAGCATTGCCATCATCATCGCCATCATCATCATCATCATCATCAGCAGCAGCAGCAGCAGCAGCAGCAGCAGGC
>LFIK01002271.1_pt1 | contig 15524 bp, 11 predicted proteins | sample 643401 | NCBI WGS metagenome assembly LFIK01 (sample SAMN03777447, study PRJNA286221) | soda lake metagenome | biome: soda lake; feature: Kulunda steppe; material: water; isolation source: sample T5-Br brine of Lake Tanatar-5 | place: Russia: Kulunda steppe | collected 2010-07
GCTCCCTTCGCCCCCAGGGACCGAACGGCGTGGAGGCGAGGGACGGATCCGAACTCGGTCCACCCGGGTTCGTATCTTCGATTGATTGGATCCCCTTCGGGTTCAAAATTTCCATTTGAAAGGGAAGAAACCGGATCCGTCCCAGGTTCGCCCTCGTTTTCCGTCCCTCGTCCGAAACGAACGGGTCATCGATACCCACGCCCGTAAGATATCGATGTAGAGTTCGATATCTGGGAACGGTCGATCGATAGCATTCGATTCGGGATCACGTGGGTCACTCGAGGCGTCGCTTTACGACGCGTGTCGACGTCGCCATGGCGCGCACCTGGCTGCCTGCGACGCTACTCCTGGCTGTCCTGAGCGCGTTTGCAAGGTGTTCCACGCACTGCACGTTGAATGGAAGGGAACCCAAGGTCCTGACGGCTCCGGTGGGACGTGTGGCCGACGGAAGCGGAGAATGGGAGAGCTACTTGCCTGGCAGCAATTGTACGTGGCATGTCCGCCCAGCTGGTGACTTTCAGAGTGTCACGCTTGTATTCGAGAAGTTCAAAGTTGCCACCAACCGAGACTACCTCTTTGTTCGCACCCGAGCCTTTGGGGAAGAAGAAGCGCTCAGCCTTTACACTGGGATGCTCCCTACCCCCATGGCAGTTCGTGTGGAAGCGCCAAGCATCGAGCTGCAGTTTCTCTCCGGGACAGGGCATGCCATGGATGATGGCTTCGATGTCCTTTACCTTGCCGGAGACCAATGCTACAAGAATTGTCGAGGAGCTCCTGGGGCCAGATGCGTGCGAGGACTTTGCGAATGTCCCCGTGGGCATTATGGGGCAGACTGTTCCATCCATGCTTCTGAACTGGTACCTGGGCAAAAGATATCCGATCAAGTGGGGACAGGAGAAAGAGAAAACATTAAATATTATCAGGTGGAGGTGCCGGATGGACAGAAAATGAAAATGCTGGTCGAGCTTGAAGTGCTTCAATCTGAAGGATTTATCCGGCCGACTCTTTTGTTGGGCAATGCCACCAATGCTTCAGGAGACGATCCTAACTTTTACCAGTACAAAATGCAGAGAGCAGGAGAATGTGGGGAGTATCCTGGGTGCTGGTGGAGTCCAGAAGGATTGGCAGGTTCACGCATGAGAACTTCGTCCAGCAACAGGCTGTCAACGAACGACCCAACTGCTGATTTTGAAATGGCTGGTACAACTTTGCTCGATCGCTATGCTCCTTTCCCTCACGCAACAACCAGGATCTCTGCCCTGCCAACATATACCTTTTTCTCCTTAAAAGATTATGAGTCCTCCACTACCCATCGTGGCCATCATTCGGTGCACCTGGGACGTGAGGACAACAGGGTTGCCGGAAGTGCACTACCGCAGTTGACACCAGGAACTTGGATAGTGGGTGTTCTGAATGCGCCCAATGTTTACTCTGGGATGACGGGTGCGATGCAGCCGTTTGATTTCGAATTGATCGTCCAACTGGAAGAAGCCCACGAACCGATCTGTTCCTTCAATTGTTCAAGTCAGGGGACGTGCCCAAGCACCGAAGACAATGCATCATTCCTCATTGCATGCGACTGTTCTATGGGGGAAGACGATCATCTATTTCTAGGAGAGTCATGCAGAGATGTTGCAACATTGCTAGATATCGACGATGCGCTGATTCCAGAGCCCCTTCCCATTGGAGGTTGGGCCTACTTCTATATCGATGTTCCAGAGGATGCACCTGTGAACCAAAGCATAGCTATAGAGATTGCTTATTCTAGCTCTCCATTGGCAGTGCCTCATATTTACGTCACGAAAGAGAGGGATGGACTACCTTCCCCAGAAGTAATATGTAAGGAGGTGCAAGGGAGTGGACCCTATGACACTCTCTCGTGCGATATCGGAGGGTACGGTCCAGTATTGAGCTACAGCAGGGATGGAGTGTTTGGACCGCAGCTGGATTACTCTTCCATGATGATTTATCCAGAGTACAGGTTCTACGACGAAGAGGGGCGGCGTGAGCCCGTTGAACGATTTTACATAGCCGTTCAAAATCACCACAGCCTTTCTCAGGAGAAGCTTCAATACGCCATCATGGTTTCCTGGCTGGATTCCAATGCGCAGCCATGCCCTTTCAAGTGTGGAAACCATGGGCAATGTGGCGAGGATGGAAAATGTACGTGCCGTAGCGATGCTGCGCAGGCATGGGTAGGGGACTATTGCCAAAACACGGCTCCCATGCTTCATTTGAATGTGCCGAAGCACGAAGTACTGGGTTTGGGGCACTGGCATTATTACACATTAGATATACTTGCAACTACTGCTGTGGTGCTTGAGCTCATCAAGCAAGAAGAAGAAGCTTTCCCCTACCTTTTTGTCTCAGCAAAAGGCATCCCTAAATTAAGTGCTAGCGGTCAGTTGGTAAACGAGGAGGATATACAGGTCTTACATGATGACTCCTCTTACTTCTGTGCTGGTACAGAATGCTTCACTCAATTTGTTCACCGTTTGGCATTCAGAGCCACTCCTGGGAGGTACTTTGTCTCCATCCACAACGGCGCGTTTGCTGCAAGGCACACAACACCCCTGCAAACTTCAGTCCACTCTTCAGGTTCAGAAGCTGATCGAAAGTTCATGACCTACAGTTTGATTGCAAGGGTCAGTGACTCGTCAAGTCAAATTCCGTGCTACGGCGCTTGTTCTGGACACGGAACCTGTGGAGAGGATGCTCCGTCTTGCACATGCGACGAGAACTTTTTTGGACCTGATTGTGCCATTGAACCCCAGCGTCTGTCTCTTGCAATGTGGCCAGCTAATGTGCGCCAAACAGGAACTGTTAATGGGGGGCACTTTGACTATTTTTACGTAGATGTGCCAGAGGAAACTGCATCCTTGGTGGTGGAATTCAGTCAGCCATTCTTCGACAATGCAGAAGGATTGCTGCTGCTGGCAAAGGACCGGCTACCAATTTGGTGCAGCCCTGCATCTGCCTGCCAGCGAGAGTATGACATCATAAGCCACCCAGTTCATGGGGAACAGAGGACGCTGCATCGTGTGGTTGTAAAGGAAGGGATTGTTGCCAGCAGCTATTATGCAGGTCAACGAGTCTCAAGCAACGAAATAGTGCCAGCAGGAAGGTGGTACATTGCGTTGCATAACAGGGCATTTGGAGTCCAAAAACTGCACTACACCCTCTACCTACATGCCAAGCAAGAATTGGTAGCATGCGCAGATCCTACTTGCAGCGGGCACGGGATTTGCGACACCCAGTCAGGCCAATGCGATTGCGAGGATGGTTTTCTGCTGGACGATTGCTCGGTTGCTGTTGTGGAGGTTGGCAATAACTCCACCATCCGTACCAAAGAGGATTTATATCCGCAGAAAGCATTGTACTACTCTATCCCTGTGACATGTGCTGGGCACTTGCTGGAGGCCCAGGTTTTTGATCCATCAGGTAGGCCATTTGATGGTACAACCATCTACCACAAACGAGCGGAGTTGCCCTGGATAGGAGACTCCGCAAGCTTTGACCATGCAGAAGCTGGAGCGAGGGCACTGTTGGTTTCGAATCTGAGACCGGGAATTCACTTTATTGAAGTCTATGTGCGTGAGAATGCACTTCGACCTCTGCCTGCTGGGTCAACAATCGACATAAGCTTAAAGCCATCTGGGAAAAGGAGTGAGCACAATGAATGCGAGTTTGACACAGGGACTTATTACCTTAAGGCTATGGGGAGCAGCAATTCCTACAAAGTTCTCAATCCAGGCAGCAACGAATTGGTTGAAGAAGAAGGTCCATTTATGTGGAGCTACGATTACAACACCAGGACGGGGAACATCCAGGACGGGCCAATCGGAGAAGTGGATTACGGTCAATGCGGGGCGATGCAAGATGGCGGCAGAAGCTGCTACTTTTGGAAAGGGAGGGACCAAACATTTGCCGAACCTGCATATGGTCCTGTAGAGGGGAACGTAAGAGTAGGCCTTTCACAAGCGACCAGTGGTGCTAGTCCATACCACTACTTGGCGGGGCACATGCACAAGTTTCATGGGACATTTGCATCTACCAACTACAGCCAGGCTTACTCGGGAATGTACAAAGACTTTCCGTTACTGTATGAGTACAACCTGGATGATGAGCCAGAAGATCCTCCGATTGATTTCCTTGGATGCACCCCCCTACTGAATGCAGAAGACATGAAGGGAAGCATATGCCTGGTTGCAAGAGGCGGGTGCACGTTTAGCACAAAAACCAGAAACTGTGAGGATGCTGGCGCCATCGCAGCTATTATCGTGAATGCAGATACACACAACGCTTGGAGTTTGCTAAACGTTGTTGCTGGTGCAGGCATCGATCCGAGCCAGATTAACATACCCACCCTTACCACAGGGGTTTACGTAGGAAACAAGATTCTGGCAATGCTGGGTAGCAACGACCTCAAAGCACCATACGAAGACAGAGTGACTGTTTCAATGGGTCAGTACGTTTGTGAAGATGCAGGTCCATGCACTGAGTGTGCTTACGGACACTTCGGGGAAATGTGTGAGCTTGCGTGCCCTGGGCTAGACAGTCATTTCACAGAGGTGTGCTCAGGTCAAGGAGAATGTGTGCTTGATTCTGAGGAGGAAGAACCCCAATGTCAATGTGCAGGATCTTATACTGGTCATGGGTGTGAGCGAGCTTTGCAGCCACCACAGTTTGTGGAATTTCCAATGGACGTAGTGCATGTTGCGGCCAGCCAAGTAACCGAAATCCCTCTCAAGACAGTAAGTGAGAGTGGAGATGCTGTCCAGCTCGCATTGGTAGGATTGCCAGAGGAGATGGAACAGTACATATCTCTCGACGAAGCTTCTCAAACCATTCATGTGAGCGCGCCGGAAGTTGATGCAATGGAGATAGTACGCTTGATTGTGACTGCCACAGACAGTGCAAATCAATCAACTTCCAACTTTTTGGACGTTGTGTTCGTGCCTGGCTCTCCTGAGGAAGAGGGCACAGAAGACGGCACCGAAAATCCACAAGTGCAACTTCCAGCGGGACTTGACGAACCGAATGAGGATGCAAACAGTGGGGGCAGCGGTCTTTCAGGAGGACAAATCGCTGGCATAGTAATCGGTTGTATTGCAGCAGCTGCTATTGCAGGGGCCATGATGTTTTTGCTAGTAGCAAAGAAGAGAAACGTGGCAGCGTTGCAGCATATTGAAGATCAAAGCATCCCAACTTCGGTACAAGACCCGTGATTTGCAAACACACAATTGCACAACATCTTCAATCCTTTCTGCGGACAACTAGTTTCATTACCTCCTCAACAAGTATGATAGGTGCAGAAAGTGCAAGCACGGTGAGCCATTCGTGCCCGCTCAAGGGTACAGTGCCAAAAACCCTGGTAAGTGGAGGTACGTACAAAATCGATATGTGAAGTCCAAGGGCTCCCAGGACTGAAGCCAACAGCCACTTGTTTGACCAAGGCTTGACTGATAATATGGATGACCTTTCCGACAGGGCATTGAACGAATTGAAGAGCTCTGAGCAGACAAGCACAGACAACGCTAAAGTGGATGCTTTAGCCCTGCCATCCTCCAAGTAGTTGCATGCAGAGGGACCCGTGAAATCATAAAGTTTCCCCGTAGCGTCCACGTACTGGCCTCCTGCAAAGTCTGCCCACCTCCCGTCAGTCGAAAGGGAGGACGAGCATTTGGCCCAATGTGTAATTTCGTAAAATGTAACCGTATTATGTCCATCATGCTGCAGCCCGGAGACAAACAAAGGATTGTCTGGCCACACATACCAGCCAACAAACACAAATGCGCATGCAATGCCCATGTACCCACCAACTGCCAAATACCGAGCCAGGGTTTCCTTGTTCACAAACGGATCACTGCGACGGCGTGGTTTGAGTTTCATCAGCCCCAGCTCTGCTGGATTGAAAGAGAGCGCTGTTGCTGGCGGCCCGTCTGTCACCAAGTTAACCCAGAGCAGTTGGACCGGGCTGAACATCGAGGGCATTCCAAGGCCGGATGTAATGAAAATCCCCAGCACTTCGCCAATATTGGATGAAATCAAGTATCTAATAAATGATTGCATGTTCTGGTAAATACCCCTACCTTCTGCCACAGCTGCCACAATGGTGCTAAAGTTGTCATCTGCAAGAACCATATCTGCTGCTCCTTTGGCTACCTCAGTCCCACTTATTCCCATGGCGACACCAATATCTGCCATTTTCAAGGCAGGAGCATCGTTTACACCGTCTCCTGTCATGGCAACCACGTTTCCAGATTTCTGCAGGAGTTTGACAATTTCCTGCTTATGCACGGGCTCGGCCCGTGAAAAGACTCGCGATCCGTTACCACTTACAAACTCTACACGTTCTTCCTCAGTGAGGTTCATGAAGTCCCTACCCACGATTGATTTCTTGTCCAGATTTTCAGTGGGACCAAAAACATTGATACTTCTACAGATGGACTCAGCGGTCAGCTTGTTATCCCCTGTGATAACAAAAAGCCGGATACCTGCGCTTTGGCAATCCCTGACTGCCGCTGCAACTTCAACGCGAGGTGGATCTTTTATTCCAACAATCCCGAGAAAAACCATTTCACTTTCAATGGCAGCATAGTTCTCCTGATTCATCAGCTTGCTTGACGCTGGGTGTTCCTGGCTCCCGTCATACCCTACAAAATCTTCAAGCCCATCTACTCTGACAGCCAACGCAATGTTCCTCAAACCATCCGCAGACATATCAACAAGAGCGTTGCTTATCTCTTCTCTAAGCACCTCTGTGAGTGGTACAACAGTGCCGTCTGGAAGGAGTGCGCGGCTGCAACGTGCGACCAATTCATCTGGCGCACCTTTGGCAAGCAGATAGTGAGACCAAGGTGCATCCAGTGTGCCACCACTTTGGTCGGCCTCGTTCAGGGGGCCCGTCTCCTCTGGAGTCTCGTTCAAGATGGGTGTGATGACTCCCCCATTGTTCGACATGAATAAACCTGGCAAGACACCTTCACACAAAACAGACATGGATTTCCTATCCCGGTCAAACTCTAAAATGGCCCTGCGCCGCAGTTTTGAGGACAGAAAAGAGCAAGCAACAAGCTCAGATGGACTCTCTTGCTTTGATTTGTCTACCTGTTGTTGCAGATCTGTCCCTGGTGCACCGATTTTCTCGGCCAGTATCTTCAAAGCTGCCTCTGTTGGGGTTCCAATGGCACTATATCTTCCATTCTTGTACTCTATACGTGCCTCGTTACAACTGTTTGCTACTCCGGCAAGAGCACGCAAGTTGAGCAGGTGGACGATCTCCGATGGTTCTAGCAGTACAGCCCCGTCCATCGGATCATAGGACGACCCAGTCACGCAAATCTTCTTTAGGCTACTAGTGTTCTCCAGAACATAGACACGACTGGCAGACATCTGGTTCGTCGTTAGAGTACCTGTCTTGTCTGAACAGATCACATTCGTGCAACCAAGTGTCTCCACTGATGGGAGATTCCGAATTATGGCGTTTTTCTGTGCCATGCGACCCGTTCCCAACGCAAGGGAGGTAGTGATCACGGCTGGCAATCCCTCAGGAATAGCAGCTACCGCCAGAGCAATGGCTACCTTGAAGTAGTATATTGCATTGTCGATATCAAAGCTCACACCTCCGTCTTGAAATATCAGGTAATACTTGTAATTGATCAACCAGACCAGCAAGCAAATCACGCCAATTCCCTGAGCCAGCACTGTCCCAAACTGGTTGAGGGATTCTTGTAAGGGTGTCACCACCTCTTCCCTTCCAGCCCTGCTGATAGCAGCCTGTATGTTGCCGATTTCTGTCTTCATTCCTGTTGCCGTAACAACAACGGTCCCACTACCCTTGACCACTGCCGTGCTAGCAAAGAGCATACACTCTTTCGCAACGATGTCTGCATCTTCCTCCACTGGTTTCACATCTTTCTCCACCCCTTCTGACTCCCCGGTCAATGCAGATTGTTCCACCACCATCGTGGCAGTGTCCAGCTCTACCAATCTGCAGTCTGCAGGCACTCTTTCTCCCACAGTGAGCCGCACCACATCTCCAGGCACGAGATCTCTCGCAGGCAGCTTGGCGGCCAGCTCCCCATCGCGCACCACCCTAGCTGTGGCGGTTTGCAGCGTCTGCAACGCTTCAAGGGCATCTTCAGCCTTTTGCTTCTGGTACACACCGATTCCTGCATTCAAGAAAAGAATGAGAAGGATCACGATCGGTTCTGTGTAACCGTTCTCTCCTTCACTGTAGGCCAGTACAGTGTCCACTGCCGCTGCAGCCAGCAGAATACGCACGAGCAGATCGTCGAATTCATCGAGGAAGAGTTTCCACAGCGGATCTTTGGGTTCTGGAGGCAGCTCGTTCGCTCCAAACGTCTTCCTCCGCTTTTCGGCTTCGTTGGAGTCGAGTCCTTTCTCGCGGTTCGTCTTCCAGGCCTCGAGCACCTCCTCGGCTTCGAGCGACCAGGGAGCTTCGCGAGCGGATCGAGACGCCTGGACCTTCCTGAGACGCGTCCTGCGTCTTCTCGTCGTCGTGGGAACGCGCCACGTCGCGCAGCATCTGGCCATAGCCGCAGATGCGTCGTCGGTTGTGTCGGAATGTTTGTCGACTGGAGTGGATTCGACACGTCCCTGGAAACCCAAGGGAACCAATCGAAAAGAGAACGTCCCTTTCAAAGCTCGTTTCAAAGGGAACATTTCGGGTCTGATTGGAAAGAAAGCCCCTTTGGCCACCCAGGTGAAGCCCAACTCGACCTTCCAACTCGGATCCTCCACGAGGGAGTGGCGGGTGTTGGTGGTGGTGAAGAACCACACAAGAGACGTGGGAAGAGACACGTGATGGGATGTGGCGTGCGCATCGCGCTCTCCGAAATACGTGGACAACTCCACCGTCCTTGCCATCGGAGCGCACCTGACGGTGAGCCCTTGTGGTCCGCGCGTTCATCGCCTTGAAATCCATTGGTGAATTGCATGCGAATCTGATGCTTTGGACTGGCCCTTGTGCAATGTAGCACGAAAATCGCAAAGTCTCCATGAAGCTTCCACTAAAGAGAGGTTGCATCAATCTTCGTTCAAGCAATGCACATCTCTCCAAGAGAAGCCTATCCTCCGACGTAGCACATCCCATGCAGAAAAACTTTGAACGCATCAACCATTCTACTTAAGTAAACCACATGCTTGGTTAGCCCTAGCACGACACTTGAGGTGCATGCACACTTCTATGTGTTACTCCTCCCTCCTCCCAGCCTCCGGGTCCGCCGGGAAATGATGAGGCATCGCTACGGCCTCGGCCTTCACAAGAATATCCGGTCTTTGAAAACGTAAAACTTGTTGATGATTTGAATGTGAGAAACACAGCGAGGCACGAGAGGCCAAAACTTGTTGCTACGCGTGCAACTGCAAAGTAGACATGCAAAAGCTCGGTGACAAGCAGGATCAAAGGTGTCATATGTTATGTTTCCTCAAGCAAAATTGGCGGACACACGAAATGGCCACGAAGACACTGATCCATTCATGTCTGGCAGAATGAAGGGGGTGTTTGCGCGGAGTAAAGAATAGATGAATGGAATTTGTTAGAAACTTTGCAAATCTGTGGTGCTAAGGCATTCACCAATGCCCAGGGACATTTATTGGGTGCATGGCCAATTTGTGGTGACAGGTATTTCATGGAGGGTGCTCAAAATCAGCATGCACGAGATGTTTCTCGAGATTCCGTAAGAGGACCTTCCTTCTCTTCCAGCCGACGGCGGATTTTTGGAGAAATCCAAGCACCTCTGTGGTCGGCATGTGGGCGCACATCGGCAAAGGGCTGTAATGGGAGTCCATCTGCCAAAGCTGCATACTCTACCCTCTGTGCATCATTTCTACCTAACTTTGTGAACCAATTTTTGCGAAGCTGCCTTCGCTCGTCCTCGTCCATGTCACCCCTCACTTGAGGAAAGCGGCAGAGCAACGCGTACAAAACCATTCCTGCAGCAACGCTAAGGTTCAGCGAATCCGTAAAGCCATGGAGTTGCAAGTACAGCCTACGATTCGCAACCTGAAGGAATTCTGGCGAGACCCCTGTGGCTTCTCGTCCAAAGACAACAGCGATGCGCTTCGGCAAAGGCTCCAATGTGGCAGTTTCCAAACACTCAGCCACGGAGGACACGTCAGTGGCCCAGATCTCGTATCCTCCATCTTGGAGGGCCGAGATGCAATCCGATGTGCTCTGGAATGATTTGACTGTGAGCCATCGGTACGCCTGTTTGGCGACCCCGATACCAGCTAGGCCGGTCAATTTCTCCCTCTTGCATTGCATTTCTGCCTTCTGGTTCGCATCCAGGTTTCGTCCGTTCGGTTTCTTCTTCTCGGAAGGTTCCACGATCCAGACGTGCTGCACACCGAGGCACTCGCACGTACGCAGGACCGCTTCGTGATTGCGGTCTTCCGAACATCTCTCCAGTACGGCCACGATGCGCGTGCACCTCCTTCGCAGCACGGTTTCGGCTCTGCGGAGGGCCCTCAAGGGCACGTCAGGCGCATCCCACTGCTCCACCTGCAGATCTTTCTCAACGCACATCGTCGTGGTGGACGTTCTCATCCATCTGAGGCAGACGTAGGCGCATGCAGCCGTCGCAACGATGGCAACTGGCCATTGCCATGCGCCGTCCATCGCCGCATCGACGCACGTGTGGACGATCCTCGCACCAAGATCTCGATCGACGCCCCTCTCACCATCGACATCTCCTTCAGTTCATCGAAACCTCGTTCGGGAGCTATCGATGAGCGGCTGCGGAGGCCGAACCCGGAATTTGAACCGGATCGTTTCTCCAATGGAAAGGAAGATCGGGTTCAAGGGTCCCTTTGGCCATCCGGGTTTGAAAGCACGGTGGTGTCTGGGGATGGACAAGACACACGAAACCACCGACTGGACAGTTCGTCGACGAAGGCGAACGAAGACATGCTTCGAAGCGGGCCGCCTTGGTTGCGCTTCGCGTGGCTGCTCCTTCCGATCCTGGCCATGGCCGTGCCTGGAGATGGAGGAGGAACGGACGCCGCCGCGGGACGTCGAGCGGAATGGATGGCGGTGGACGGAGGAAGATCCGCAGGTGGACGACTGCACGTGGCTTTCTGCACCTCCTGATCCTACCGCGGTTCGTTCCAGCAGCTCTCTCAAATCATGCAGCAAAGGATACCTGGACTGGAAGTCGTGGGAACCACCTACCCACCTGAACCGTGGAAGGTGCGTGAAAACGTCGACGGAAGGCGCTGGAAGGTAGAACAACGAAGGAACGAATGCTAACGGTAGGTGGATCTTCAACAGGTGAAAGTTTCCAAAGTCGTCTCCGCGCTTCAGTTTGGAGTCATCGCTCTCGCTCTTGCAGGTGATACCATCTTTTCCATGCTCAATTTTCCGCCACCGCTGTTCTACACCATGTACATCAAACCAAACAAAATACAGTCTTGCCTACTTGCATGGGTGGTTGGAAACCTGGTCGGGGGTAGCATGATGAGCACAGGGGCTTTTGAAATCTTTTACGATGAAAAGCTCCTGTTCAGCAAGCTGTCCACTGGCCGACTTCCGGATATGCGTATGGTCGAGGAGATATCAAGGAAGATTCAAGAGTTGAGATAGAAATTCTGCCCTGCCGCTGCAAACGCCACGAAAGAAGCATCCATGAAGGCCTCGCAGGAAAATGACAACGTTCATCTGCCTGGCTGGAACAGTGGAACAGCACTTGCCTGAGCTTTGAGCTGCCTCGTGGCAAGTGCACTCTCGAAGCTTCTGTGCGGTGCGTTTGCAGCTGGTGGCACACAGCACCCAGTGAATACACGCCTACTGCCAACCCAACCGAACACTCGTCCGTGCATCGAAAACCACCCGCTTTTCTTGCTTCTACGACTCCTCGACGAAGGCTATTCGCAGCTCTCGCTTTCGGCGTCGTAAGTTTTGGTTTCATGCTCGTGACGTCCACCCCATCGCATCAGGCACACTTTCGGGCTTGCCAACGGTGCCAAGTCCCAACGAGTCGTTGTTCACCACAGGCGCAACTCTGCCGATCGCCATTTGCTGCTGCAGAGACGACAGGAAACGGCCGAAGCACAAGCTGCTCGGATCGATCATGCGCGTGTCCACGTTGGCCGAAGCGGTCCGCAACGCCGCTCGCGTGCGGGTGCTGGATCTCCAAGCATCAGTGGACCTGCAATGCAGGAATTTGCTGTGCGCAAAGGTCGGAGAGGCTTGCTTGTGTAGGCTCAGCCTCGTGTTGGAAACACTAGCGAAAGTCGAGTGCGTCGACTTATCTTGCAACGGATTGGACGCTTTGCCAGAAGGATTGTGGAAGCTGACCAACCTCAAGGAGCTGAATGTCAGTCACAACAAGCTGCCATTTTTGGACGAGGGGATCGGCCAATTGAGGAGCTTGGTATCTGTTTCCGCTTCACAGAATGCACTGTCTGCCTTGCCAAGGGTATTGTGCGATTTGGAACACCTCCACAGCTTGGACGTTCGAGGCAATTCCATTCCTACTAGTTGCGAAACGTTGGCGAATTTGAAGGTCAAATTGGGCGACAGGCTGGTGTATTGACAACACCCATGGTTAAGACAGCACAGACACAGCACAAGAGAAATAAAAACGGAAGCAAGCCAAGTAATTTCTATTCACAATGACCGGCTCGCGTGGCGACAGGGTACAATTCGCCAGCCAAGGTTGTACATGTACCCATGTGAGGTGCAAACGTGCTCAAGTGGTGTAATCCTTGAGGTCTTCCGACATAATGCTTGTCGAATGCCTGACTATTGCACGTCCAACCGCATTGATCCAATCCTCTTTCTCCCTTTCTGTGTCGGCTAGGAAGTACATGGTTTCTTCACCGGTGGAGATTTCAAAAGCGTTTGCCTTGTTCAACACTTCTTCGGCTCCTTTGATTGAAAGGCAGAGATTCACCTCGATCACGCCACGCGGTTGCGAAGTGGAGGTCACGTGATCGTCTTTGAACCAGAAGAGTTTTCCGCTCTTCAGCACGAACCACCTACGTCTCCAGGTCTTGATGAACTCTCCTTGCTTGGTCAACCATCCGACACGTTCCGGATCGCGCCAGAACTCCACCTCGATTCCCTGCATCGGCATCCGCCATGTTTCACGTCACGTCAGGTCCGCCGTTCATCGCAAAGTCAGCTTTCGTTCCATTTTGGTAGGACCAAGGCGTGCCACGTGCCAATCCTTTCCCAGGTTTCCTTCAGCCGTACTTCCGTCGCACGTGCACTTTTCTCCACCCGTCTTCGCTCCTTGTTCGTCGCATCCACTCTTCCTTCCCTTCCTCCCGCTGTCCACCCTTCGTTCCGCTTCGCGCACCTTCTGCTGCGCGAGCTTGCGACTGCCGAAGATGTCCATCCCGACGGTTGGACCCACGTCGTTTCTGGTCCCGTTCGTCCCATCCCCACCACGCCTCGAATCTACCGCCCCTGTGGCAATCGGGGACGAGAGGGAGGTCGGTGCTGTGCCCAAGGATCGATGAGAACACGGTGAACCATGGCTGAGACGTGCAAGCGTGGCAGTAGGATGGATGGCTTTGGGATGGCAGGAGAAGAGGTGCATGGATGGAGCGAGGATGCCGTGAGGATGGGAGGACGATTGCTGCGTAGGAGAGGAACCGGTCCTAGGGAGATGCGATTACCACACGTTCTGCTTGGACAACACAAACACACTGCCGCCGTCCCCACGGGCGATGCGCAAGGTGTCGTCCAAGTACGTGGTCAGGATCCAACTCTGGGCCTGGTCGTTCCTGATGGGAATGCGGACGTCTGGACGATCCGATACCATGCGGAAGGCGCTCCTGGCCGCGTCCGCAATCGGAGTCAGAGCAGGACGCAAAGGTGCGATGTCCACCCGTTGACCGAAGATTTCCACAGAACTGGGGATCTCCAAACTGTCCACGGGCTGAGGGGTATACAAGGTGCTCTCGTTGAATTTGATCTGGAGTCGCGTGGGGCTCCGGATCTCAAAGCTTGCCGTGGCACCAACACTCCCCGTCACTACAGGTGTCTTCAGCTCCGCCTTGTTTTCCACTGTCATGGTATCGACGCTGATAGTTTGCAGGATGTCCCCCACCTCTAGGAGTGGAAGATTCTGAGCGGCCAAGATGAGGTACAGCTCGGAATTCGAGGTGTATTCGAGCTTCCATTCCCCGTTGAGCTTTTCGAGCGCTTCGGTGGGATTGGGCGTCGGATTGCGTGCTTCCAGCTGCGCAATCAGCTCTCCCACCTCTGCGCGCGTATCTGCGCTCGCTTTGAGGCCGCGTTCGGTCCCGTAGAAGGAATCCAGCAGGCACGCCTTGAGATCTGCCAGCGGCATTTGTCCCGTGACCGCACTCGCGACGTTGTCCAGCACTTCGTCCGCGGTTTCCTGCATTTTCTCGGTCGTCATTTCGTCGTCGAACGACGACCATCTTTCGAACACGTCTTTGCTTTCTGCGTTCTCGTCTTCCTCTTCCTTGTCCCCTTGGCTGCGATCGACGGTCTCTTCGTTCTCCTTGTCGTCCTTTGGAGGCACGTTTGTTCCTGGTTCTTCCTCCTCGGACGCCTTGGTCCTCCACACCCGCTTGTTTCCCCACCTGTGCGTCGTCCTCGCTCTCCCACGGGCGCGGCTGGGCACCACGCGCGGCGTGGCACGCGCCATCGCAGCGGTCGTCGTCGCCATCGTCCTCGTCCACCGACGCGCCTACGTCCTTTTCACTCTCCACCACACACCAACCACACGCCCAATCGAATGGAGGGCTGGGATCGATCCGAGCCTCTCGACCCTTCGATCGAGAACGCACGGACGGTCACGATCGAGCCACGAACCTCCCCTTGTCTCCCTGGCCTCGGCTGGATCTCCCTTGAAGGAGGAGATCGAGCACCGTCACAACGATTCGTGCGGGGGCGAGGGAGGAGGACCCGGGAGACGTCACAACTGTGTCGGTCTCTCGGGGCAGGTCGAATGGATCCAAGGCAGCTGGAAGGGACACAGGGAGAAGGATGGAGACGCTCAAATCACCAAGGAAGGTTCAGGAAGGATAACGCCGCTGTCCATGTGCACCATGTGGAAAGCAAGGTCCACGTGAACTGCTAGGCATTCGGATGGATGGAGGTGCAAGCCACCAGGACCACGGACGTAACGCTCCACGTGCACATGTATGGTGCAAATTGTGGGACGGGTCTCCGTGAAACGGTACACAAACCGACTCCCATCCGACCAATCAACCGTCACGCCCTCCTGAGTGCTGATGCTACCATCTACAGGATCCTTGTAAGAATACTGGCAAATCTGAGATATCTTCATGCCCCGCGATACGAACGCTTCCGAGGAATTCAATGCGCGCAAGTTGTCCCGATAGGAAACCAGGCGTCTCAACAGATTGCTGGCAACACTGCTAGCCACTGCATTGAAATCGTACCTCAGGCAAAAGTGGCGCCCATACCTCCTCCAGTGCTCCTGTGCGATGTCTTCAACCCCAATGAGCATCCCAGGCGGCACCACCCGGTTGCGATGGGCCAGGATGGAAAGCCA
>LFIK01002272.1_pt1 | contig 15523 bp, 10 predicted proteins | sample 643401 | NCBI WGS metagenome assembly LFIK01 (sample SAMN03777447, study PRJNA286221) | soda lake metagenome | biome: soda lake; feature: Kulunda steppe; material: water; isolation source: sample T5-Br brine of Lake Tanatar-5 | place: Russia: Kulunda steppe | collected 2010-07
AAAAATCGGAATTGATAGATTCGCTGAAAAAGTGCGTATTTTTGCTAAGCTCTGTTGGTTATAATCCTGAGAGCTCAGTGACAGCAATGGTTGCTAGAGACTGCATCGCCAAAGCCAAAGGAGAGCAGGGATGAGTAGCCATACACCTGGGCCGTGGGATGTAGAAGGACCGGAAGACGACCCATTCCATCATTGCATTTGCACGATTGGAAATGGCTATGCGGTTGTTGCCACAGAAGCTAATCCTGATCAGTACCATGAGGGAGCCGATGCCCAGTTGATTGCGGCTGCGCCGGACATGCTGGAGGCATTGCAGAAATGTATTCACGTTTTGCCGCTCAGCGAGGAATGCGACTTGGCGGTTTCAGTTATCGCTAAAGCCAAAGGAGAAATGGAATGAGCATAAATAGCTTCAAAGAGCTAAGAGAAAAAGCCCGCGAAAGCGACGAGTACTGGGAAGAGTGGCTTGAAGGGTACCGAGAGCTTTCAGAATTGGTTGATAGGCTACAAGATACGCTAGAGGAAATACATGAAGAATGCCTTAAAGATGAGGACGAAGTCGCCCTTCTTGAACGCATAAGAATCAAGGCGGTTCGAGCCATCCGAATGGGAAAAGGGGAAGAAGATATCGGGTGTATCTAATAATATGATTTTATCGGTTTTAACAAATAAAGGATCTAGTAAGGAGCGTCGATTGGCGGCCTCCGGTCGGCGCTCCCTTACTAGGTCTTTAGGCGGGGTGTTGATATGTTTTTGAAACACGAGGATTTGGTTGATCTCACAGACCGTTCAAGCCCCCGGCATCAGGCGCAATGGTTAGCAGAGCACGGCTACCCTTTTGAAATGTCGGCAGCTGGAAAGCCAAAGGTGTTGCGTGAAGAGGTGCAGCGGAGACTATCATCGAAGTCAGAGGGCCTGAGCCGCCAGGCCAAGCCTAACTGGGATGCGTTGGTGGGGTAATGGGTCGCAAGAGGAAGCACAATCGTCACCTGCCGCCGCGTATGCAGCTAAAGCGTGGCGTGTATTACCACACTCCGTACATCGACGGGAAGGTTAGATGGCGCTCGTTGGGGCGGGATTATGGGGACGCGCTCAGACAATGGGCTGAGGCGGAAGGCGAGCGTGTGAGGCCAGGACAGGCGGTATCAGAGGCGATTGACCGATACATGATTGATGCCCTGCCCAAGCTCGCTGAGCGTACTCAGAAAGACTACATGCGGTCTCTGGGCATACTGAGGCAGGTTTACGGAGAAATGAGGCTGGATGAGGTTCGGCCTGCTCACGTCGCGCAGATGCTTGACCGAGCGAGTTCCAAAGTTGCGGCGAACCGACACGTCGCGGTGCTATCCGCAGTCTTCAGGCATGCCGTTCGGTGGGGTTGGGTGGACAAGAACCCCTGCCGGGGGGTTAGCCGAAACCAGGAAAAACCAAGGGATCGGTATGTGGAGGATGCCGAGCTGAACGCGGCCATCGAGGCGGCGCCCAAGGCTTTGAGCCTAGCAATTCAGTTTGCATACCTGACCGCCTTGGATCTGAGCGACATGATCGCCCTGCGCCACACTGACATTAAGCAGCGCGACGGGCAGCGGGTGATCGAGTCAGCCAGGGGGAAGACTGGCAGGAAAGTTACAGTCCTACTCACCCCGGCCTTAGAGGAAATTGTCACCGAAACGAGGCGATGCAAAGACCGTCCGGCGTCGGTGTATATCTTCCCTAACCGACAAGGCCAGCAGTACACACCGGATGGCTTTAAGTCAGTCTGGCAGTCATTCAAAAGACGGGCCGGCCTGGACTGGCGATGGAAGGATCTTCGGGCCAAGGCCCTGACTGATGTCAGCCGAGAGCGGGGCCGAGACGCGGCCCAGGCTTTGGCCGCTCATGCGTCTGGAAACACCACCGAAGTCTATATACGAGCCCGAGACCGAGTGATCGTAAGGCCGGTGAGGTGACGAGGATTTTAGGTAAAAGGTTTTATTTTAGGTAATCGCTTGAGGCTCGTTTGCCGTAAGTGATTGATTTTGTGGCGCGCCCGGGAGGATTTGAACCCCCAACCTCCTGATCCGTAGTCGGGTAGCATATCTGTGCTAACTGATTGTTACGGATCGGGTTTTCTTCCGGGTGTATGTCTAAAATGATCGCCAACCGCCCCGCCGAAAGCCTTTATTGCCGCGGGGGAGGTTTGCCATTTTAGGCAAGGTAATGGCCTGATGGGAAGTCAGGCCGGCAGGAGCTGAATGATGAATTTCCATGAAGACAAGATGGTCGCCTACGCCATTGGCGTTGCTATATTCGTAGGCGCCGCCGTGGCTTTGCAGGGCGCCGGTGAGCTGATCAACATCCTTGTTGCCATAGCCTTCATCGGCATGGGCTGGCTTGCCATCATGCTGGTCTGTGTTGCCTGGATGGTGGTCGACCAGTTCGTGATCAAGCCTATTCGTCGCGCCTATCAAGATCGCGATTAACGTCCTCGACAACAATCCGAGTGGTATCGTTGATTTCTTCCTGCAACTGATCGATCAATCTACGCTTCTCCTCGGGGTCAATGTGCTCTGACCGCTGGATCTGGCGTATCTCGTTTCTTATCTCTGAGAGATAGCGCTGAGCGCGAGTTATATCTCGATGGTATTCGAGGATCGGGGTCGACGTTTCGATTTCAAGGGCCCGGTCTTCACGCTCTTGGTTAATCATCTGAGTCATTGTGTTGTGAGCTTCCACAATTTCTTGGTGCATGTTGTAGAACTCGGTCTCAAAGCGAGTCCGGCGAGCGGGCTGCTCCACAACAAAACGCCTAAGCACTGGCATCTCGTCAACTCGCCGCTGCGGCCGGTTGTCCCCGCGGGTTGCGTCGAAAATTTGAAGCCCGTAAAACCCCCAAGTGTTGGTGTACCCGCGGATTAGCGCCTCAGCCCTCACCGGGTTTACCTGGAGCCACCTCGGGTTATTCCTTGTTGCCTCACCGAGGTCCTGAAGCACCTGGCTGGTCATTGGCCTAGCCCGAGCCCAGGGATCCATGTTTTGTAAGGCCATTGGCTCGATTGGGGCGCCGGTAAACGCGTTTCTGTTGGTCAACTGCTCTTGAATTGGCTCAAAAACCTGCGGCATTACCCCGATGAAGTTAGCGTCCCGGAATATCCGAAGCATATCGGCTAAAAGTTTTTTCCCGTCAACCGATTCGTCTTCATCAAGGGAGTCCATCAAAGCCCCCATGCTCCGCTCGGCCATTGAGGCAAATGCGCCAACCTGCCAAATCTTGGGATACCGGAGATGCAAATGATCGCCGCCTCCAGTTGGAACGAAGAAATGCCAGTGAACGTCTTTATCCCAGTCTTCAAGCTGGTCGTATTCCTCAATATCCCGGTTGTGCATGTAAAGCGCGGCTGAAGCCAGAGCAAGAGCACCGGCTTTGGCCATGACCGCGCCGCGGTTTTGGTCTCGGACCACACCCCGGTAAATACGATCTAGGCCATTCTGGCCCGCCTTCAAAAACATAACCGTGTCGTAGAGCATATTAACGACTGGGCTGTCGCCGCGCATTGCATAGTCTGAGCCGATTTCTCGGGCCAAATAGGCGGCATGTTGGGGGGTTTCCCCTCGCTGACGAGCCCGCTGGTAATAGCCGGCCCTAGTGCCCATTTCGACGACCTCAGCCGCCCGCTCTAGCTTGTAAAGAGCCCGCCCAGGCGAGTCAATAATGCTATTCCAGTTAATGCCCTTGCGCTGATAAAACCGCTTTAGGTGCTTTCGATAGGCTGCATGGTCGGCATGCAAAGAAGACATTCCACCGCCATTTGCCACAAACTCCCGGTAATTTTCATCGGCAAAATAACGGGATTTCATGCCGGCAGCGGAATCCCAAAATGGGCGGAATCCATGATCGGAAAGAACTGAAGCCATGACCGTATCGCGGAGAAAGTTGGCCGCCATAAAGTCAAGCGTTAGCGTAACGGTGCTCTGACCAAGCCGGCGGACTGCGCTGAACGCTCTAACCAGAGGGTTTTTCCCAGGGCGCGTGAAGTGCATCATTGAGCGCTGCAAGAATGGGTCGGCAATCTCGTAATACTCGGGCTTACCCTCTCGCATCACGGAAACGACGTTCTTGCCGCCGGGGGCCTGACCATGAATCCACATTTGGACAAAGTCCGGCACGTTTTCAATGGCGTCTTCCATGAACTCAATGGCAGCCTGCTGTTCTTCAGTGACCGGGCCACTCAATTCAGCACCAACGGCCTTGCGGACTTCTTTGCGGACTTGATCCGCGTCGACCATAACTGGCCGGCTTTCCGTGGGGATCTTCTCCATGTAACGCCCGCCACCAGGAGCATCGTCGGCTGCATTAGCGATCTGCACTCGGGCGTTATTCTTGATAGCTTCCTCGATAAGCATGGCCGCGTTTTGCACTATGTTGCCAAGGATGTCGTTGACATTTCCGGTGCCTCCGGTCAGAGCCTTGATGCCAGCAAACTGCCCCTCAGTCCGGCCGCGTCCACGGGGCAGCATGGGCTGCTGCTGGTCGCCCATTCGGTACATAGGGATGTACTGGGATCGACGCCAAGTGGCCCGCTGCTCGGGGTCAATAAGACCGAGATCCTGGGCGAAGTCAACGATGCCGCGGTTCCACTCTTGATACTCCTCGAACGCCTTTTTCCGGGCCGGAGTCTCAAGTCCTTTCATTGCCTTGATTTCTGATTGCGTAAACAGGTTCTCTCGGCCCTGCATCATCAGCTCGCTGGCGCTTTGGCCGAGCGCGTACAGCAAAAAGTCGTCGAGCGACCCCTGCTCATTGGAGACAGGCTCCAGAATGGCATCGAGGCTTTTGCCCTTAAAGCCAAACGACCCGTCCTCGCGGACGAACGGCACACCGCCCCACTTATGAAGGGCTCCATCAACGACGGCGCCAGCACCACGAATAAGGCGAGCGTTTTCGTAGATTCCGCTTGCTTCGAGGTCGTTCTCCATGAGCCAGATGGCATGGAAGTCATCATAAGTGCTTTGTCGGATGCGGTCTTGCCAGCGGTCAAACAGCCGGGACCGCGCTTCGTTAAACCCAACCTTGGACCGGGCCTGGTCAAGAATGTCCATCGCATTCCACTCGGCCATACGGTCGGCCGATTCGCGAATGGCCTCGCCATATTCTGAGCGGTCAAGGAATCCCTCAAACCACTCGTAGTAGGCCGGCGCCATGGACTGGGCAGAATCATTCTCTGTGAGGTATAGCTTCATAAAATTGCTATACCCATTGAGAATGCCGCCGGTTTCGGACAGGCTGCGAAGCTCGTTTCGGAACTCACGCGCTTGCTGGCTTCGCCCAGTCCAGGCTTTACGGATCTCGGGAATCCGGTCGTTGAGCAGGTAAGCGGCCTCGGTCGCGGTTGCTTCAACATCTCCGCGGTCTCGAATGCGAATTACTTCTTTTTCAGGAATGTAATAACTGCGGCGCTTGGTTCGTCCCCAGAATCCAGGAACCCCCAATGCGTCGAGCATCGGCTTCATGACCTCTTGGCGAGACATCCGCCGCCCTCCGGCGGAGAGACGAATGCCATCGTCAGTCGCGGCCATTGTTCGCGGAACGTCCATCTCAAGCCCGCCCATAGACACAATGACGCTTTCGCGTGAAGTGTCCTGACTGACATCTGGCGGGATTGCCTGCCGGTCTTCGCTAGTAAAATCAGCGCGGGCTTGGACGTTTCTCGCCTCGACTTCGCCTGCAAGGGATCGGTATATTTCGTAGCCTGGCATGCGGCGACTGCGCTCGCGAAGGTCGGCGGCCTGAGATGCGCGGGTTCGCAACTCAGAAAGCGGTAAAGTCCGTTCACGGGCTCGTCGGGCATCCCTTTCCAGGGACCGCACGATGCTGCTTACAAGCCGGTCGTCAGACCGGAAAAGATCCGTCGTGGAACGTGGCACTTGCTCGATGAGGAAATCAGCAATGTCATTAGCAAGCTCAGCAAGCGCTTCATTTCGAGCAGCGCCGCTGCGAGATGGAATGTCGTAGAATCCCCGGCCCAGCTCCTCGGCCCGGATTGGCCGGCCATCGGGGGTCACCACTTCTTGGCGAGCAAACCGCTCATCATGAACCCATTCTGACTCACGGCGAATGAGTCGAGCGTTGCGGCCGGGATTTTGCGCGTATTCTCTCAGCCTCGTCACTGATTGATACACAAGCCCCCAGAACGCGGCATCAGATGCTTCCCCTGCTGCATTGATAGCGGGCTGGTTAGCCCACTCCCAGCCAAGCGCTTCTTGTGCCGTCTCGCTGGTTAACTCGTCAATCTTCGCTCTGACATATTCAATAAAATGCGGCCTGGTGTTGCCGCCAACGGCAAAGCCTTCACGGTGCTGCACCGCATGCTGAACCTCATGCAAAAGCGTTGACCGGAAATCGTCAGGATTGGCGGGGCGCATGGTAATTGCGTCTGAGCCAGGATTATAAGCGCCCTCATATCCCCGCCCCGGGCGAATGCTCACGGGCAGTGAGCGCAAGTCTGGATAGGCAGCGTAAAGGCTGTCGTGGTCAAGAATGTCGCCCAGCAGAAGATTATCCTGTTCTTCAGATATCTGCGTCGGGTCGAAGTCATCAGCCAAAGCAGCGCTGCTGTCGTCAATCTCGTAGCGCCAGCGCCCGTCCGCCCCGACAAACCAGCCGGTGCGACTGCGGATTGCTTCCATCGGCTGGCCTGATTCGCGCATGGACCGAGCCGCCTCTAGGTTGCCCAAGTCAGCAGTGCGCCCACGCTCGCCACCGAACACAAGGCGAGAGGCGCCCTCAGAGGCGAAAGGCCGCGGGGCCCTGACAGGCAACTGCACTGAGTCACCAGACACAATCTCGCCATCTGAGACAAAGCGCCGCGCCTGGACAAGCAGCTGCCGGATTTCGGCATCGGACATCCGCAGATTAAACCCAACGCCACGAGCCCAGCGGGTCAGCAGTGCAACGATCTGGTCAAAGAACGAAGAAGGCTCTGGGGACTCGGCGAAACGCGCCAAGTATTCCTCAACCGCCTCGCGGCGCTGAGCAATTTCATCAAGGTTTAGGTCGTACTGCTGGGCGATGTCGGTAAGATTCGACCGGCCGATTCGCAGGTATGCCTGGTCGAGTATGTTGTTTAGATCGTCGCCCAGTATCCGGCGAAGCCCGAAGTGACCGATAACCTCATGCAGAACGACTGATTCGACGGTCTGCGCGTCGGGGATGTTTTCAGCCACGACATAAACCGTGCCCTCATGGAAAACGCCCCGTGTGCGCCCCATAGCGCCGCGGTTGTAGATTTTTTGCTTGACCGCGGACGGGAGGTCCATCTCGGAGTCGACCGCGACTGTTGCAGGCGCTTCCTGCCACTGAGCGGTGATGCGGTCAATCTCGGCCTGAGCGTTTTCCTGGCTAACGCGGGGGCCGATGCGCTCGTCCAGAGAAAAGAGCGGATCTTGCCCACGCGCAGCCGCCTGGTCGGCATCTCGTTCGCTGCCGGTTAGGGTAAAATCCTCACGCGCCTGGTCGGCTTCGGCCCTCTGCTCGTCTTCGGCACGAGCGACCTGTTCGCCCGCACGGGCCTGTTCTTGAGCCTGAATATCCTCTGGGGTTGGCTGGGTTAGGAGTTCCTGTTCCTGTCCAGCCAGTCCAGATTCTCTTCCACCAGCTTGCGGTCCGGCGTCTCGCTGATCTGCTGGTTGGTCTCCTCTAGGCTCTTGCCCTGCTTGATCAGCCGATCCGACGCTATCGCCTGGTGTAGCGCTTGGCGCGATTGCTCCTTGCTGATTCGTTTCATTTTCTATCCTATTGGCTAGTTCTTGGGCCAGTGTACGGATGCTTTCGCCTTCACTAAACCTCTGCGCGGCTTCATTGAGAGCTTGATTGATCTCGGGGATTGTGTCGGCGCGGCGCACCAGGTCAGCAGCAAGGCGGGCATTGTCTTGAATCGCTTCGTTGCTGCCTCGCGCAATGACGTTTCCTGCCCGCTCTGCCGCGGCGGCATTTTCGTTTAGCGTCCGCATGAGCGACCCGCGGCGGGTTAGTTGCCTGATAACGGCATCTTGTAGCTGTATCCGCTCCCGAACCAAAGACTGAGACGGATCATCGCCAAACAACCCGCCTTGCTCGCCTCCAGTAAACCCGGCTTCACGAATGCTTCCAGCCAGCAGTTCACGCTGCATCTCGTTGCTCGGGCGAGCGCGCTGGTACTGCTCGACGGCAGCAAGTTGCTGATTTGGGTCGGAAAAGTTCCTTCCAATGGCGGCGCCGTCTTTTTCGGTGATCTGCTCGTTCAGAACGGCACCAAAAGCATTATCGCCAAGCTGGGCCAGGGCAATGCCGTCTTGCACCACCTGAGACCGGCGCGGCAGGTCCCGCTCCTGAATGACAGTGGAGGGGTCGGCCTCAAACTCACGGAACACTTTGGCAGCGTCAATCGGCGTTGCGTTTTCTTCGGCGATGTTGCGCTCCGCCGCTAAGCGCCGAGCGTCAGCAACACTGAACCCATCCTCCTCGCGCAAGACAATGGCGTTAATTTCATCGCGGTCAAGGTTTCGCGCAAGGTTGACCCGGTGGTGGCCATCCGCCACGAAAACCTGCCCATCAGAGCGCTCATGAAGAATAACGGTGCCAGCGCGAAGGTCGTCAAAGCGCTGTATGCCCGCCAGGCGTTCATCAACCCCCTCGCGGTCAACCCCGGTTCGGAACTGATAAGTCTCTGGGTCAACCTGAATGCTGGCCGTGCTAACCCGCTCAGACGGGAACCTCCCGGCCTCTGCAAGTGTGACAGGAGACTCGACACGGCGAATCCGCTGCACTTCTTCCTGCATTGGCGTCGGCTCGGCCGTTTCCGGCTGAGGAGTCTCTGCCTGAACGGGCTCCGCTTGCGGGGCTTCCGGCTGGGTTGCCTGATCTTGCAGTTGCTCAACAGTCCCAGCCTCTCTCCACCCAAAGCCGCCCTCAACAGGGACCACCTCTGGGTTGCGGTCGGCCTGCCGAGCCTCCCTGAATGCCCCGGAGCTTCTTGCCGAAGTCTCCGTTGCAAAGGGCTCGCCATTGGTTCGCAGGTTAATTGATTCGGCAGCAGGCTGAGAATCGGCCTCTTGAGGCGGCTCAACCGGGCGCTGCATGCGCTCTGCAGTCTCCTCGCGGTGTGCCTGCTCAGCCTCCTGGCGAGTGACCTCTACTTGCTGGCCCAGCGCGTCACCAGTCGGCGCACGATCCCGGTCAATCGCCTCATTTGCAACGCGCTCGCTGGTTTCCTCGCGGATCTGGTTGATTTGATCGCTTGCGCGTTCGTTGAGAATCTGGAGTGCCCGGGCTTCGGCGCTGCCTTCGTCCAGTTGATTGATCCGCGCTTCATTGTCTTGGATATACTGCTGAAGGTTTTGCTCGGAGAGTTCAGCAAAAGCCGGCTCTTGGTCGTCTGCCCGAGCAAGAGCGTCAGCCTCTTGCTCCATTCCCTCAATGCGCTGAATCGTCTCTTGCTGGTCCAGCGTCTCGTCTTCGGTTAATGAGCCAGGGTCAGCCGGCGCTTCTGTGGCTTCCTCAGGAGCTGGGGTGGTTTGAACGCTGGCGATGGCTTGTGCGCCATCAAAGTCAACACGCACATTGCCTCGGCTAAGGCTGCCGTCATCGTTTTCAGAAAAGCCCCGGCGCCGCAGGTCTTCACGCACCTGGGGGCCTTGATTACCTGACGCATCCCGGGTTGCGGCAGCCCCTCGCAGTGTTGCAACCTGCAGCGGAGCAAAGCCGGCTTCGCCGATAATTTCCGCGTAAATTTCACCGGCGTTGATTTCGTCTTGGGTTAAACCTTGACCAAGGTAAGACTGCCCTGCACCAGCGGCTGCTTGAACTGAAGTTTGGGAGAAAAGGTTGCCCAATTCAGACCGAAAGTTAGATGCACGAGAGGCCGGTCTTGCCGGAGTCGTAAGGCGCAACGTCGCGATGGAGCCGCCAAGCCCATAAGAGACGCCGGCAATGGCCCCGCGAACACCCGCGTCACGAGCTATTTCATCGCCATGCTCGTCCATGACTTCGATAATAGAGTCAGGGTCTCGCCAGTCGCCGCCAAAATCCGTAATGACTTGCTGCATCGTTGTCGCAAATTGAGCCGCGCCGGATGGCACGCCCATACCAACAAAGGCGCCACGAGCCGCTCCTCCAGGGCCAGCCGCGGCGCCAACTTTTGCCCCAACGGCACCACCAGCAAGTGAGGCAATGGTCGGCACGGCCGACTCCGACAAAATCCCAAGAGTGACGCGCAGAGGGTTTTCTGAAAAAGCAACCAAAAGGGATTCAGGTTCAGCGCTTTGCAGGGCGTTACGAACAAGGGCGTTGTCACCAAGATCCTCCATCGCCGCGTCGTTTTCGGCAATACTAAGGATGCTGCTTCGGACGCTTTCGATTGTTTCGTTTTGCTCGCTGGTTAAACGATTAAGGCGGTCCTCCTCTCGGCGAAGCCCGGACAAAGCGACCTCACGCTCGGCTTCTGTTTCCGAAGACTGAAGCTGCTCTCGAAACGCGTTAACATTTTCTTCGGCCTGCCTGATTTCCTCTTCTAGGGCATCGGCTTTGTTTACATTCCCAAAAATGGACAAAGCAGAGACCATACTTTTGCCGGCGTTCCAGCCACGCCGCAAGTCTCGCCCGACGCTCTCACGAAGCGGCGTCAGTTCTTCTTGTCGGCCTTCGCTTGCAACACGGATGTCACGGAACCCATCAGCAAAGGTATCGCTAGGTACTGTCTCGGGCTGACCCAGTCGCCGACGCGCCCCTCCAGAAAGCTCAGACTGGGGGCCGATTTCCACAAAGTTAGAGCCAAGGGGGTCTTCAGCCTCTCGATCCCCCCTTGGGCCCCTGCCCGCCACCTCATCTTCAGAAACTGGCAGCGGATCACGATCACGAGATTCCCGGCGATCCTCACCGCTGGCCTCAGCGTCCTGGCCCGCAGAAAGAACAGAGTCGCGAAGAGCAAGAGCGGCTTCGGCAAACGTCGGCAATTCGGCATCTCGCGATTCTCTTTGCGGTCGGCCGGCAACCCCGTCTTCTGAGACCGGAAGCGGATCTCGGTCCCGCCGATCTCTCCTGCGCTCTCCGCCCGAGACGCTTGCTTCGCCTGGCGCAATTAAGCTCTGTACAGTTTCCTGGACATTTCGAGAATCTGTGTCAGCAGCCCCGCGACGCCGGTCATCTGCCGGGGCGTCAGGCTCTGAAGCGCCATCAATCGTGTCTTGAACGCTGGCAGCAATATCAAACAAAGAAGACTCTTCCCGACGATCCCGGCGATCCTGCCGCCGCTGACCGCCGGAGTCGGCATCGCTAATGGGCGCTTGAGGGCGGTCAGCAGATCCTCGGCCTCCCGCTCGGCTTCGAGGCCCATCCGACTCAGAATCAGGCGCAGAGAAATCAACGCCGTAGCCCTGTGCAAAACTCTCAAACGACTGATCCTGGCCGAACCGACTGTGAAGCTCAGTCACCAAATCCTGATCATTCATGCCCCAAGCCTGAGGCACTTGAGCGCGATATTGGTCAATCCGGCGCTCAGTGATATCCCGAGTGACACCGATATTGGCCTTAAACTGATCCGGGTCGGCATCGGGGTAAAACTTCTCTCGAAGCTGCTCCGCCAATGCCTCATCAGACAGCCCCTGGGCCGCAGGCACATTCTCGCGATAACGCTCAAGAATCGGTGATGACATTAAGCTGCCCCTAATCGTTAAATATGGTGGACGGGTCGACTAGGCCATCACCATCGGGTTGGCGAGGCTGGGTTGCGCTACGCCCCTGATTTGCTTGGTCAATAAGGCGGAAGGCTTGTTGCGTCCTCCATTCATGCTCGTCCATTCCTTGCTCTTCCAACTGATCCTGTATTTGCCTTCTTTGGCTTGGGTTCATGTCAGAAATAGGAGGGATCGCATTGTAATAATCCAGAAAGTCTCTGCCAAAACCACTGCCATAAATTATTTCGACTGCTTGTTGGTCGGAATAAGCTCTTTCGCCATTAGCGTTGGTTATGCCCCTAATTGTCTCAAAATCCCGCTGATTAGCGGTCATTTCTTGACCTGCGCCGCCATACTGCTCGGCAATCATTGCAGCGTGCTCGGCACTTTCCCTATCTTGCTCCCCGCGCTGCTGGATAGCAGAGGACTGAGTAGCCTGATCAAGCTCTGCTTGGCGCTCATCTCGCTGGATAGCAGCGTCACGACGGACTTTTTCTAGTGCTTTCTCGCGCTTTTGCTGTATGCGACTTTGGGCAGTTTCCTGAAGAGCCTGCCCGCCACCCATCATGGCGCTACCAAGAATGCCTCCTAAGCTCATGCCGCACCTCCATAATTCATTGTATCTTCAGTGGGTTGAGAGCGGGGAGTCATTTCACCGGGCATAGCGCCCTGGGGAGGCTGCTCGGTTTGCGGCGCCTGATCGGCGCTTTGCATTGACATGCGCTTACCTTCTTCAAGCGCGTCAACAAGCTCTGCATAGCGCTGGCGCTCAGCGTCGGACATTTTGTCTGCATTGGTTCGCCCAAACTCGCCAAGAGCAATCATAAATCCAGATTCAATAGTCTCGGATTCATTGGCGGGGTCAATAACTCCAAGCTGAATCCCCATTTCGCCGACGGCCTTGGTCGCAGTAATTCCTGCATCGACCATGACACCAGGCGGGACCATGCGATCATCTTGGCGAATGCGCTTGTAAGCGGCATTCATCAGTCCAGAAACCACTCGGGCAATTCCCTCTTCAGGTCTGCCTTCAGACTGCTGAAGAATCCGCTCGACTTTGTCAAGGCGATCTCCATAAAGCTGATCAAGCATGGCCTCAATAATCACATCGCTTTGCTCGCCAGCCACCTCCGGGTCGGCGTCAATGCCTGCGGCCCCAGATTCTGGGGGGCGTTCTTCGCTGGGCGGAGGCGCCATTTGCGGCCCGCCTTGCTGGGGCTGTGGACGAGCGCCTTCCTCGGCCGCCATGCCGCTATTGATAAGTCCCTGCATGATTAGCTCCTAGAATCGGGTAAAAAATCGTTGGCGATACGAGCCGTATCGGTTGAAGCGGCCGCCAAAGCGGCTACGCTGGCCTGGCCCATCGGGGGCGCCAGGCTGCTGCTCGGGCGGATAAATGACCTCTTGTGGCGGCGGGCCGCCGCCTTGATTGCGCCCGTCTGTCGAAGTGTCTTGCGCGGAGTAATCGCCAACAGCGGCCATTCCTGGAGCCATAGAGTTGCCAATCAACCCGCCCGTCGTGTCACTCAAAGACGCGCTATTCATGGCCTGCGCCATGTCTGCAGTGGTGGTGTTGAGTGTTGCCGGCGAGAGGTTTCGGTCGGCTGCCATAGCTTCGTTTTCGCCAACGACTTCCGAAGCCATCATTGCGTTGCGGGAAAGCGCAAATCCCGCCTGTACGGGGCCTATCCCCGGCAGCGTTGCGCGATCTCCGAAAGTGCTGTTCGCGTTTTCCATTGCGTCCCGCTGCATAGCAATGGTGTCGGGATTGGGCTGCATCGATAGCGCCCTCGCGCGCGACTCACGCGCTTGCTCCTCGGCAGATAGCTCGTTATCGCCAACAACCATCTGATACCCCGGCGTGGTGCGATCAAGCCCGTCGGTCACTGCCCCGGCCGAAATACCAGAGTCACGGCCACCGGAAAGCGACGAGGTGCCTCGGAAGCCCCCAACCGGGCCCAGGCCCGCATCACGAGCGCCGCCAAACGTCATCATCCCGCGAGCGGAGCTTGAATTGAAGCTGAAGTTGCCTCGGGCTCGATCGGAACCCGCAATCGACTCTGATCCGCCACGGCCGCTGCTGGAAGAAGATCCGGCCACCCCGCCGTCGGGGCCCATTGTCGCGCCACGCCGTCCATCCGCTGCGTCTGGCGCCCCTGGCGTATCACGGCTTGGGCTGCTGCTAGAGCCGCCACTGCTGGAACTGCCAGAGGAAGAACTCCCGGAGGAACCCCTATTGCCTGGGTCGCTGCCTCCTCCGGGGCCGCCGACGTTTCCTCCTCGGCCGCTTGAGCCCCCGCGGGAACCCGGCCCCTGGGACCCGCCGACGCCGCCAGGACCCCCTGGGCCCATGCCTCCGGGGCCCGAGCCGCCGACCATTAGTTCTCTGCTAAGAGAGCCACCAAACATTCCATGAGCAATCCCAAACATTAGTCTCCCTCTTCCTCTCCGGCGATCATGCCGTTAGAAATAAGCCCTTGGGAAATGCTATTGCGGTAACTACCGTGCCCAGAGCCAATGCTGCCAGGGGCAATTTGGTTAGATTCAATTTCTCGTTGCTGAAGCTCGCGCTGCAGCTCACGGTCACGGCGATTTTCTCTGGCTGTAAATCGGCGCTCGTCTCTGGAAACCAAGTAGCTGCCTACGCCAGTCGCAACACCGCCAATCATATTTGCAACGTCATTATTGCCCAAGAATCCGAAAGCGTCTGTCGCAAAATCTAGCGCACTGCTGCCCAAGCTAGACACCGCGCTTCCCGCAGAGCTCAACCCATCGCTAATTGCACTACCAATTCTACCCAAAGGCATTTGTAAACTCCTTACCCTACTGAGCTAGGGAAAATGTTAGTGTTTTGCAGCGTTGTCGGGAACGTTGAAAAAAGCTCTGCCTGAAATTCAACATCAGTATCCCGAGCGTCTTGAATTTGCCCAATCATTTCCGTTTTGTCGTCAGCGTCAATGTTAGGATTATTTTGGATATTGCTGATTTCGATCATGGCCTGGGCTACAATGTCTGTGACGTTATTCCCCATTACGCCCCAAGCGTTAGCCATTGAAGTGCCGTACAAGCGCTCAAGGGTTTGCTCGCCTTCTTGGCGAAGAATATCCGAGCGAAGTCCGTAGTCTTGGGCCGTTCGGTCAAGGTCTTGGTCAAAAAGCAGCTCGTCGCGCTCGGTCTGGATCTGGGCTTGCTGCTCGTTGAGATCCTGCTGTCGACCAAGGTCGTTCTGCGCTGCCGCTTCCTGTAAATCGGCCTGCAAACGGGTCTGCTCCTGGTCAAGGCTGGCGATGCGCTGATCGCGCTCGGCCTGAATATCAGCCTGCTGCCCGATAAGGCCGCTTTCGTAGTTGAACTGCTGAGCGTCACGCTGAGCCTGAAGGCCAGATTGTTGCTGAGCTAATCCAGCCTGAATATCCATGCCTTGTTGATTTAAAGCGCCTTCTTGCTGAAACTGCTGATTTCGCAAAAAGCTATCAGCCAGGGTCGATGACTGGAGCATCGCCTGCTCGTTTTGCGCTGCCGCATCTTGCCTTTGGTTCTGCATTAGGTTGCTTGAGTCCTGCAATGCAAACGGCTGGGCGCGATCAATCATTGCGCCCTGGGCTGCTCCGGCAGCCATGCTGGAATTTAGCAGCCCCCGTTGGTTGGCCATCTGCTGCCCTTGGGTCGATGCACGCTGCATAAGCGGCGAGTTCGACTGAAGCATCTGGTTAAGCCGGCCCGCAGAAGTTGTTGACTCATCGGACTGGACCTGCTGAATCTGGGGCATTTCTGAAATCGCTTGAGAGCGCATCTGCTGAGCTTCTGGAGAATTAAAATCAAAGTCGTCAGCGGG
>LFIK01002273.1_pt1 | contig 15518 bp, 13 predicted proteins | sample 643401 | NCBI WGS metagenome assembly LFIK01 (sample SAMN03777447, study PRJNA286221) | soda lake metagenome | biome: soda lake; feature: Kulunda steppe; material: water; isolation source: sample T5-Br brine of Lake Tanatar-5 | place: Russia: Kulunda steppe | collected 2010-07
CCGAGGCCTCACGTGGACGGTCGGATTGCTGCTGCCACTTCAGCCCCGACAGCTTCATCTCGCGTGGGATCGCGGGGGTTTGGCAGTAGTCGTCGAGCGAGTTCCCGATGGGCGGGACGAAGGGGAGCATCCTTCTTCCCCACCTGCAACATTTGCGGACGCGGAGCACCTCTGTTGGCTCGAGGTGCGTGAACACACAGTCCTGCCACACGTGGTCTGGAAGCATGCCCACAAAGTCCCAGGAAGCATCAGCGTCGTCCATGGCACAACCCGCTGCTTTTTTACAGCCGATCACGATGGCGTTCCCCATGTGTGCACGAAAAGAGAGTCTTTACAGCCAATCCCGATAGAGTTCCGGACCCCCAGCGTTTACCATGTGTACACGAAAAGAAAGTCTTTATGTATGTCATACGATGTATTCGCCCACCGGCTGTAATGCCGTGAGAGGAGCGCTCAGGCGGGCTGAGGCTCGTCTCCCTCTTCCGCCACCTCTGCGTCGTGGCCCCTCGGCGCTGCGTCGCCCTCTGTGGTGCCGAGCCGGGCGACGATGTTCGCCGTATGACTGCGCAGCGCAGCCGCACGCCTGCTGCGCTCCAGCCGGGCCTCGCGGGCGCACGCGTGCAGAGCCTCCACGAAGCCCTCCACGTCCTCCATGTGACGGAACATGAGCTCGGTGGCGTCGGCCGGCGAAACCTCGTGGTGCGGCAGGTCGTGCACGCGGTCCGCCGGGAAGGGCTCGTCGTGGAGCTTGTGGTACATCGTGGCCAGGGTGTCGCGCGAGGCCAGGCCGAAGTGGATCTTCATGTCGATCCGCCCGGAGCGCACGAGGGCGTTGTCGAACAGCTCGGGGTGGTTGCTCGTCACGACGATCAGGCGGCCCGGCGTCTCCATGTTCCCGTCCAGGGTGTCCAGGACGTGTCCGAGCATGATCTCGTCGTGCAGCGCGGCCACGCCCTCTTCCCCCTCGGGCGCGGCCGACTTGCAGGAGCGATCCAGGACGGTGTCCCCCAGCGCGTCCAGCTCCTCCAGCACGTACAGGCGGTCGGCGATGGGGATGCGCAGGCGCACGGGGTCGCTGGAGTCGTCGTCCTGGATCACGTGCACGTCCTCCGAGTAGAACAGGCGTTTCAGCTGCGTCACCGTCTTGATGTTGGCGAAGTTGACGTTGATGATGTGACGGCGCGTCATGTTGGCCATGGCGCGTATGCAGGACGACTTGCCGCTGCCCGGCTCGCCGGACAGCATGATGCCCAGCTGGTAGGGCACGCCCTTCTGGTCGTACCAGTCGCGCCGGCCGGAGAAGAACTCGATGCGCCTGCGCAGCTGCTCCACCTCCGGACCGCACAGGTTGTCGAAGGTCTTGTTGGAGTAGAACGGCATGCGCACGAAGGACAGGTGCGGCGGCGCGTTGGAGAGCTCGAAGCGCTTGCTCTGCACCGCCGTCTTGTCCGACCCCTCGAAGGGGTTGCCGCGGTAGTCCTTCCGCTCGCGCTGGTCGAAGTAGTACAGGCTCGACCCGAGCTCGTTGTTCAGGTGGCGCACGTGCTCCTCGTGCAGGCCCTCCACGTAGCGCACCAGGGCGGTGGCGCTCTTGTGCGTCGAGAAGAGCGTGAGCTCCACGGCGGTCACGTCCCAGTCGCGGCGCTCGATGCGCGTGATGGCCAGGTACACGTCGGGGGCCATCTTGATGCGGCGCCCCTCCTTGATGATCCACTCCCCGTTCATGGCCATCATCATGCTGGGGATGCTGTCCATGGACAGCACCTTGTGCAGCACGGCCTGGGAGTACTGGTTCATGCGCTTGGCGCCCGTGGTGGGCTCGCCGTTCTTCTCGCGCGGGGGGTCGTAGTGGCGGTACAGCACCACCGCGTTGCTGCTCTCGGGCACCACGTCCGACGCCTGCCACACGCGTGCCTTCGCGGCGTCCTTCTTGCCGCTGCCATCCCTAGGGACGGACTCGGACGGCGCGGCACCCGCGACCGGAGCCGGTGCGGGAGCCGGAGGGGGTGCTGGTACCGGAGAGGGAGCGGGAGCCGGAGGGGGAGCCGGAGGGGGAGCCGGTGCGGGAGCAGGTGCGGGAGCAGGTGCAGGTGCGGGAGCAGGTGCGGGAGCTACGGCGGCCGCCATGCGTGCGGCAGCTTCCGCGGCCTCGCGCGCGGCTCGCGTGGAGGCATTCAGGCTGCCCTTCGTACGCGCCATGGTGACGACGGCCCCGGATTCGAGAGACGGGCGGGGTGCCATCGCACCCCATCAGGAATCCCTTATGCCCGGGGCAGGGACGGCGGTCCAGTCCCTGGGGTACCCCATCAGATGCTCGACGAAGCGTGGATTGACGACGCAGAAGTCGCTCATCCGCTCCCCCCTCCCGCTCGTCTTGTTCGTCCGGGCCACGCCGCGGTACTCCGGACACTGCGCCCGGGTGCCGACCTCCCAGTAGATGCCGTTGCTGAGGTTCCACAGGGAGCGCTCCGTCATCGTCAGCCCCTGCCTCCAGGTGGACGGACTGTGGCGCGGCGTCTGCCACTGCGGTTTCGTCCTCTCGACTCCCCGCGTATCCCTGAACACGAGGGGCCCGAACTCCTTGTCCTGAGGGATCGGCGGGACGTCCAGCTCCGGCCGCGCGTAGCGACACGCTTCCGCCGCCTCCGTGATGCGCTTCCCGCGCTTCGTGCGGTCGGGGATGACCACCACCACGCTGTTGGAGATGCCGGGGGGGTGGGCGGGCACGCGCGCGCAGTCTTTCACGAGACCGTGGCGGGTGGGGGGGGCGTCGCGCAGCTTGGTGACGAGCGTCTGGTACGCGAACGCCACGCACTGGGGGACCACCGAGTTGCCCAGCAGACTGCAGCGGCGCACCATGGCCTTGACGAGCCGGGGGTCTTCGGGGCGAGGCACCACGCGCGGGATGGAGTCGTCTCCCCAGTCGTGGCCGCGGATGGTGCTGCGCAACTGCGACGGGGTCATCAGGGGCAACTCCTCGGGCGCGCGCGTGGCGACACAGAACCAGCGGCGCCGTCTGTGGAGGGCGCCGACCTCGCTCGCCGCGAACACCCCGTGCGCGAAATGCGTGAGGCCCGCCTTCTGCAGCTCCCGGATGACGCGCTCCGCGTTGCTGATCTCCCTGTCGGAGGTGGAGGGCGCGTTGCTGGGCCCCAGGATGGAGGGCGAGTTCTCGAGGAAGACGTGCTTGCAGCCGGGGGACTCGCGGACGATGCGCGGGATCTCGAAGAACAGCTTCGAGCGTGGGCCGTCCAGTCCCAGACGCGTGCCGGGCTTCAGGATGCTGCTCAGGTCCTGGCACGGGAACCCCCCGCACAGCATGTCCGGGGCCAGCTGTCGGAGGAGGGCCGCGTCGATGCGGGTGACGTCGGGGAGCACGGGGGCGCGGGGCAGGTGGGGGTGCCTGCGCAGGACGGCCGCCGAATCGGGCGAGATGTCGCAGTAGGCCACGGTGTGCGTGACGTGCCGCAGCCCATGTGCGAAGCCGCCGATGCCGCTGAACAGGTCCAGGCACCGCATCTTCTTCTTCTTGACCACGGGAGGGGAGGAGGAGCGCGACTCCTTCCCTGCTGGCATCTCTCCGACGTTCCGCTGCTATACACTACTGGCGTGCTTTTTTCCGCCATGGACGGAGGTGAAAAGGACACGGGACGTGGTCCCGAATAAATTATAGGCGAGGAATGTAGTAGAAATGGCGTTCCTGTCGCCCCTGGCCGTGCTGTACGCGTTCGTCAGCGCCGTCCTCATGGATCTGCCGACGGCGTCTGTGATGTACGTCGTCAAGACCTTCCGCGTGCTGTCCCTGTGGATCATCGTGTTTGTGTTGGAGAAGGCGTTCCTGCAGGATTACATCCAGCACACGTTCGTGCACAGAGGGCGCCCCCCCCAGTTCCTGCCCTTCATCCAGGTGGCCCTGGCCTTCGAGACCATCACTTACGTCATCCCCATGCTGCTCATCGGCCTCCTCAACTCCAGGTACAAGCACCCGGGGGACAGCTTTGTCATCGATGCGCGTGTCATGAGCGCCCTGTTCGTGGACTACCTCGTCAGCACGGTCGTCATGGCCGCATTGGGCACCATCATCGCCCTCAAGGTGCAGGATCGGCGGCTGTTCCGCTACAACCACGACGGGCTGCGCGGCATCCGGGCCGGCGCCCTCGCCTTCTACGAGGTGAGCGCGGCCGTGTTGCTCGTTCCCTTTTACCTCATCGCGCTGTGACCCACGCCTACATCATCACACTGGGAATGCATGGGTGCGGGCGGGTGCGCGTTTGATGGTAGGCGTGGCGTTGGTAGACGCTGGGTGTGTGCGGGTGGTGATGGTATGGTTGTGGCGCCGGGTGCGCGGAGCTTTCAACGCGGGGCTGGGCTGCTGCGGGATGGGCCGTGACCCCACGTGGAAAAAAATTGATCTTCCGCGGCGTCGCGTACTCATACGGGACGATCAAACACGATGGACCCACCCCCCTCTCCCAAGGCGAGCGCCCCTCTCAAGAGGAGGCGTGAGTCAGAGGACTCCGAGGACCGGAAGCAGAAGAGCCAGGCGTCGGATGTCGCCGACGAGGAGCACGAGGAGCGGGGAAGGAATAGGCCCGTGATCTGCGTCATTTCTACGGAGTTTCCTGAAGACGATAAGAAGGCGCTGCGCATCCTCAATCAGGCGTACGACAGGGTGGAGACCCTGATCGCGAGGCACGAACTCAGGGTGCCCTTCCTGACCGAACTCGAAAAGGGCAACCCGGACGTGTACGGCTTCAACACCGGATAGGGGGAGATTCAGGTCCAATTGCGTCGTGTTCTTGAAGGGGCAGAAGATGGTGCGCGCACGACGTTCTTCAAGTTCGAATTCGTGCTGGGCACGCTCATCCACGAGCTCGTACACAACACCATCGAAGGCCACGACGCCGATTTCAAGGCTCTCGAGGCACAGTACCGCGAGGAGTGCGAGACGGACATGTACTTCATGTCCAACTTTGGCGCCGCATGACCTCGAGCACGCGTGTCCGACATATTTTTGGGGGGGGTTCCGTAGCTTCCTGGTTTGCTCTTTTGCTGAGTAGTGCTCGCAAAATGCACCCCCTGAGAAATTTGAACGGTATTCGACGGCCAGGAGTGTCCCCACTCACGCGAGACCTGTGTCTGACAGACGCCGGCGCCTTCATGAAGACCAATCTCGAGGACCTCCCCAACGACATCTTCGGCAACCCTGCCTTTGATGGCGCGGACCGGAGGGCGTTGGCTGCCACGTCGAAGTCACTGCGTGCAGGCATCATGAGCATCACGACTGCCTTGATCGTGACCTCCGAGACCGTGAATTCGCGGATGATGATTCATCTGAAGAACCTGGTCTGCGCGGGAGGTCTGCAGTTGCGCCTCCTTGTGTTTTGGGGCGAGCGAAAATGGACAGTCGCCAGCCTCGCCCCTCTGGCAGCGCTCACGGGCCTCCGCCACCTGAACTGCAGTGAAATGATGAGGGTGACCGACCTCTCCCCCCTGGCAGCGCTTACGGCCCTGAAGCACCTGGACTGCAGCGGAATGTGCGAGGTGGCGGACCTCTCCCCCCTGACAGCGCTCACGGCCCTGGAGCACCTGGCATGCAGCGGAATGGTCAAGGTGACCAACCTCTCCCCCGTGGCAGCGCTCACGGCCCTGAAGCACCTGGACTGCAGCGGTATGAAGGAGGTGACCGACCTTTCCCCCCTGGCAACGCTCACGGCCCTGGAGCACCTGGATTGCAGTAATATAGATAAGGTGACCGACCTCTCCACCCTGGCAGCGCTTACGGACCTGAAGCACCTGGACTGCAGCGGATTGTGCGAGGTGGCGGACCTCTCCCCCCTGACAGCGCTCACGGCCCTGGAGCACCTGGCATGCAGCTTCATGGAGAAGGTGACCAACCTCTCCCCCGTGGCAGCGCTCACGGCCCTGAAGCACCTGGACTGCAGCTTCATGGAGAAGGTGACCAACCTCTCCCCCGTGGCAGCGCTCACGGCCCTGGAGCACCTGGATTGCAGTGATATAGATAAGGTGACCGACCTCTCTCCCCTGTCAGCACTCACGGGCCTGAATCACCTGGATTGCAGCGGAATGTATGAGGTGGCCGACCTCTCCCCCCTGGCAGTGCTCACGGGCCTGAAGCACCTGAACTGCAGCGGAATGGACGAGGTGACCGACCTCTCCTCACTATCAGCGCTCACGGGCCTGAAGCACCTGGACTGCATCGGTACGAACGAAGTGACCGACCTCTCCCCCCTATCAGCGCTCACGGGCCTGAAGCACCTGGAATGCAGCTGGTTGTACGAGGTGACCGGCCTCTCTCCCCTGTCAGCGCTCACGGGCCTGCAGCACCTGGAATGCAGCGGTATGGACGGGGTGACCGACCTCTCCCCCCTGGCAACGCTCACAGCCCTGCAGCACCTGAAATGCAGCGGTATGAAGGAGGCGACCGACCTTTCCCCCCTGGCAACGCTCACGGCCCTGCAGCACCTGGAATGCAGCGGTATGAAGGAGGTGACCGACCTTTCCCCCCTGGCGGCGCTAACGGCCCTGCAGCACTTGAACTGCGAAGGCATGGGAAAGGTGACCGACCTCGCCCCCCTGGCAGCGCTCACAAGCCTGCGGCACCTGCGATGCAGCGAAATGGAGGTGACCGACCTCGCACCACTGGCAGCGCTCACGGCCCTGAAGTTCCTGAAATTGATCGGCATACCGGGGGTGCCCGATGGTATCTACCGTTCGGCGGCAGCGGTGCTGTCAAACGGCCCAGCAGCGCTGCAGGGCTGACGGCTGCGCGTCGCCCCCCTGAAACTTTTCGACCTTGTTTTTTCCCATCAGAGACCGGTGCCGTGATGGACGCGCGGGCGGACGGGAGGGCGTTACCGCCCTCCCCCCCCAGTCCGGTCCCCTTTCGGTCGAGGACCTCTGAGCAGAGCCGCCGTTGAAAAGTTTGTGCACGACTCACTCGCAGCACCGACCACCATCCGTCACACATGTTTCAAGGCATCATGCATGGACGTGGTACACGAAAAATCATTTCATCCATACCGAATACAGACAACCCATACCCGGCACACTCTCTGGTTTCACTTCGGCATGGACTCCACGAACGCAGCCCGTGCTGCCGTATCCATCTTCTCCGCAGCAGCCGCTGCCTCCAGGAACGCAGCGGACGCCGCCTCCACTGCTTCCGTGGTGCTGGCCACGTGACGCCGTGCCTTGTCCAGCTCCGCGGGCGCTGCCCTTGCCGCCTCCTCTGCGTCTTCCTGCCCTCGCTCCGCCGAGTCCTGCCGCTGTTCTGCCTCCTTCTTCTTTTGCTCTGCCTCATCCGCATTGGCCGTTGCTGCTTTTGCTGCGCTGACCAGCTGCTGCTCCTGGCGTGCGCGAAAGTACTGCCTCTGCATGGTGGCTGCTACTGCGTCCGCCGCACGGGCCTGCATGCGGGAGTGCACGCGTGTGGATGGTCGACGCCGGGCTGCATGGCCGGGTCGCTGGTGACACGTAGGGAGGCGTATCGCACTGCGCACTGGCGGATGGTCCACCCGGCTGGTAGACGCAGGCGGCACCCCGCGTCTACCAATGGCGCTTGCTGATGAGCAGGCAGGCAGGCCGAGGTGCAGGCATGCATGGAGGGCTGCACGTGTGGTGTGCGCATGAGCAGCGAGGGGCGTGGGCGTGGGCGCGGACATCATGCGTGCATGCGTGCATGCATGCCAGCGATATTGAAGAAGTATATATATATATATCTATTTCCAGTGAAGAGGTGGTGCAAATGGTGTAGGGGATGGCTGGTTTCCCAGAGGTCGGGGGTTCAAATCTCCCGAGCTATTGATAGAGAAAGAGTACCTGACATGCTGGTACACCTGTTCTCGGGGCATTGTTTGCCTGCATGCATGTCAGGAGTTAGTCTTTGACATCCTCCTCTGTCCAATCACACAGAGGAAGAAGTGCAAGACTAACTCCTGACATGCATGCAGGCAAACAATGCCCCGAGCGCCGGTGTACCAGCATGTCAGGTGCTTTGGTGCTCTTTCTCTATCGATGGGCATGGAATCTCCAAACCACTTGGAACCAAGCTCAACTTTTTCTCTTCCCGGATCACTCATCCCTTCGAGACACCATCCACAGCAGCATGCCGTTGGCCACCATATCTCCGTGGACTCCGTCCTCCCTCGCGTCGTCTTCTCTTGCGTCCTCCCCTGCGGCGGCCGCACCGTCTACTACGTCCACCGCGCCGGCCGGAGCGCCGGGACCACTGTCCCTCCCCCTTCCCCGGCGCAGCCTCCTCTCTCCCCTCCCTCGCTGCTTCGGCAGCATCGCGTTTGACGCGTTCGACGGCCGGACGTGGGGACGAGGGGACATGGGGACGTGAGGATGAGGGGATGAGGGGACCAAAGGATGTGGGGATCAAAGGACGAAAGGACGAAGGGACAATGGGCAGAGAATGGACACCCCAGATCTTGGAGTGCTGGGTGCTGGGTGCTGGGTGCTGAGGAAAACTCCGCGCCCTCCATCCTTTTCGTCCCTCTCGTCCTCTCGTCATTCGGTCCATTCGTCCCACGTCCCATCCTGAAAACATGCATGGGTGGCAGAGGAATGAAGGGACGAGGGGACGTAGGGACGAAAGGACATGGGGGCGAGGGGACGAGGGGACGTAGGGACGAAAGGACGTAGGGACGAAAGGACGAGGAGACGTGGGGACGATGGGCAGAGAATGGACACCCCAGATCTTGGAGTGCTGGGTGCTGGGTGCTGAAGAACACTCCGCGACCTCGTCCCTCCTCCCTCGTCCCTCGTCCCTCGTCCCTCTCGTACTTTCGCCCATTCGTCCATTCGTCCATTCGTCCCTCTCGTCCTTTCGTCCATTCGTCCCCTCGTCCATTCGTCCATTCGTCCCCTCGTGAACACATGCATGGGTGGCAGAGGAATGAAGGGACGATGGGACGAGGGGACGAGGGGACGAGGGGACGTAGGGACGAAAGGACAAGGGACGAAGGGACGAGGAGACGTGGGGACGATGGGCAGAGAATGGACACCCCAGATCTTGGAGTGCTGGGTGCTGGGTGCTGAGGAACACTCCGCGACCTCGTCCCTCCTCCCTCGTCCCTCGTCCCTCGTCCCTCGTCCCTCTCGTACTTTCGCCCATTCGTCCATTCGTCCCTCTCGTACTTTCATCCCTCTCGTCCATTCGTCCATTCGTCCATTCATCCCTCTCGTCCTTTCGTCCATTCGTCCATTCGTCCATTCGTCCATTCGTCCCATCCTGAACACATGCATGGGTGGCAGAGGAATGAAGGGACGATGGGACGAGGGGACGAGGGGACGAGGGGACGTAGGGACGAAAGGACAAGGGACGAAGGGACGAGGGGACGAGGGGACGAAGGGACGAAGGGATGGATGCAGGAGAGGAGGGAGTCCCCGGGTAGACGGCGTCGCGGAGGAGGCAGGAGCCAAGAGGCCGAGTCGTCTGACGAGCCTCCCTCGGACAGCGGAGAGGGGGGTCGGTCAGGCTTCCAGCCAAAAAAGGATGGAGGGGCGTGAGGTGCGGAGGTCGGAGAGGGAGCAGGCTGCTCGGGGTTTGCATTTCAAGACTGCGAGAGAGTACGTGGCTCTCCCGGCTACTTGCGTCCGCCGCCGAAGCAGCCGGGGCAATCGAGCAGAGTGGACCCGACCTCGAGGAACGCCCCCTTCGCGGCCGAGACCGTCATGTCCATCATGGGCTGCAGCAGGTCCGCGTCCCGCAGCGCCCTGATGTCCCTGCGGACGGCCTCGGGAACCACGTCGAAGCCGTCGAGGGCCTCCACGACGCGCTTGACGACCTCCGATTTGGTCGCCCCCGGGAGCCGCGCCCCCTCCTTCTGCACGAGACCCATGACCTCCGCGACCAGGCCGGTCCCCCGGCTCAGGGCTCCCAGGTCGTCCTTCTTCTCGACGCGGCTCTGCAGCCTGGCCACGACGGCGTGCAGCACCTTCGTGGCAAGGCCCTCCACCCTGCGCTCGGTGGTCTCGGTCGCCATGTCGCCGACGACGTCGTCTCTTTTTACAACCAACGCCACATATTATCTATCCTCGCCGGCTCTGCTCGCCGGGGTGCTGCAGGTGCCACACCCTCAGGGGGGAGGTCCGTCCCATGCGGTTCCCGCGCCCGACGACCTGGTGCTCCAGCGAGGCGGGCAGGTCGTTCAGCAGGACGACGTCCGTCGTGTTCTCCAGGTTCAGGCCGCTGCCGTAGTTCTGCGCGTTGGCCATGAGGGCCTGGAGCTCCCCGTCGCGCTTCTTGTACGTGCGGACCTTGGCCGCCACCAGGGCGGCGTTGCCGTTCAGGGTGCAGAACGACACCCGCTCTTCCTCCAGCACGCGGGCCGCCATCGCGAAGGACGCGTTGTACGACGCGAAGATCATGACTTTGGCGCACGGCACCGTGGCGGTCAGGAAGCCCACTATGGCCCGGAGGTTCCCGGCCTTGCTGCTTTCGTCACACGTCCTCGAGGCGCGTTTCATCTCGACGGGGTCCCACAGGTCGTGGGGCACGGACCAGGAGGGGGGCTGGGGGGCGGGCTGGGGGGAGGGAGCGGGTGCCGACGCAGGGGCGGCAGCGGGGTGGTCGGCGACCGTGATGAGGTCGTCCGTCGACAGGGGGGAGGCCTTGCACAGGGGGCACGCATCGCTGAGGTCGAACCAGACGGACGTGCAGTGCGCGCAGAACGAGTTGGAGCAGCACGGCGTGACGACACGGGTGCGGCCGCCGGCTCCCAGCTCCTCGTAGCACACGCAGCACATCCGCCCGCTGTCCCGGATGCGGGCCCGGATGCACTCCATGCGGCGGCGCGTGTCGGCCTGCATGGCCTCCAGGAGGCGCAGCTCCGACGCCCTGTCGTCCTCGGACACGAACACCATCAGGTCGCGCGTGAGTTGGATGCGGGAAGAGAGGGCCGCGTCCTCGCGGCCCAGCGCCGCCACCAGACGCTCGATCACGTTCTCCTGCGAGCCGCCCTGCCCGCCGCGGATGAACGCCATCGCGCCCGGCTCGTCGCACGCGTGCAGGTGCTGCAGGATGCGCGGGTCGGCCAGGCTCTCGTCCGCGGGCATCAGCACGTCGACCGCCCCGGGCGGCCGGCAGGGCACCCGGATCTCCACGAGGGGCAGCAGACGCATCGAGCTCGCCGCGAAGCGGTCGGCGTTCTTCGCCACCAGCGCCAGCATCAGCGCCTGCCCCTCGGCGGCCGTCCCGCCCGCCGAGAAGATCCCGCTGAACAGGCGTTTGACGAAGCTGCGGTGGGGCAGGCCGCGCGTCGTGACGTCCGCAAGGGGCGGGCAGCGGGGAGGGGCGGCGCCCTCGTCGTCGTCCTCGCGTCCGTCCCCGTCCCCGATCCCGCGTCTATCCCCGTCCCCGCGTCTATCCCCGTCCCCGCGTCTATCCCCGTCCCCGTCCTCGCCCCCGTCCTCGTCCCCGTCCTCGCGTCCGCCCTCGCCCCCGTCCTCGCTGCCGTTGCTGCTGCCGCTGCCGCTGCCGTCGTTGTTGTTGGGCAGGACCCCGCCCGTCACCAGGGAGGCCCGCAGCATGCTGGCGTGCTGACTGCGGCGCTGCCTCCAGTCCTTGGGGTCGTCGCCGTGCGGGTACAGCAGGTTGCGGTAGGAGGCGGTCATGAACCACACGAACCCCGCGTCCGCGAGCTCGCTGTCCTTGGGGAAGTTGGCCACGGAATCGGCCTCGTCGTAGAAGACGCGGCTGAAGGACAGACGCCGCCCGCGCGCCGCCTCCACCACCCCGCTGTACATCGTGCTGCTCACGAGCAGGAGGTCGCAGCGCGAGTCCGCCACGCGGCCCCAGTCCAGGAGGTGGAGGTGCGGCGCGCGCGTGACGCAGACGACGGAGGCGGCCTCGGGGGCGACGGCCGCCGCGTACTCGACCCACTGCACGGCGAGGTTGTGCGGGAACACCACCATGGCCGCCCCCACGGGCCTCAGCCCGGTCTCCAGCGTGACCATCCCGTCCGCGTAGCACCGCCGCCTGGCGTGACCGCCGTCCCCGCCGGCCGCCTCGGGATGGGAGGACGAGAAGATCAGGGCGAGCGCCACGGCCGTCTTCCCCGCCCCGGCGATGTCGCCCATGATCCCCAGCCGGCTGCGGACCGCGGACTCGCGCCCCACGCCGTTGCGCCCCACGCCATCCTGCCCCACGCTGTTGCGCCCCACGCCGTCGCGCCCCACGCCATCGCGCCCCACGCCGTTGCGCGCGCCCTCGTCCGGCAGGAGCACACGCGTGTGCCCCGCCTCCATCTCGAGGCACCGCTGCAGGAGCGCGCGCTGGTGGGGCTTCAGCTGGATCCCCCGGAGGCCCCGCGGCTGCTCCGCCTGAGGCGAGTGCTCGTCCAACTCGTGGTGTTGCTGGTCCCGGCCCGCGGCCCGGATGATCGTCATCCTGTCTCCCTGGGATGCCTATCTAAATTGACCTTATGGTTTCATCCGGTCGGCACGCGTGCTTTTCTCCGCGGTCGACATCCGTGACGACGGAAAGGTCGATGTGTGCGACGAAAAGGGAGTGGCCGCTGGAGCCTCCGACATGGGGTGCCCATCGATGCCCATCGCTCTCCCCACAAACAAATTATTGGGGCGGCGATGCAAAGCAACGCGGGCGGCGGCCAGCGCAGCACCGGCGACGGCGGCCGGCGGCGCCCCTCCCCCCCCATGGGGTGGAGCGGACAGCCGCGTGGCGTCCGTCGCGCACGCCCGGTCGGCTGGGTGGTGTGCGACCAGACCCACCCCCGTAGGGTGTACAGCCGCGTCGATGACGAAGGGGAACGCACCGTCCACGTATTCAGGCACCGGGAGGACGCAGAGGACCTGGTGCCGCGCATCCGACGGGGCGCCGGCTGGCGCATCGAGCTGTTCGTGGTCGAGGTGGACGTCACGGAGCTCGTGCGGTCCTGCACCACGTCCGCCACCCGGGTGCTCCTGCGAGGCAGCAGCCGGGACAGGCTGCTGTCGGACCGGACCTTCCCCGCGGCGAAGAGGGTGGACGCGTCGATGTACAGGGCCTTGGAAGAGGCGTACGAGTGGAATATCTGGGATGACGAGATGGAGCTGTGACCCCTTTTTTCCCCCGGGATTGGATATATGTAGACGGGTCTCGCATGGACTGCCCTCCGCCCGCGCTCCTCACCAGGGAGAGGTCGTGCGTGTGGGAGGGGGAGGGAGACGCGCCGCCGCCGTGTCCGCGACCGTCGGGGGGAGGCGACGCGCACCTCGTCCCCTCGGCCGTCCTGGCGGACGCGCACCTCGTCCCCTCGGCCGTCCTGGCGGACGTGCTGGGCCTGCCGCAGGGCGCGCCCCAGCGCTGGACGGACGTCGAGAGAGGGCTGGACGCTTACGTCGCGGCTCGGGGCCTCCTCCTCCGGCCGAGCCGCCCCCGTCCCTCCCCCCTGGACGTCTCCCCCCGGGACGTCTCCCCCCTGGACGTCCCTGGGGCCGTCGTCGTCCTGGATGCGGGTCTGCGCAGGGCGCTGCGCCTCGGCCCCCCCCTGCCCCACCGCTCCACCATGGCAGGGCCGGACCTGAAACGATATCTGCGCTCCCTGGAGCCCCCCACCTGCTCCGTCCCGCAATTTCTCTGAACAGAAGTATAGCGCGGACGGGGCATGGGCGTGGCGGTGGGCGTCGGGTACTCGGACTCCGGGTGGGGTGAGCTGTTCGAGGCGCTGGAGGACGGCGACCTCCACAGCCAGGCCCTGTTCGCGAGCAGCGGGGGGAGGAAGAGGCCGCCCTCGCTGAGCATCGACACGCAGGTGAAGGCGTACGCGGCGATCGGACTGGCACGGGGCACGGAGGCTGCGCTGGAGAAGCTGTGCGCCGTGATGCGTCCGCAGGTGATATCGACGGACGAGTTCGAGGAGGCGATGCGTGCGCTGGCCCGGCACGTCCTGTCCCTGGCGGCAGGGGAGGAGGGCGCCGCCCCCGACCTCGTGTTCCTGCTCGAGGCCGGCGTGAAGTCCAACCTGTGGGTCTTCCTCCAGGTCATGACAGAGCTGCAGCGCTCCGTCGCGGCCCCGGAATGGATCCGGCTGCGCGGCCGGATCTCCGTGCTCACCCCCCAGCGCCTCAGGGAGGCGGCCGCCGCCGAGAAGGGGAAGAAGACGAGGACGAAGGGCGGGGGGGGAGGGGGAGGGGCACGGGGGAGGAAGGCAGACGGGCCCCGGGTGCGGGTCATCCTCACGGACGACTGCGTGTACTCCGGCCAGCAGATGGCGGAGTTGGCGGCCCAGGTCACGGGCTCCCGACTCGCGTACGACGACCTGCACGTGTGTCCCGCGTTCTCGACGGTGGAGGGGCTCAAGAGGGTTCTGAACAGCGGGAGCGGGACGTCGTCCCTCCTCGGCGAGAAGAAGGACGCTCGGATCTCGACCTGGGTGCATCGTTTCGTGGGCCACGCCCCCGAGGACACGGCCGCTCGGCTGCTGGAGGCCGACATCGGCATCTGCGTGCAGAGCGCGGCCCGCCCGGAGTACACCACCGTCCTGCCCCTGTTCCACATCATGGGCGTGTTGGAGTACAAGTTCCGGGAGCTCGCGGGGAATCGATTATTGCACGCCCCGGCTGACATGGCGTTCGTGGGGCAGCATCTGAGCCTCAGGTGCTCCGTCGCGGGATCGGCGGTCGCGTTCCAGCACAAGGTCGCCGACTCCGTGTCCATCCCCACGGAGTGGTTCCTGCTGGGGCCCACGCTGCGCACGATCTACGAGAAGCTGTGCCACCAGGCGTCGTGCGACACGGGGCACACGGACTTCGTCGTCAGCACACGCCCGATGCCGCGGGTCCTGCGGCACCTGGATGGAGCCCGGCACAAGGCGGGGGACGACTATCTCTTCTGGGCGTGGGGGCACACCCTGTCGTCCGTCGTGGGGAGTACGCTCATGGTGAGGAGCGCGGTCCTCGCCGACCTGCCGGCCATCGCGAAGAAGGAGCACGTGCGGCTGGACAGGATGCCGGTCTACGCTCCGCTCCTGGATCCCGTCGCCGCGTGCGGCGAGCGCTACGCGCGGGCACACGAGGACGCCGCCCGCGGCGACGCCTTCGTCATGAAGGAGGTCGAGGACATGGCTCTGTATCAGCCGCTGAGCGTGACGGGGGCCCGCTGCGTGCACCCGCCGTACAAGCAGAAGCTGCGGCAGCGGCTGGACGCGCTGCGCGAGGCGGGCAGGGCCACGCACCTGCTCTCCGTCCTGCTCCCCGGCTGAGACGCCCCGGCTGAGAACGAGATATATACAGCAGATCCCAATAGAGTTCCAGACACCCAGCGTGTACCGTCCTACCTAATCTGTCCTGCATATCACCTTCCTGCTGCTACATGCGCGCAAAACGCAACATACAGTAGCATCATTTGCTCCTCCAGGCGGTGATGTCCAACGATCAGAGGTGTCGGGACTCCATACCCAGAACACCCCCAATTGGACATTGTCTCTTCTCGTGGTCTTGGGCCGACGGCGTGGGTCATCCTCAAAACATCTCGGAGGCCAGGTCCGTGC
>LFIK01002275.1_pt1 | contig 15514 bp, 22 predicted proteins | sample 643401 | NCBI WGS metagenome assembly LFIK01 (sample SAMN03777447, study PRJNA286221) | soda lake metagenome | biome: soda lake; feature: Kulunda steppe; material: water; isolation source: sample T5-Br brine of Lake Tanatar-5 | place: Russia: Kulunda steppe | collected 2010-07
CAGAGGGGGGAAAGGAGGGGAAGGAGGGGAAGGGGCAGAGGGGGGAAAGGAGGGGCAGAGGGGGGAAGGCCGCTGTGGTGGGTTGTGGTAGCCTGGCGTGCCTTCTGCCCCACCGGCGGCCTCGCTCTGCACATGTCGGCAGCCGCTGCTGGCTTGGGCCGCATACAAAATGCTTCAACCCGCGGTTGCCAGGAACCAGCGCATCCAGCTCTTGCTGCAGGAGCTCAGATGATGCACGTGCTGGTGGCCAGCACCTGCATGTCTTATGAGAATTTGCAGGGGCCCTACAAAGAAAAGCATGGTACTTTCCCAGGTACTTTCCTGTGTTAGGGATGCTCCTGTGTTGTGAGGGATGCAGGCGGTTGCCAGCACACCCGCAGCCCTCTGCTGTGCAAGTGGCTGGTTTTGATCAAAGGCACGCACAACCACTCCCACCATTGATGGCATGCTTGGGGCATATGGGGTGCTGGCGCCACAGTGCGCACCCCACTGAGGGGTGGAGAGCCACCTGGTGCTCATCGCAAGGGACGAGGGCATGAGCACACACACAGCATACCTTGGGCCCCAAACACGAGTCAAAAGCAGAAAAGAGCGGATCACGTGGGGTCTCGAGCGGCCCCACCACGCCTCTGCTGCTGCCTCGCAGTGCTTCCCCCACAGTGGCCGCACTTGCCTCCCTGTGACGCCTGCTGAAGACTTGCCCCTGGGGGGCCACTGCCGCTCTAAGCCTGCACACAAAAGTCTGGGGGGCACCGAGGCTCTGCAAAGCCCCAACCTCATAGGCAGCCATGCCGCTCACCTGTCTGCTGTCTGTTCCTTTGCTAAGCATGCACCATAATAAAGCCACGTGCACCCCTCTGAAATACGTGTGCGTGCATGAGTGTGTGCATGTGCGAGTGTGTAAGTGTGTGTGCATGTGCATGTGTGTGTGTGCGTGTGTGCGTGTGTGTGTGCATGTGTTTGTGTGTGCATGTGTGTGTGTGTGCAGCTTTGGCTGTGTGGGGTATGCACAGCTTTTTGCCAGTGCGGGCTCCCTTGCAACCTCGCCTGCCGCCTGCTCGCATGAGGTGTGCCTCATGCTCATCCTTCTGCTGTGCCTTGATGTGCTCATCCTTCTGCGGTGTGCTCATCATTCTGCGGTGCCTCGGTGTGCTCATCCTTCTGCGGTGTGGACGCTTGTGCAGTACGCCGACGCGCGGAGCGAAGCCCGGGACTGGTGCCGAGTGAGGAACAGGGCGTTCCAGCAGGCAAGTGTGGCACTGGTGCTGGGCGCAGGATGTACAGGGCCTTCAAGCCTTCAGATGAGTGTGACATGCGCCTGGAGGTGGAAGGGAGCCCCTGTCAGCAGGCAAGTGTGGTTGGCTGTTGCTGGGCGGGGAAGAAACAGGGCCCTCCAGCATGCGAGTGTGACATGCGCCTGAAGGAGGAAGAGAGCCCCCTCCAGCAGGGAAGTACTGAGTGCATTAGCCTTTTGGAGCTGGAGCTGTGTGGGGCTGGAGCTGCATGGAGCTGGAGCTGGAAGGTGCTGTGTGGGCCTCTGGAGGGGGCCCTGTCTGTCACTCTGCCTTGGATGGGGCGCTGCAAGCGCTGCGCACATTTGAAGGGTGGGGGTACCATGCTTGCACCGGCGGCTTACTCAAGCTCTCCTTTTGGCTGATGGAGTGCCAGGCAAGGCTCACTCCAGGTGGAGTGCCAGGCAAGGCTCACTCCAGATGGAGTGCCAGGCAAGGCTCACTCCAGATGGAGTGCCAGGCAAGGCTCACTCCAGATCCCACAAGGCTCACATACAAAGCAAGGTACATCTGCCAGCAGGCCAGCCTGGTTGCATGCCACGCTGCTGTCCTTCGGGCAAGAGCCGGCCACGCTGCTGCCGCCCTGCCGTGCTGGCCAAGCTGCTGTGCGGCCGACTCATGCCTGCAGGCCATGCTGCTGTCGCCCTGCCATGGGGGCCATGCTGCTGCGCTGCCGGCTCTTGCCTGCAGGCCATGCTGCTGCCGCCCTACCATGTGGGCCACGCTGCTGCGCTTCTGGCTCATGCCTGCAGGCCACGCTTGCATACTGCTCTGGCAACAAGGCGCTGGCCAAGGAGCTATCCATGAAAGGCAGGGAGGCTGCTGGTGAGTGCTGCGTAAGGGCTGCAGCATGCTACTGCCCACGCAGGCCCTCTGCTACTGGGATGGCCACGTGGGGGCAAATTCTTTCCCTGCTACCCTGTGCGCACCTTGATTGATGCTGCCCATTCGGCTGCTGGCTCCACAAATATGTCTACGGTTGTGTCTGTAGCTCATTGAAGCTGTAGCTCAGTGATGTTCCATTGCAGCCATGGCTCAGTGTGGTTCATTGAAGCTTTAGCTTACTGATGTCCCACTGAAGCCATGCCTCAGTGTGGCTCAGTAAGGCCATGGTTCAGTACGGCCGATTGCAGCCATTGGAGCTGGCAGTCGCTTCAGAAGTGTGAGTGCCTGGCCTCAAGTGCCCACAGTGGGTCAGAAGCCCAGGAATGATGCGAGGATTTTGTTGATCCTAGAGGCCACGCTTTCCACACTCCCTCCCTCCCTCTTGCGCGTATGCTTGGCTCCCTGCATCCTCTGGTGGGCCCCGTTGTGTGCCTAGTCATGCTATCTTTGTTTTTCTTCCTCAGCAGCACTACATGCTTTGCCACTTCATCTTAAGCGTCATAGACTATGTATTCTGGCTGGCATAATCCGATCAGCTTCACGACCACCCTGGCCATCGACCCTGAACTAGTAAGCTCTGGTCTCCGTCGTGTGCTCCTTACCATATCCCCTCTGGTCACATCACTGTGCATGGGGAGCTGTGCCCATGACTTGTCGATCGTCTCTTCATCACCTGCGTGCTATGCGTGCAGCACGGATGTGGGATGCGCATGCTGTGGCTGCGGAGACCATTCTGGCTGCCAGGAACGCCAAGCACCGGGAAAACAGGGCCTTAGCCTACCAGGTCTCATGTAAGCAATGCCTGGCTTTGGCCTGGTTGCGCTGAACCAGCTGCTTGCACTTGGACCCAGAAAATCTGGTACTGTTTGAACTCTGGCAAAGCTTATTTCTTCTGGATGCGCCTGCACAGCGACGCACTGCTTTTGGGTGACAGGAATGACACATTATTTCCACTATTGAAGGACCTCAACAGAGGCTTCAATGCCTGCTTTTCAGCATGATGACGCGCTGGTGCACACGCATTCTAGTGCCACTCTCCTGTTTCAGCCCTGACTAAACATTATCCAGAAAGCACCTTTCAAGGTAAGGTCAAGCTAGGTTACATAGCTGTAGCCAGAGAGCGCCTTTTAAGAGCATGACCATGGTCATGTAGTTGCTAATAGGCAGACAAAATGAAGACAGACAAACCGACATCTTAAGTGAGGTATGCATTTGCAAGCAAGGCAACAAAAACCTTCATGCGTTTTGTGTCCTGTGCAGCTGAGAGCAGTTGCCGGGGGGAAGAATGCTACCGTCAACATGCTATGCTTGTTTGAGGTGGAAAAGGGCTGTGCTTCTGTTGACCAAATTCCTTGGAACTTGGCTAATGGCAAGGCGCTGCACCACCCTTCCACTCACGGGTTCCACGCACAGGCGGAGCCCACCCACACTTTGTGGATCTGCACGGCCTGCATGTGGACGAGGCCTTGACTGTCATCTCGCAGTACTTGGACGAGAGCAAGGCCACTCCCGCAGGTGCAGTACCCTGGCTCATCAAGCTGCATAAGCCTTGCCCATCATGGTCCATCAAGCTGCAGCATCCTGGCCCATCTAGCTGCATGATGTGTCCACTTGAATGCGCACGTTTTCATGAAGCAATACGTCGCACCATGCTCATATCTTAACAACACACGTCTTGAATCTTGAAAGACATAGCACGGCTATCAATGTGCCTCCAAGTGGATTGGCTTCAAGCAACCACTACCAGAGATCCGCCGTACACACACACACACTGAGCACATGCGCGCATGCACAGAACACACATGCGTGCACGCACGCACGCACGCACAGAACACATACACACGCACAGCATGCACAGCGTTGCACTGGCGGGGACATGTGTTGTGCTGCGCCCTGGCTGCAGAGCGGCCGCGCAACCTGCTGCGTGTGTGCGTGGGCACGGGGCACCACACCAAGGGCCCTACAGCCAGGGCTCCTCGCCTTGCGGCCTCAGTGGGCCAAGCTCTGGAGAAGTGGGGCGTCCAATTTAGGGTGCTGCAGCCTGGCCTGCTTGAGATTGTGCTGTAGACACCAGGGGGGCGCGCCTTGTGCGTTCCATGCCAGTAAGCCTGAGCATGCCTTTCTCAAGCATACAATATTCAAGCATGCATTATTCAAGAATACCTCGTTCAAGCATGCCTCATTCAAGCATGCCATTTTTAAGTGTGCCTTTGGCGTGAGAGCTTAGATCTCAAACTTGTCATGAGGGTCAGGCTTGAAGTCCGGCAGGCGTGTTGTCCTGTCTATTTGGTTCTGAGATACTTAATCATCAACTTCTTCCCTCGGCGCTCTCCGCTAACTTTGATCCATGACAACAACCGCCTTGCTTCCACTGCAAAGTTTTTTAAGGTTGCACACAACTTCATAGTAGTCAGTGCATGAAGCAACTGAGATCATCAAAGGAGAAGGAAGGCGCCTCCCATCTCACAGTTCCTGTCTCACAGACACTGCCTACCTCATATACATTGGTGCCTTCCTAGATTTAAGTTCAGATTGCAGGCCTGATTGGCTTTTGGCTAAGCTGCCCTTGATCGGTAGATACAGCTACATCACCTCATCTCAAAATACAACAATTATTGCTGAATGATTGTCAATATCAGGCACAGCTTGAAATCCATCCAGAGTGATGTAATTCAGTTTCAATGTGTGTCTAATCGTAGCCAGTTTGAGTGCAAAAGCATGGAGTGAGCATGCAATTTAAGGGTAATAGACTAGTAGTCTTGTGGACCCTCGTGAATCAAGGTTAAGTTCAACTTTAAAGAAGTTCTTATAGAGATTGAAGCTCTCACACCAACTTGGTCTTGAAGAGGGACGGTGTGAAGTGTAGCCTTCTCAGCCTTCAAGCGCCTGCATGAAGTCTCGAGCTGTTTGCTAGACATAAGGTTCCAAGGCTGTGTCAAGGGCAGCTTAGCCGATCCTTAAGCCTCCACTGAGGTTCAAACCCCAAACCTACAGTTTGCGAGGGTGGACAGACAACTTCCCATCGCAGGTTTCCCGCCGCCTGCTCAAGTATCCGGAGCTCGAGTAGCTGTTTTTAAGAGGCCTCCAGCTGGTGTCCAGACACAGTGTCTTAACAGTATTTGATCTCTAATACAGTGCTCGTGCCTCTCCCAAATTACGCGCCAGCAGGAGGAGCCTGAGGGGGGGAGGACTGAAAAAGGGAGGCCCTTTTTTAGTTCTCCCTGACTTCAACTTGAAGTTGAAGTAAGGAGTACAAGTTACCTTCCTTGGGCTATACTCCTCTCATCTTCCTGAGGCCGCCCCATCCTGAGGCGGCCCCATCTTTTGTTGTGGACCTCAGGAAGAGGCACTTGGAATATTGGGCACCTTATTCTGATACTATCAGCGATGCGTAGTACGCATCCACGAGAGCGCAACAGCAAACGCTCCACTTACCATCAAAGGTGCACCTCCCTACTAGGTACTGTAGTACAAGGGAGTAGTACAAAGAGTGCCCTGGTCACGCATTTTTCATACGACTTTCCCAGATTATATCTTGACCTTCCTCTGGACATTATCCGCAGTGTGGCACGCTTCAGACTTTGTGCCCACACCCCACGAGTTGAAGCAATGCCCTGGACTCACCATACCTTCCCTACTTGTGACTTGTGCAATGCTAATGACGTACAAGATGAGCAGTGCGCCCTTTTCTACTGTACCCATCCACACGTGATCTCTCACTGCAGGACACACGCGTCTCTGTCTCCTCAGGCTGAGAGGCTCTCAAAGGTTTCCACAACTCGGACGTGTCTACTTTTCTGAGCTGAAACAATAGTAAGCTATAGTTCTTCCTTTGGGACGAAGTTCGTGCACTTTTGTTTTTTATGAGCAGGCTAGTCGCACTTCTTGACTGAAGGCCTTTCCTTGTAAACCCTTGTAAACCCTCAGGGTTAACATTACACAGGGCTTACTCCTTCCTCAGGCTCTTCCCTCTGGTTTACCGGGAGGTTAAGGTTGCAGCTTTTGACTGATAGCTTAATCTTATAACTCTTTCTTTCTATGTGGAGGTTGCCGGCCATGCAGTCAGGCCAGCAGGTAAAGGCAAAGCTACCCTCATTCAGCAGATTCTGATTGTTTACAGCCGTACGTCTTCTTTCTTGCCTACAGAATTGCCTCCTCGAAAACAAAATGTCAACAGAGAAAAAGTAACCACTGGCCCAGTGATACCGGGTATCCAACAGTATGGAAAATACACCTGAATACACCAAAAACGCAGCTTCTGTAGATGTGTTTGGCAATGAAGCTAGCTACCTTGTGCGGCCTACATTTCTGCAAGCAATCACATGATGCCAAGGCGGGTGAATAAGCCAAAATGTGTGTGATAAGCACTGCTGGTATGCAACAGCCTGATATACAGACCTGAGTGGTGTCTGCCCGACATCAACTCTTAGTGGACAGGGTGGCCCATGCCCCATCCATGTCCAGGCCTGGCGCCGTCAGAGTGGGCATATGCTGCGTGCGGGAAGCAGGCACTGCTGCATGCCGGCTTGCCCCTCCTGCATCAGCCCCAGCGCTCAGGCATTGCTGCCAGTGGGCAGGCGGGCCCTGCTCAGCGCCCCTGCCTAGGGGAAAGGAGGGGGGAGGGGGCGCTCAGGCATTGCTGCCATTGGGCAGGCGGGCCCTGCTCAGCGCCCCTGCCTAGGGGAAAGGAGGGGGGAGGGGGCGCTCAGGCGTCGCTGCCATTGGGCAGGCGGGCCCTGCTCAGCGCCCCTGCCTGGGGGAAAGGAGGGGGGAGGGGCGCTCAGGCGTCGCTGCCAGTGGGCAAGCCGAGCTCCTTGGCGTTGACAATGGAGGGGCAGGCTGCGGGGAAGGCCTTCATGGGTCGGTCCAGGAAGGGCGCGATGTCGTTGGGCTTCGGCCACACCGGGTGACCTGACAGGCGGCCAGCCACGTTTGCAGCAGCCAGGGTGGCCTGCACGAGCGCGCGTGTGACAGTGGAGCATTTGCAGCAGTGGTGGCAGCAGGAGCAGGAGGATTTGCGCAGCCAGGGCGCGTTCGCGGCGGCTAGGGTGGCCTGCACAGAGGCACGCGCGTGCAACAGCGGTGCACGCGGCACCCAGGTGTGTAGCCTGTGGCTGCAAGAGACCCAAGCCTGCTGCTGCAGAGGAGCGGCGGGGGCTCACGAGGGCAGGGGGGCACGTGTTCAACACGCACGCACACACTCCAGGCTTCCTGCTGCGCGCTGCATGCGTCCGAACTCTGTAGGTGGGCACAACACGCACGCACACACTCCAGGCTTCCTGCTGCGCGCTGCATGCGTCCGAACTCTGTAGGTGGGCACAACACGCACGCACAGGCCACAGGGTGGGTGACAGAACGAGCCAGCGCGTGCTGCACGCGTTTGGGTGTGTGGCAGAACGAGCGGGCTGGCGCTGCACGCACCATGCCGGAGCGGGTCCACATGGATGCTGAGGCGATGTGGGGGACGATGACGGCGTTGGGGCAGTCGGCCAGCCCCGGCTTCATGGCCGGCTCGTCCTCAAACACGTCCAGCCCACACCTGCGCCCGGCATGCGCAGTGAGCGGGGGCTCCAGTTCAGCGCACGTGTTTCCCTCTTGTGGGCCCTCAGCGCTGCCCTCCATTCACATTCCTCCCTCAGTGATCTTCAAACGTAGCCACAAACACCGAGGCACCAGCCCCATGCCCCTCCCCATCTAGGGATCCTCAAAAGCAGCAGCCCTCCAGCACACACGCACGCAGTGCCACACCTGCGCGCCATGGTGGCGCATGAGCGCACACCCAGTGCACCTAAGTGCGCACCCAGCGCATCCGAGCACGCACCCAGCGCATCCGAGCACGCACCCAGCGCATGTCAGCAAGCACCCGGCGCATCTGACTGAGCACGAGAAGGTGGGGGGGGCAAGAAATCGGGCGGAGGCCACCCAGGCCCTCGCTCAAGCATGATCTCGCTAGCGCAGGCCGCAGCTACCTGGAACTCAGACAAGCTCTACTATGGGCTGCAAGCCAAGCTCTGGTATGGGCTGCAGCTACCAGGAACCCAAGCTCTCACTCGCGCAGGGCGCAGCCACCTAGAGCACATCCAAGCTCTTGCTCGCGCGGGGTGCATCCACCCACCTGAACTCAGGGTTTGCCTTGAGGTGGTCCACCAGCGCGACCTCGTCCACAATGGGCCCACGCGCGGCGTTGATGAGTACCGCGTCTTTTTTCATCATCGCCAGCCGCTCCTTGTTGATCAGGTGGTGCGTGGACTTGTCCAGCAGGCAGTGCAGCGAGACCACCTGCACACATGGAAGGGAGCGCGTGTGAGTGTGATGCTGTGGCATGGAAACCACCTGCGTGCAGGTTGGGATGCTTACTTTAGAGTGCTTGGAGTGGCCGCTTGTGTGCAGGTTGGGCGTGCTTGCACGGGGACATGCAGTGCTGTGGGAGCAGCAAACTCTGGAGGTCATCAATCACCAACTGCACATGCGCGTGTGCCCCCCCCCCTCCTGCACACATGTACACGACATGCTTAGCACACACAGGGACTAGCGCATGCCTAAAGGGCACACTCTTCCTAAGGCACAAGGCCACGCACGTCGGCCTCCTTGAGCACATCCTCGATGCTGTCCACGCGCTTGCACGCCACCGGTGCCTCCCCATGGTGCCGCAGCAGCTCCCCATAGTTCTTCACATACTCTTCCTGCATGCACATGTGTGTTTGCGTGTGTGCGCGTGTGAACGTGTGAACGTGTGTGTGTGTGCGCGCAGGCGCACGCATGTGTGCATGTGCGTATGTATGCCCCTATGTGTGTGCTTGCGTGCGTGCATGCATGTAGGTGTGTGCATGTGTGCGCGTGTGCATGTGTATGCGCACATGCGTGTGGTTGTGCGTGTGCAGGGATGCACAGAGGTGGTTTTTTTAATGCATTGAGGCCCTAGGTGCAGACTGGAGTGCTGCTAGCAGGACCGAGTAGTCCATGCCTATCTACATGTATATTTTATAGCTGCCCAGGTGCAGGCTTGAATGCTGGCAGTCCTCATATGCACTCCAGAGGAGACCGCAGCAGGGAGGTCAGAGCAGTGAGGCCTGATGGTCAATGGGTCCTTTAAGCTGTGGCTTGCAAGCGGCCACAAAGGGTGCCATGTACGAACCAGCTCTGTGTGTGTGTGTGTGTGCGCGTCATGGGCCCTGGTTCACCAGGTCCACCTATGGGGCCCTGGAGTTTGGGCGTTGTGCATGAGCCTGGGATCCATGTGCCATGCATGCACGCACCAGCTTTGTGTTAGGGTAGGGGTCCTGGTACACCAGGTTCATCTTGTGGCCCTCTACCATCATTCGTGCGTAGGCCGCGCCAATGCGGCCAGCACCAATGATGCCGACCGTCTTGTTCTGTAAGCGCATGCAAGGACATGCTGAGCTGAGCGCCAAGTAGCAGCAGCAGGAGTAGCAGCAGCATGGTCAAAAGCAGAGCTGAAGGGCTTCTGCTCGAGGCACACATCCAAAACGGGGAGAGACTCACTTGCGCAGGGGCCATCCTAATCTTCTCTGTATCATTCCAATCTTAACACGTCCCAAAGGAGAAGTCAATTGCTCCCCGCCTTTGTACAAATGAGGGCAACCACTTGGAGCAATTGACAAGTACATTGAATACACCTGTGCTCTCCAGCTTTCACTCAGATTCTCTCAGTAAACCAACTGGCGCAGTGAATCCTGTGCTAAGCCACCTCCAGGCACTGGCCAACACCTGTCCCATGTTCTGCTCACTTCTCACGCGCGGAGATCTTATCTACACGATCTCACCAACACGCATGAGGCACCAAAGGACACCTGAGTTTGCAAGGACACCCGTCCACCCTATAGCGTATGTTGCTACCTACTTGCAGCATCTGCCCCACAAACAATGTGGGCAGCCAGCCTTTATAGTGCCCTCCGCGCATGAAGGTGTCAGCCTCCACAATGCGCCTTGCGGCTGCCAGGGTCAGGGCAGCGGCAAGCTCGGCCGTCGTCTCTGTGAGCACACCTGTGTGTGAACGTGCGTGTGCGTATTAACATGTGCTGTTACGTGGTGAACAAGTGCATCGATAATAGATGGTGTTGCATTGATTGATTGTCTTGTGTGCGCGTAAGAGACTACAGGTGCTGGAGGAAATGATCCTAACATACAGTTGAACTTGCGCACTGAGTTCTGACATCAAAAACAGTTTGAGCTTGACCATGACTTCGTGCTTGCCGGGCATTGGACAGATAAATTCTGGGATGGACATTCTGTACATTCCAGTTCACCAGCACTGCAGTTCAGAACTTTGGATACCATCCACTGTCAAATTCTTTTCTGTCAACCTGGCCCTTGAGTACCCTACCTGGGGTATTGCCCACAGAGATCCCTCGAGAAGTGGCCTCAGGCACCACGACATTGTTGAAGCCCACCGCATAGTTGCTATATGCAATCCCACCAGCATCCTTCAGAGCGCCAAAGAGCTCAGAGCTCCAGTTCTGCGCGTAAGGTTATGGAGTGAGTATGTGCGTGCATGTGTTTGTGTGTGCGTGTGTGTGTATGTGTGTGCTTTGTTCATTTTTTGTTTGTGATTGTGAGCGTGTGTGTGTGTGTGTGTGTGTGTGTGTGTGTGTGTGTGCGTGCGCGCGCGCGTGCGTTGTGTGTGTATATGGTGTATGTGTGTGTGCGTGTGTGTATGTGCGTGTGTGCATGCGTGTGTGCCTACGTGTGTGCATGCGTGTGTGTGTGCGTGCGTGTGCGTATGTGTAAATAATGTGTCATTCGCATTGGTAGTTGGACCAAATGTTTGGTACTTCTGATGTTGCATTTCCACCCTGGCCAACTTCCCTACCCACCTCAGTCAGCTGGCCGATGACACCGTCGCATTTGGAACCAATCAACTTTTGGATCGTGTTGTTGCTAAGGATAACGTCCGGGTGCTTGCAAACCTCAACGCGGCAACCGGCGTTGTTGAGGATTTGGAGCCATCTATCACCGGGCAGCTCCTTCGTCACCACCACTCGCTTTGACCCACTCTCATTGTGCACCTGCATGAGTGCGCGTGATGCACCGTGCGATTGGAATGGCTTAACCCTCCAATGAAGTACTTACCGGGAAGACATAAGCAAGGAGTCACCGAGGGCTTAGTCGATCGATTGACTCACTTCTACAGGAATCCCGTTCGCTGATGCCTGCGTCGCGAAGCTGGCCCATGCATTTGTCGATGCCGATGAAGGGCTCACTGCCCTCCTTATAGAGCTGGCAAACAGTCCCAGTGATGCACGCAGCATTTTAAATTATTTTTGATGTGGTGTTGACCTAATCGCACACTGCAACTGAATTCGCCCTGTCACAATATATTTCAATAAGCCATTTCAATTTATTTTACAGTGGCTGTATTGTAGCCGTGTTGCGGTGTTGAATTACTGAAGCGCAAAGGATACTTATCCGTTGGTGTCAACACAGGACGCTCTGGCGCTCTGGCGGCTGGTTGATTGAAGTAGCTAGACGGCAAGCTTTAATCTTTGTGATCTCTGCAGGGTGTCTTCCTAAGCCCTGAACTTCCCCTTGCCTGTAAACTTGCCTGCTCTGAGGAGCCTAGCTTTTCACCGACTTCCCCTCAAGTGCCTTCCGGTTTGTTTTGCTTCTCACCAAACTCTAGAGTTTGTTTCACCTCATGGTGGTGACCGGTTGTGACCTCATTTTGAACAGCACAGTGCATGTTCTTTTTCACTGTCAAGACTTGTTTGTGTGCTCTCTCAGAAAGAAGTACATGTTCCTTTTTTCTGCCAGTCCTTTTCTGTGGAGGCACCATATATTTTGCATGTCTTGTTGTCAGAGTGTCTCTGATTTCCTTTCTCAACAGCACAACAAACTCTGCCATTTCATCTCCAACATTGTCATAGTCACTAACCGTTTGGCCCAACAAAATCTTCAAATTCCTGATAATGCTAATAACAGGACTTTACCCAGCTGGCTTTTTGGTGCGTGTCTATCTGCTAGAGATAGACTCACCTCTAGTCGCCCTGATGCCATTTTGGTCCACCCCTTACCAACTAAAAAATCCAAATCGCCAACCACTCCTCATTTGCACCAGGTGTCACAACCAAGACTACCCAGTAGAGACGTACACACAGTCCACGTGCTAAATATCAACACGAGGGAGATACACCTTGTTAATTAACAAGGTGTATCTCCAGTACTTATAAGTACTTATAATTAATTAACAAGGTGTATCTTCACAGTACTTATAAGTACTGTGAAGATACACGGCCTGGACACCAACTACTAGTAGAACTACTAGTAGAGGCCTCTCAAAAACAACACGAGGTTCTTTGTACGCGCTTGAAGGCCAAGAAATTCATCCTTCGCACGATTCTTCTTGGCGTGGGAGGCTCTATTTATACCTCACACACTTTGAATTACCTTAAAGAGCTCGGCCTTGATGTACAAAAAGCCCATAAGACTGCCCTTAAGCTACATGCTCATTCTGTGCTCTATGCACACAAACTGAATTACTAGACGCGCAATTGAAAAATTCAGTTGCTCTCAAGGTCTTGGTCTGGAGCAGGGAGCAGCTTGTCACCCTCCAGATCCTCACTAGTTCTTCCTTCTCCCTGGTGGAGGAGACTCTTTGGGCCAATGTGTCTCTTTTTCCTGAATTGATGTAGGGAGTGGTTTGACTGCCTACCTAGTTTTTCTTTCGTAGTCATGATGGACTATTCTTTGGCTGGCAAAGACCAGCAACAAACCAGTCAGCCTGGTGACCAGGCTTGCGATTATTGCTAACTTGTAAGCTTGTGTTGATAGATAGAACCTGTGCTCCTTCCTAACTTGCCGCAAACGCTGAAATGATGACCCCCCTCTCTATTTAATGCGGTCAGTCAGTCCTGACATATTCCTTGACTGATCTTTCTTCAGTGCTGCAAGGTTCTAAAATTAACAGCCCTTTTTTCCCCTTGTTTCAAAGGGTTTTTTAAGGTAAACTTTCGTGGTGCTACTGTTAAAGACTCGATTTCATTTTTGCTGCTTTTTAAAGCAGGCCAACAGTCGAACTATTTGACTGAGGCCTTATTCTTGTAACCTTGTAGGTGTGGGCTGGGATGGGCTTAGCCTGTAGTTTGCCATAGTGTGCAGGTGGGACGACTCTGCAGGCTGTTGGCCATGGCCGTGCCTGTGGTATTCCACTGGTGCCCAGCTTCGTTTGCCTTTTGTTGTAGACAGTGCGCAGATTAACTATCAGGGCAGGCTTCACAAACATCTCCAATGTGCACGCCTGTGTTTACTGCTCCCTATTGGACGTTGAAGGTCACCAACTTCTGAGTACCTTCCAATAATTATCTTCAGACCTCAATTGGACCCTATGACTGGGCAGTCTGGTGTTGCTTTGCTGTTCTTGCTTCTACAGGCTGTCCCTTTTTTGGACTTGCTCATGGACCTCCTCTACTGTTTTAAACAAGCAGGCTAACAGTCTAACTTCTTGACAGAGGCCTTACCCTTGTAACCTTGTAAACCTAAGCTTTCAGCTAAACTGCCCTCGTTTGGCGGATATAGCTATGCAACCTAACCAACACGTGGCTAGCAGTCAGTCGATTTGACTGGAGGCCTTCTTGTAATTCCTAATTCCTAACCTAACCAACACAGGACGCACGCCCGTGAGTAAGTCATGAGGATCACGCACGTGAATTCACAAACATACTTGTCCAACACGTCCGCTGTTTCACGAGGAACATGATGAGGCATGGATGGGTGCTTGGAGAGTGGATTATGCTATGCCCACAAGGAAATCGGGACAGCAGACCACGAGTTGAGCTCAGCGGCTGCTTGCAGTCGAAGAGACCCCAGCACGCAGCCGAGCAAGTAATGCTATGCCTGCCGCGTTTGGAGGGGGTATATTCGCGGCCTGTTGGTCCTGGTATGCTGGGGGCGGCTGGTGCACAGGAGGCTGACCCAAGCCCGCAGACTGGGCAGGAGATGGCGAGCACTGCGGAGGTGCAGGCGGCAGCGCTTGCAAGGTATGTTGGTTTGGGGGTGCAACTGGCACTGGCACATACAGCTTCTTTGGCGCCTGGGCTGCCTGGGGCTTCTTGTTCCCCGGGGCGCTGCCAACGCTGCTGCCACCGCTGGCTGGGCCAGTGCTGGCTATTGTACCCTGTCTAGCTGCCTGTCCAGCTGGCTGTCTGTCTAAACCACGCAGCGCTCCCGTGGCAGCACCCAATGCCTTGGACAAGAGCTGCAGGAGGGGCGCACAGGTGAGCAGCGCACACAGTCAGGAAGGTGAACGATCCCCACGAGTATCGAACAGCCTTGGGACTGCAGGGTGGCACCGCTGCTGTAACGATGCTGCGTGGAAAGCCACCCCTGCTGATGCTGCGTGGGGATTGCTTGTGCGGGGCAGAGTCGGTTGCGGTGTTGGTTGTGACCAGTGTTCCTCATAAGATTTTGGGGTGCGTAGCCTCTTGGCTATGGTGCTCCTACCAAAAACAGCAAAACAAGGCCAACGATTGTCTCCAAAATTTGGCTAGGCTGATGACATAAGTTGCAACAGTGACTTATCATATTCAAAAATACCTCCCAACTTAAACAATGAGTGCCTAAGCCTTACTTTCACAAGTAGGGCGTCTGCACACCGAGTGCTAGACCCTGCCCCCTGTAGCAATGCAAACCTCCATTCAGTACAGCCCTGGGCACACCTATACAGTGTCCCTGGGACCCCTCGCGGCATACAGCAGCACAAGCACGGCCCAGAGAATCCCTCGTAGCAGCACGCACGCACGCATGCTGCTCAGGCACAAGGCCAAGCTTGCACAGGCCCGGTAGATGTCTGGGCACCAGCACACCAGCAGTACCTTCGCGGATGGAGCCGGGGGCGGCATGGGCGGGCTGAAGGGTCGCAGTACACACGAGCCGCCCTGCAACGACACCTGCTGTCCCTCTTGCTGCTGCTGGCTCCTGGCAGCGGTGCTGGGGGCAGTGGAGGAAGGCAGGTCGTGCGGCTGTGCAGGCGCAGCAGCAGGGGAGGACTGGGGCACGGGGGCAGCGGCTGAAGAGGGGCTCTGCTGAGTGTTGCTGCCTGCAGGCCTGCGCCCTGTTGCAGGCGCCTGCTGCTGCTTCTGCTGCTGCTGCTGGGGCGCGCTGCTGCTGGGCAGGCTGCAGGCGGCCCTCATGGCCGCTTCCAGCGCGGCCATGGCTGACATGCCGCTGCCCATGGGCACGCGCTGCTCCCTGCCCGCTCCAAAACCAGGGCCGCTGGGGCCCTTGGCGACGCGGACGGGCAGGTGGTGGCTGGCAGCGGGGACCGGTGGCGCGGCGGCGGCGGCGGCGGCAGCGGGCTTGTGCTGCGCGGGCCCTGGCCAGCC
>LFIK01002276.1_pt1 | contig 15512 bp, 17 predicted proteins | sample 643401 | NCBI WGS metagenome assembly LFIK01 (sample SAMN03777447, study PRJNA286221) | soda lake metagenome | biome: soda lake; feature: Kulunda steppe; material: water; isolation source: sample T5-Br brine of Lake Tanatar-5 | place: Russia: Kulunda steppe | collected 2010-07
CGATGGGATACAGGTGATGGACCTGCGGGCCGGCGCGATTACCGAGGGCAGGCTGCGGGGCGCGTCACCCTATGACCTGCGCGATGCGGCCGGGCACAGCCAGCTTTCCACCACCGACCGCTATACCAGAGACAGATCGGCCGGCAGCGCGAACGTGCTGAAAGTGCGCTTTGCGGGATCCAATCCAACTGGCTGATCCAACTCGTTCCAACTGAAAACCGGAGATCGCCGCAACATGCTGATTTTATTGGCGCGCCCGAAAGGATTCGAACCTCTGACCCCCAGATTCGTAGTCTGGTGCTCTATCCAGCTGAGCTACGGGCGCGCAACACCGGCCTGATACCCGCCCTTTGCCCCCTTTGCAAGGGGTGCGTCGCAGGAAAAACGCTGGCTGGCCGTTCAGATCCCGGTGGGCAGGATGATGCGGAATTCGGTGCCCTGATCGTCGCTGCGGTGCAGTTCCAGCCGCCCGCCATGGCCGCGCACCAGTTCGGCGGCGATCACCAGACCCAGGCCCACACCGCCCTTGCGCACCCCACCCTGAAAGGCGGTGAACAGGTTGTCACGCGCCTTGGCCGGCAACCCGGGCCCGGTATCGCCGATCCCGATGACGACATTCCCGTCCCCCGCCTTGGCCGAAACCTCGATGCTGCCTGGCTGGCCTGTTGCCTCGATCGCCTGGCGGGCGTTGCGGATCAGATTGGTCAGCACCCGGAACAGCTGTTCGCTGTCAGCACTCAGGTTCAGCCCGGGCGGCACATCGACCAGAAACTCGATCTCGGGCGTCCCCGAAGCTGCCAGTTCCTCATTTGCCACCACATCCTTGACCAGCGGCGCCAGCGCGATCCGGTTCAGCGAGGGGGGCGGTTCCTCGGCCTTGCCGAAGGCGAGGGTGTTTTCGCACAGGTTGATCGCGCGCGAGAGCGAGTTGAGCAGCTTCGGCGCCGCGCGGCGCACGGCCGGGTCCTGGCTGGTCTCCATCCGGTCGGCGAACAGGCTGGCGGAAGACAGGATATTGCGCAGGTCATGGCTGATGCGCGCCACGGCGCCGCCCAGCTGGGCCAGGCGTTCCTTCTGGCGCAGGTTCGCGGTCAGCTGCGTCTGCAGGTCATGCAGCGCGTCCTCGGCCTCGCGCAGTTCACGCACGCGGGCGGTGGGTGTGATGATGCGGCGCCCGTCCTCGGGGGCTTCGGCATAGCGGGACATCGCGCGCACAAGTTGCCGGATCGGCGCCACCATCAGCAGTTGCACCGCCGCAAACAGCAACACCGCCGTTGATACCGAAATGACCAGCGACAGCCACAGGATGCGTTCGCCATACTCCAGCATCTCGGCGCGCAGGGGGCCGGTTTCCAGCGTTACCTCGATCAACAAACCCGCTTCGCGCACCGGATCGCCAATGACCCGGATCACCCGGTTTTCCGGGTCGAACAGCACCGCCATGGCATCGCGCATCAGCGCCAGTGCGCCGGGGTCACGCAGATCGAATGTGGCGCTGACCGGCTGCGGCAGGGGCGAGGACAGCACCAGTTCGCGCACCGCATCACGGCGCAGCACCACGTTGAAGACACCGGCGTTCTCCAGCAGTTCCTGGGCCAGGTTCTCTTCGATGAACCCGGGGCTGGCCAGCAACGACAACGAGGCGATCTGCGCGCGCTCCAGCCGGGCCAGCAGGTAATCCTCGCGGTAGCGGGCGACCGAGGGGACAAAGATCAGGATCTCGGCCAGCATGACGAAGATGATCGTCAGCATCAGAAACCGGCCCGAGAGCGTTCTGAAAAACATGCCTGCCCCTTCGCGCGAAAGCGGTCAGGGCATGACCCTCTGCACCAACCGCACCATCCGCTTCACAAAAGGATTATCAAAGAGTTTCGGCGAGAAATAGGCCCCCGCGCCGCGTTTGCCGATTTCCGCCAATGTCGGATAGGGCAGGACCGTGCCCGCCAGCGCGCTCAGCTTCATCCGGGCCGAAATCGCCAGACAGAGGGGCGCGATCAGCTCGCCCGCCTGCGCGCCGACAATGGTGGCACCGATGGGGCGCCCGCTGACAGCCATCAGCTTCAGGAAGCCTTCGGTCCGGCCTTCGGCCTGCGCGCGGTCAATCTGGGCCATGTCCACGCGCAGCACCTGCAGCCGGGCGCCGAACTTGCGCCGCGCCTCGGCTTCTGTCAGGCCGACTTGCGCCAGTTCGGGGTCGGTATAGGTAACGCGCGGAATATGGTCGGCGCGCGCCCTGGCGGGCAGGCCCAGCACCGCCGCGCGGATGATGATGCCCGCATGATACCCGGCCAGATGGGTGAACTGGCCCCGCCCCGCCACATCGCCGATGGCGTAAACGCGGCGATTCGTGCTGCGCAGGTCATCGCTCACGGTGATCCCGTCGGCGGTGTGCCTGATACCCGCGGCCTTCAGGTCCAGCCGGTCGATATTGGGTCGCCGCCCCACGGCCACCAGCAGATGCGTGCCATGGAATACGGTGCCCCCGGTCACCTGCACCTCGATCGCGCCGATGCGCCCCGAGACACGCTCGACCTGCGCGCCCTCGATGATCTCGATCCCTTCGGCGCGCAGTTGCGCCAGCACCACGGCGGCGGCCTGCGCGTCTTCGCGGCCCAGGGCCTGCGCGCCTTCGATCACCGTCACCTGCGCGCCCAGCCGCCGATGCGCCAGCGCCATTTCCAGCCCGATGGGCCCGCCCCCCATCACCAGCAAATGCCCGGGCAGGTCCGGCATGTCGAACAGGGTTTCATTGGTCAGATGCGGCACCCGGTCCAGCCCGGGGATGTCCGGCACCACGGGCGACGACCCGGTGGCCACCACGAAGCGGCGCGCGCGGATGGTCTGGCCGCCGGCCTCCACACTGTCAGGGCCGGTGAAGCGGGCGTAATCGTGGATCACCTGCACGCCCAGACCCTCGAATCGCTCCTGGCTGTCATGGGGTTCGATTGCGGCGATGGTGGCGCGCACATGGGTCTGTGCGGCGGCGTAGCGGGCGCGGGCGGCTTCGGCCTCGACCGGTCCGGCGGCTTTGGCGGCGCGGGCTGCGGACAGCAGCGCCTTGGAGGGCACGCAGCCGTAATTCAGGCAATCGCCGCCCATCTTGTGGCCTTCGATCAGCACCACCCGCGCGCCCATCTGCACCGCGCCCGCGGCCACCGACAACCCGCCCGAGCCTGCACCGATCACGCAGACATCCGTTTCGATCACGTTCATGGCCGCGCCCCGGTCAGGTTCAGCCGCCGCAGCAACACCGGCAGCAGCGACAGCGCCGCCAGCCCCAGCAGCGGGCCCAGGATATGCGGCTCGAAGATGATGGACATGTTGGGGGTTTCACCGCGGGCAAAGACCTCGCCCAGCCCGGCCCCGACCCAGGTGTAGACCAACCCGCCGGGGATGATGCCCAGAAAGGTCGTCACCGCAAAGACCGAGGTCCGCACGCCGATCAATGCCGGAACCACATTCATCACGAAGAAAGGCAGCACCGGAACCATCCGCAACGACAACAGCACCTGAAAGGCATCGGCCCGGATCGCCTGCATGATCCGTGCGATCCGCCCGTCGCTGGCATCGATCCGCGCCGCCAACCCCTGACCCAGCCCGCTGCGCACGGCCAGAAAGATCAGCACCGCGCCGATGGTGGCGCCAAGCACATTGAACAGCGCCCCTGGGAAAAGGCCGAACAGGAAGCCCCCGGTCAGGGTCGCCGCCGTTGCCCCGGGCAGGGAAAAGGCCACAAGGGCGATATAGGCAACGATGAAGGCGCCCGCGGCCAAGGCGTAATTCGCATCCCTGTAGGCCAGCAGGGCCTCGCGGTTGTCGCGCAGGGTTTCGAAATTCAGATGCTCGCCCAGAAAGATCGCACCGACCACCGCCAGCACAAGCACGGCCAGAAGGGGCAGGCGCCGACGCCAGGGCGAGGGCAGGTTGGAGGTATCCACGGGTTCAGGTCCTTTGCCGAGCATGACAGCATCTTCGGTCAGATTGGCGCGCGTGTTACGCTCTGGACAGGGCGTATCACGCGGGCTTGATGGATGGACAGGAAAAAGCCCCGAATGTTACAGTCGAGGAGGATCAGCCAGGGCCAGGGCGCAGATTTCCGGCCAGAATCGCGCGCTGAGAATTGACTCGGCCACGCGGGAGGGGTAATGCCCGACCCTGAATTGGAGTTGGCGCCCCCGCATCCGGCGGTTCGGGCGCCCAGACGCAAGGACGACAGCGATGAAACGCACTTTCCAGCCCAGCAACCTGGTGCGCAAACGCCGCCACGGTTTCCGCGCCCGCATGGCCACCAAGGCAGGGCGCAAGATCATCAACGCTCGGCGTGCCCAGGGCCGCAAGAAGCTGACGGCCTGAGGGGTCCGGGCCCATGGGTCCGGCTCTGACGTGATGATCACATCCGACCAAACTGCCAAGGACGCCGCAACCCTTTCGGGTGCGGCGTCCTTGGCCTGTGATGCGCCGCCACGGGTTGCGGTCATGCGCTTTCGGCGCGATTTCCTGCGCACTGCCGCCGGGGTGCGCCAGCCGCGCAAGGGACTGATGCTGCAGGCCCGCGCCCGCGATGCGGAATCGGACCTGATTCGCGTGGGCTTCACCTGCACCCGGAAGGTCGGCAATGCCGTAACCCGAAACCGCGCCAAACGCCGCCTGCGCGCGGCAGCGCAGCAGGTGCTGCGCGCGCATGGCCGCCCGGGCTGGGATTACGTTCTGATCGGCCGTCCCGGCGTAACCGTTACGCGCGATTTCGGCGCGCTTTGCGCCGATCTGCGCAGCGCCCTGGAGGCGGTGCATGGCGCAAGGGGCACGGCATGAGCCCAATGGCCTGGATCCTTTCGCTGCCGGTGCGGCTCTACAGAGTGACCTTCAGCCCGCTGGTGGGCCATAATTGCCGGTTTCAGCCCACTTGCTCAGTCTATACGCTGGAGGCGCTGGAACGCCACGGCGCCCTGCGCGGCGGGGCCTTGGCACTGCGCCGGATCGGACGCTGCCACCCCTGGGGGAGCAGTGGCTATGACCCGGTACCCGGCGCCGACCCCGACCATGACGCCAAGCCCGCGCCGGACCGCGACAGCTGAGCGCCGCGAAAGCGCAGGTTCCGGGTCGCGCGGGGGGTCAATGGGCCATAGGCTGGCAGCAACCGCAACAGAGCAGACCGGCGCCCCATGTCAGACCCCTATCACTACAATATCGTTCGCCGCGCCATCGACCTGATAGATGCGCCCGGCGGGAGAGCCCTGTCCCTGGATGATCTGGCCGCTGAACTGGGCATGAGCACGGCGCATTTCCAGCGTCTGTTCAGCCAGTGGGCAGGCGTGTCGCCCAAACGGTATCAGCAATACCTGACACTTGGCCAGGCCCGGCGCCTGCTGCAGAACCGCTTCTCAACGCTGGAGGCGAGCCTGGGTGCCGGGCTGTCGGGGCCCGGACGGCTGCATGACCTGTTCCTGCGCTGGGAGGCGATGTCTCCCGGTGATTACGCCCGCGCGGGCGCGGGGCTGGTGATCCGCCATGGCTGGTTCCCCACCCCCTTTGGCGAGGCCCTGGCCATGGCCACCGACCGCGGCCTGTGCGGATTGGCCTTCGTGACCGATGGGAACCGCGCCCGTACATTCGACGACATGGCCCGCCGCTGGCCCCGGGCGCAGCACATCGAAGACCCCACCGCTGTGCACCCCCTGGTCCGCGCGATCTTTGCCCGGCGTGGCACGGCGCAACTGCATCTGATCGGTGCCCCCTTCCAGATCAAGGTCTGGGAGGCGCTGCTGCAGATCCCTTCGGGGCATGTGACAACGTATGGCCGGATCGCAGAGCGGATCGGCCACAAGGGTGCGGCACGCGCCGTGGGCACGGCGGTCGGGCGCAACCCGCTTGGGTTCGTCATCCCCTGCCACCGCTGCCTGCGTGCAGGCGGCGGCTTTGGCGGCTATCACTGGGGCCTGCCCCGCAAACGCGCCATGCTGGGATGGGAGGCGGCCCGGCTGGAGGCAGCGGAACCGGCAAACTCTCGCCAAAGTGACGTGGTCACGGCAGCGCAGGGCAGTCAGGGTCTGTCAGGGCCGGGCGCAAGCTGCTAGGATCGGGCCGAATTACCTGGAAAGGCCCGAAGAATGATTGTCAGAACCTCCTTGTCGCTTGGCGCTGCGGCACTGTTCCTTGCCGGTTGCGTCAACCCCGAGAACACCCAGAGCCGCGTTGTCCCCGGCGCCCTGACCGGGGCCGCGGCGGGCGCCGCGCTGGGCGCAGCCACCGGCGGGCACCGTGACCGGGTGCTGGTTGGCGCCACGGTCGGCGCCATCGCAGGCTCGGTCGTTGGACACAGCATGGACCAGCAGGCCGCTGAACTGCGCCGCCAGCTGGGCTCGGACGTGAATATCCGCACCACGGCCGAAGAGATCATCCTGACCATGCCGCAGGATATCCTGTTCGCCGTGGACAGCGCTGTGGTCCGCCCGGATCTGCAAAGCGATCTGCGCATCATCGCGCGCAACCTGATCGACAACCCCAACAGCCAGATCTTTGTTGTCGGCCATACGGATAACACCGGCTCGGCCGAGTATAATCAGGGCCTGTCCGAACGCCGCGCCGGGTCCGTGGCTGCCGTCCTGCGCAACGCGGGCGTGCCGTCGCACCGGATCAACGCCATCGGTCGCGGGCTGACCCAGCCGATCGCCGATAACAGCACCGCCCAGGGCCGGGCCCAGAATCGCCGGGTGGAAATCATCATCCGCCCAACCGCTGCCTGATCGCACTGACGGTCCGGGGCGCCCAATCGCGCCCCGGGCCGTAATCGGAGTTGCAGACTCTCCCTTTTCGGTCATATCTTTTTACCAATGATCGGGGGGAGCCATGCCATTTCAGCGCGTGCAATTGGAAAAGCTTTCACAGACGGTTGTGCAGCAGATCGAGCTTCTGATCCTGCGTGGCATCCTGCGCCCGGGGGAGAGGCTTCCGTCGGAGCGTGACCTGGCCGAGCGTCTGGGCGTGTCCCGCCCCAGTCTGCGTGACGCGGTGGCCGAACTCCAGGACCGTGGGTTGCTGAAAACCCGGGCCGGCGCGGGCATTTATGTGTCCGAGGCGCTGGGATCAGCCTTTTCCGCTGCGCTGGTGGACCTGTTTGCCGATCATGATGAGGCGCTTTTCGATTACATCGATTTCCGCCGCGACATGGAAGCCATGGCCGCCGAACGCGCGGCGCGGCTGGGATCGGAGACCGATCTGATGGTCATCAACACCGTCTTTTCGAAGATGGAAGCTGCCCATGAAAAGCGCGACCCGGCCGACGAGGCGCATCTGGACGCCGAATTCCATCTGTCTATCATCGAAGCCTCGCACAATATCATCATGCTGCACATGATGCGCGCCATGTTCGACCTGTTGCGCCGGGGCGTGTTCTACAATCGCCAGATGATGTTCCGGCAGCGCGCCACCCGCGATGACCTGCTGGACCAGCACCGGGCCATCAACGCGGGCCTGCAGGCGCGCGACCCCGTGACCGCCCGCGCCGCGGTCGAGGCGCATATGGATTTCGTGAAAAGCACGCTGCACGATCTGAAACGGGTGGAGCGCAACGAGGCCATTGCCCAGTTGCGCTATGAACACGCGCAAGACCTGTAGCACCACCGTCCCCGTCGCACGCATAAGTGCAAGGCTGATGCCCCTGCCTGCGCCGACACTGCCGGACCAACCATGGGTCCGCCAACAAAAAAGCCCGGCGCAGGGCCGGGCTTTCAAGTGACTTGGCGCATATGGGACGCAATCAGTGCAGCCGCTGTTCCACCGTGGTGATCGAATCGCGGATCAATGCATCGGCTTCGGCATCGCTGAGCGTCTTGGCGATCACATCCCCGGCGGCGGCAACAGCCACCCGTGCCGCCTGGTCACGGACCGCACGCAGGGCCGCATCTTCGGCCGAGGCGATCTGATCCTCGGCGGCCTTGATCCGGCGTTGGATCGAGGCCTTCATCTCTTCCTTCGCCTGATCGGCGGCGATGCGGGCGTCCTCGCGCGCGCGGGCGACGATCCGGTCGGACTGGTCCTTGACCTCGGCCTGCTTGCGCTCGAATGAGGCCAGGATTTCCACGGCTTCATCGCGCAGGCGCCGCGCCTCGTCCAACTCACCGCGGATGGTGTCAGCGCGCTTGTCCAGCAGCCCGGTGATCATCCCGGGCACCTTGAAATAGACAAGGATACCGGCAAAGATCACAAAGGCGATCAGGACAATAAGGTCAGTGTTGCGCAGGGAAAAGAATGGGTAATCCCCAGCAGCCATGGCCGGCGTGGCCAGAAGGGCGGAAATGAGTGCAAGCCGCTTCATGCCGTGCCCCCTTGCTTCAGCCGCGCCGTGACGGCTGCGTTGACCGTGCGCGCATCCGCTTTCACGTCAAAGACGCCCAGAACCTCGCGCGTGGTATCCTTTGCCACTTCGGCGACCATATCCATGGCGCTCTCGCGGATCTCGCGGATGCGCTTTTCGGATTCGGCGCTACGGGCGGCGATCTCGGCTTCGGCCTTGGCCATCTGCACGTCCAGCTCCTGCTGGATTTCCGCACGCGCCTGATCGACGATCCGGCCGGCCTCGGCCCGGGCATTCGCCAGCGCCTTGTGATAAGCCTCCTCAGCCGCGGCAGCCTTTTGCTTGGCTTCCTCGGCGGCGGCGATATCGTTGGTGATGGCGCCCCGGCGATCTGCCAGAACGGCACTGATCTGCGGCAGCGCCACGCGCGACAGGATCAGGTAAAGCGCGATCATCGCCACGATCAACCAGAAGATCTGGTTGGGGAAGGTGGTGAAATCGAGCTGCGGCATGCCAACCGCGTCTTGGGCAGGGTCTGCCATGTCGTCCCCCTCAGGTCCTGAATTCACCGGATGGGCGGGTGCGCCCGCCCGTCCGGCCGTAAGGAAAACCAGGGTTCAGATCAGACCGCAAACATCAGCAGCAGGGCAACCAGGAACGAGAAAATGCCCAGTGCTTCTGCGAATGCGATGCCGATGAACAGAAACGCGGTCTGGCCGGGAGCGGCCGACGGGTTGCGCAGCGCGCCGGCGAGGTAGTTGCCGGCCACATGGCCCACACCGATCCCTGCGCCGCCCATGCCGAGGCATGCCAGGCCAGCACCGATGTATGCACCCATTTGTACGAGATCGCCTTCCATGATCGTTTCTCCTTACGTTGGAAGTGATTGGATAGAGGTTTGCCTGACCGCCGAGGGCTCAGTGAGCGGGATGCAGCGCGTCCTTCAGATAGACGCAGGTCAGGATCGTGAACACATAGGCCTGGATCACCGCCACCAGCAGTTCCAGCGCATAAAGCGCGGTCACCGCCAGAATGGGCAGGAAGAAGGCCGCGCCAAGTGCGGCGGCAAAGCCCGCAAACACCTTGGCCACCGCATGCCCGGCCATCATGGCCCCGGCAAGACGAATGGAATGGCTGACCGGGCGCACGAAGTAGGAAATCACCTCGATCAGCGCCAGGACGGGGCGCAGCGGCAAGGGCGCGCTGTCTACCCAGAACAGTTTCAGGAATTTCGTGCCGTGCAGGATGAACCCCAGCGCCGTGACCGAGATGAACACCGTCAGCGCCAGCACCGCCGTCACCGCGATATGTGAGGTGGTGGTAAAGGCGAAGGGGATCAGCCCCAACAGGTTCGCAAACAGCACGAACAGGAAAACGGTCATGATATAGGGGAAGAAGCGCACCGCATCGCGCCCGGCGACATCCTCGACCATCTTGTAGATGAAGCTGTAGGTCAGCTCGGCCACCGACTGCGCGCGCGTCGGCACCACGGCCCGCCCGCGCGAGCCATAGACCATCATCGCCGTGGCGGCCAGGACGGTCAGCGCCATCCACAGGGTCACGTTGGTGGGGGTGTACCAGCTGACCATGTCACCGCCGAACAGCGGCTTCACGATGAACTGGTCCATGGGTTTGATGACAATGCCGTTCTCAGCCACGGGTATCGTCCCCTCGTTCCGCGGCGGGTTTCTGTACCGCCTGCATATTCCGGTCCTGAAGCTCGCGTGCCGTGCGCATCATCGTGCTGACACCGGCGGCAAAGCCCAGCAATGTGAACAGCACCAGAAGCCATGGCATTGTGCCGAACAGCACATCCAGCCCGTATCCGATGCCGAAACCGATGCCGAGCCCCGACACCAGTTCGATCACCATCCGCCAGGCAGCATTTGCCAGCGTGTGATGATCCTCCTTCGCAGGCGGCGGCTCATGTGCGGCCTTGAGCTTTTCGATCTTGTCTTCGAGCGCCCTGAGACGCTCCAGATCCTGCTTGTCGGCCATGGCCACCCCCGGTCAGGAAGCTGGGCGGAAGCTAGGCGCGCGGGCTTAGAGAGTCAAGCGCCAAGAACGCGCATGGGCGACGCTCAAGCAGCTGATAAAAAAGGGAATTGAAATTTTGCCGCAGCGCAGCAGCCGCATTCGGGCGCACCCCGGCACCCGCCAGCATATTCAACCTTTCGGTTGACCTTTGCCCGGCGCGGGGCCAATCATCCGCCATGACCCACCCCCTGGACCAGATCTTCATGGCGCTGGCCGATCCCACGCGGCGGGCGATCCTGACCATGTTGCTGGAAGATGACATGGCCGTCACGGATGTTGCCGAACCCTTTGCCATGTCACTGGCGGCGATTTCCAAGCACCTGAGCATTCTGGCGGCGGCGGGGCTGATCAGCCAGGAAAAGCGCGGGCGGGTGAAATGGTGCAAGCTGGAGCCCGATGCGCTGCGCGATGCCAGCGTCTGGATGCAGGCCTTTGGCCAGTTCGAAGCGGTCAACCTGGACGCATTTGAACGCTTTCTGGAAGCGGAATTCGGCGGACCGGGTCAGGGCGACGGTTAGGCCGCGGAACCGCGCGGGCGCGGGGGCACATCAGCGCCCCCGCGCCCAGAGTTCAGAACCGCAATGACACGTCCCGATGCACCGATACACAGCGCGCCACTTCCAGGGCGTGTTCACGCTCCAGCCGTGGCTGTTCGCGCATGCCGAGGGTGAAGCGGGTTTCCTCCTCGATCGCGCGCAAGGGTGTCAGCAGAGTCGCGGAAGCCGCGCGGCGCCATTCGGTATCGGCGTGGACCTGTTCCACCGCCGCCTCGGCGGCGTCTGCGGCCGCCTCGGCCGAGGCACGGCGCCCGGTCAGCCCGTCGCGGATATCCGACAGGGCCGAGCGCAGGTCGGCCGAGCCTGGCAGCGCTGCAATCTCGCCTTCCAGCGCCTGAACGCGGCTGGCCAGTTCGCTGTTGTCGGAGATATTCACCTCGGCGGCCAGGGCTTCGACCCGCGGGCGCAGGTCGGCGAAAGCCTCTGCCGCCGCGATGGTTTGCGCCATTTCGCGGAAGGTCAGATAGGCCTGCTCGGTCGGTCGGCGCAGGTCGTTGCGCGCCGTCATCTCCGCCTGCACCAGCGCCTGGAAGTCGCGCTGTGCCTGCTCCCAGCGTTCTGGAATCTGGGCTTCGGCGGCAGCACGGTCAGCTTCGGCCGCAGCGATCTGCGCCTCGATCCGTTCACGCCCGGCTACGGCGGCCGGTGCATCCCCCCGGAAGTTGCGCATCTGTGCCTGCAGCCGATCGATGCGCTGGGTATGGCCCAGCATCTCGCGCCGGATATCGGCAACTTCGCGGTGCAGTGGCTGATAGCCTGGGGTTGCGTCCTCGATCGCGTCCATGGCGGCGACGAACGCGTCCAGTTGCGCGAAGCTGGCCTCATAAGCGGCGATGGCGGTGTCCAGTTCACGCTCCTGCGCCGGCGGCAGGATCGAACGATCAGCCCCCTCCAGCGTGGCCAACAACCCGCGCACCGTGCTTTCCTGCGCCGGCAAGTCGCGGATCAGCAACTCCTCGACACAATGTTGCAGGCGCGGGTTGCGCGGTGGTGGCGCATTCTCTGACAAAAGCTGCACCCGCGACGGCAGGTAGTTCACCAGCGGCGGGTTATAGCCCACGACCACCAGCGCCCCCAGTTGCAAGGCGATGAAGGGGATCACACCCTTGTACATGTTCAGCGTCTTCACCGTCCGGTCCGCGACCCCGCGCAGATAGAACAGCGCAAAGCCGAAAGGTGGTGTCAGGAAACTGGTCTGGATGTTCAGCCCGATCATCACCCCCAGCCAGACGGCGGTAATATTCGCTTCGGGGTTCATCAGCAGGATCGGCGCGACAATCGGCACCACGACGATGGCGATTTCGATGAAATCCAGGAAGAAGCCCAGCAGGAAGATCACGATCATGACGATGATGAACTGACCCCAGAACCCGCCCGGCATGCTTCCCAGGAAATCGCGCACCATATGTTCGCCGCCAAAGGCCCGGAAGGCCGAAATCAGCATCGCCGCACCCAGCAGGATGATGAAGACCAGCGATGATGTCTTGGCGGTTTCGATCATCACCGCGCGCAGGGTGTTGTCGATTTTCAGCGTGCGCCAGGCGCTCCAGCCCAGGGCGGCCAGTAGCACGATGACGGCAAGCGCGGCAAGCGCAACGCCAAGCGCAGCGCCTGAGCGGTCCATCTGCCGGATGTTCAGGTTGAAGCTGACCGAAAGTAGGTAGATCACCACCAGCATGGCCAACACGATGATGGCCGGGACAAAGCGCCCCCGCCCTTCATGGATCTTGTAACCCGCCATGACCGTGGCGCCCGCTGCGCCCACGGCACCGGCCTGGGTCACGGTGGCAACGCCGGTGATGATCGACCCCAGCACCAGCACGATCAGCAGCAGCGGCGGCACGGTAGCAAAGAAGACGTCGAACCAGAAGCGGCGGTCCATCCGCCCTTCGATCGGCACCGAGGGCGCGCTTTTGGGGCTGATCAGCGCGAAGATCAGGATGAAGACGATATACATGCCCACCAGCAGCAGGCCCGGGAAGAGCGCCCCCATGAACATGTCCCCTGCCGAGGTCGATGTCACCCCCAGCTCGGACGGCATGGAGAAGGCGCCCGTGGCCTCGCGGTATTCGGCCATGCGCATCTGCGCGGCCTGGTCCACCGCCGAGGACAGCTGGTCAGCCAGGATGATGAGCACGATCGACGGCGGGATGATCTGCCCCAGCGTGCCCGAGGCCAGCACCGAGCCGGTGGCCAGCGGCTGGCTGTAATTGTTGCGCATCATCGCCGGAAGCGAGATCAGCCCCATGGCAACCACGGTGGCGCCCACAATCCCGGTGGTGGCGGCCAGCAGCGCGCCGACGACAACCACGGAGATGCCCAGCCCGCCCGGCAACCCGCCAAAGAGCTTGGCCATGGTGACCAGCAGTTCCTCGGCGATGCGGGACCGCTGTAGCATGATGCCCATGAAGACGAACAACGGGATGGCGATCAGCGTATCCCGCTCGGCCTCCCAATAGATCCCTCGGAAGTTGGTGACCCCGGCGCTCAGCCATTCGACTGCCGTGCCGTGCATGAAGAAGGAACTGGCATCGCCGGTAAACAGCCAGCCGGTCCCGGCGGCCAGGCCAATGGTGACAATCGCCGAACCGGGCAGCGCAAAGGCCACCGGAAAGCCGATGCCCAGCGTGAACATCATCATCGCAACAAGGATGAAGAGAAAGATAACTTCCATGATTGATTACCCTGCAGCCAGTTTCACATCCGCCGCAGCACCTTCGGGCGGGGCGTTCGGGTCGAATTCATCACGCCAGTTGGCGGCAGCGGCAAGGACATAGGCCGCGAACTGGAACAGCATGGTCACGGCGAAAACGCCCAGGAACACCGCCAGCGTGTATTTTGTCATCAGGCCATAGGTCTGCTGGCCCTGTTCAAAGCGCAGAAACGGACCAATCAGGGTAGAGGCGCTGGTGGCCGTGCCCAGGATCAGGATGGTCCAGCACATGGTCATGCCCAGCACCACCGCACCCAGCCCGTTGACCAGCGCGCGGCCCTTTCGGCTCATCGAGGAATAAAACACGTCCACCCGTACATGCCCGTCCGTGGCCAGCGTATAGGCCGAGGCAAACAGGAACAGCGCCGCATACCACATGCGCACCAGATCGGCCATGAAGGGCTGTTCATACGAGAAGATGAACCGCCCGATCACCATCAGCAACTGCACCAGCACCACCAGAAGCGCCAGCCAGAAGAAGCCCAGCGTGCGGGTAAAGGCGGCCACGACAAAACCCAGCACCATCAGCGGCACATGGATCATCGGCCCGCGAAAGCGCGTCTGGCCCAGGGCGGTCGCCATCTCATCGCTGAAGAGCACCCGGTGCAGCCCCTCGGCCCGCAGCCAGGACACCGCCGTATCGCCCAGCCCCACGAACAGCACGGCAAAGAAACAGGCGCGGACCAGGTAATTCGTCAGCGCCTCGATCCGGGCGCTGTCGGTTCGGAAGGGTTCGTTGCGGCTGCGATAGACCAGCGCCACAGCCAGAACCGCCGCCACCACATACAGCACCGCCGAGAGCAGGCCGTCCGTTTGCCCCTGAACAAAGGCCATGGCCCCGGGCTGGCCGCGCCAGTGAACCAGGTAATTCTCGATCAGAAAGGCAAAGGTGATCGTGACCGTCCCCCAGGCCAGAAGCCTGAGCAAGATCGGCCCGATGCCCGTTGCGGGGGTCGAATGCGGCATGGTTCAGTTCCTGTCGGACGTGATTTTATTCTTCTGTCTTATGTGGAGAAGCGGGCCGGTGCCATCCCGGCCCCGCCCCGCTCCGTGGCGCCACTGGCGCGGATCAGTCGATTCCGAGCACCCGGTTGCGCTTGAAGGCGAATTCCTGCTCGGAAATCGACAGCCAGCGGCCAACCTCGGCGCGCGCAGTCACAAAGGCCTCGTGCATGCGGTTGGCAAGGTCCGAATGCTGACGAATTTCGTCGAACACGGCCTCGGAAGCCTCGCCAAAGGCTTCGAAGACTTCGTCGTTGAATTCGCGCATCTGGATGCCGTGGTCGCGGATCAGCATGTCCAGGTAGCGGCCGTTGTTGGCGTTGTATTCCGCCATCATCCGGTCGTTTTCCATGTGGCAGCAGGCCTGGATGGCGCGCTGCTGCCAGCTGGGCAGGCTGGTCAGCCAGGACTTGTTCATGGTCAGCGACAGCGCCGGGCCCGGCTCCTGTGCGCCGGGGTTGTAGTAGTAGCGCGCCGCCTGATGCAGGTTCAGGAAATAGTCATTCCACGGGCCAACCCATTCGGTCGCATCAATGGCGCCCGAAACCAGGTTTTCATAGATCTGGCCACCGGGCAGCGAAACAACCGACACACCCAGCTGCGACATCATGGACCCGCCGATACCGGGGATGCGCATGCGCAGGCCGCGCAGATCCTCGGGCGAGTTGATTTCGCGGTTGAACCATCCTCCGGGCTGACAGCCGGTGTTGCCGGCCAGCCAGCCCTTCAGGCCATAGTCATCCGCCAACTCATCCCACAGTTCCTGCCCGCCCATGTAATGCATGAAGGCGTTCTGCTCCAGCGCGGTAAGACCGAAGGGAACCGAGCAGACATACGAAAACGACGGGTGCACGCCCTTCCAGTAATAATCCGCGGCGTGAAAGGCCTGCGCGTTGCCTGCGGCCACCTC
>LFIK01002277.1_pt1 | contig 15510 bp, 7 predicted proteins | sample 643401 | NCBI WGS metagenome assembly LFIK01 (sample SAMN03777447, study PRJNA286221) | soda lake metagenome | biome: soda lake; feature: Kulunda steppe; material: water; isolation source: sample T5-Br brine of Lake Tanatar-5 | place: Russia: Kulunda steppe | collected 2010-07
CCGCCAAGAGTGTCTCCAACGAAACCACCTTCGACGAGGATATCGCCGCTCTGGAGCGGCTGGAACCCATCCTGTGGAAGCTTGCGGAGAAGGTCTCGCGGCGCCTTCGGACGGCGGATATCGCCGGGCGCACCGTCGTTTTGAAGCTGAAGACGAAGGATTTCCGCACGCGCACGCGCACCGTGTCCGGCCTGCCGCCGACCCAGCTCGCAAGCCGGCTCTATGCAGCCGCCCGGCAGATGCTCGCGGCGGAGTGCGACGGCACCGCCTTTCGCCTGATCGGCGTGGGGGCGGCTGATCTCGTCGATGCCGCACTCGCCGATCACGGCGATCTGGCCGATCGGGAGGTCGTGCGCGAAAAGAGCCGTGAAGGCGCCATCGAGAAGTTGCGGGAGCGCTTCGGCGACGCGATCGTGAGGCGCGGCATCGTCCTGCGTGGTGACGATTAGCCGGCTTTCGTGCCGGGATCGCGCGGGCGCCTGCATCGCTTTCGTCGAAGGCCCGCTTGCGCTAGCTTTCGGTCATTCAGGCAGGGAGAAGAACGATCTACAAACCGGTATTGAGACGTTTCGTCAGCCATTGGGACAGCCTGTGCACGACGGGGTTGTGTCTCGGCACGCTGTTGTTCGCCCTCTCGCTGATGCCGAGCCTGTTGCCCCGCACTCCGTTTCTGCAAGGCGTGCTTTGCGGCGCTTCGTTTGCCGCCGGATACGGAATCGGCGTGGCGTTGCGCTGGCTGTGGCGGTTTCTGGAGCTGCCGGAAATCAGGCGGCATTTTCTGCGCCGGTTTCGCGTCGTCGCGGCGGTTGTTTGCGTCGTGATCGCGCTCGTCTTCCTGCACCTCGCCTCCGGCTGGCAGAACGGGATCCGCGCCCTGATGCAGATGGAGCCGGTGGAGGGGGTGCGGCCGTTCTTCGTCACCCTTGTCGCGATCGGTGTCTTCTGGGTGCTTCTGATCCTGACGCGGCTCTTCAAGGTGCTTGGCGGCGCCGCGACCGCATTCCTGCGGCGGCACATCCCGCAACGCGTCGCGGCTATCGCCGGATTCGGCCTCGTAGTCGTCCTGCTGTGGACATTGGCCAACGGCGTACTCCTCTCCGGGGCCATGCGGCTGGCCGATTCTTCCTTCCAGCAATTCGATGCCTTCATCCCCGATGATCTCGAACCCCCGCGCGACGGTCTGCGCTCGGGCAGCCCGGATTCGCTGATCGACTGGCTCGATCTGGGACGCACGGGGCGCAATTTCGTCGCCGGCGTCACGTCGGTCGCGGATCTCGCCGCGTTCCATGATGGCGAGGTCATGGAGCCCGTGCGTGTCTATGTCGGCCTCAATGCGGCGGAGAGTATCGAGGAGCGGGCGCAGCTCGCCCTCGCGGAACTGAAACGCGTCGATGCCTTCTCGCGGCGGGTTCTCGTCATCGTCACGCCCACGGGAACCGGCTCGGTCGACCAGGATGCGATGAGCGCGCTGGAATATCTGCTCGCGGGCGACGTCGCGACGGTCGCCGTGCAATATTCCTACCTCGCCAGCTGGCTCACGCTGATGGTGGAGCCGGATTACGGCGAAGAGAGCGCGCGGGAGACGTTCCGCACGATCTACGAGCACTGGACCGATCTGCCGCGTGACGAGCGCCCGGCCTTGTACTTGCATGGCCTCTCGCTCGGCGCGATGAATTCCGATCTCGCCGCCGATCTGTTCGACGTGATCGGGGATCCCTTCGACGGCGCGCTTTGGAGTGGCACACCCTTCACCAGCCGGACCTTGCGCGCTGCGACGCGGGAAAGGCTGCCCGGGTCACCCGCCTGGGCGCCCCGGTTTCGCGACGGCTCGGTGATCCGCTTCGCCAACCAGCATGGATTTGCCGCAGATGACTACGCCCCCTGGGGGCCGATGCGGATCGTCTTCCTGCAATATGCCAGCGACCCGGTCACCTTCTTTCGCCCCGATTCCTTCTATAGGCGACCCGAATGGCTGGATGCGCCCCGCGGCCACGACGTCTCGCAGGATCTGCGCTGGATCCCGGTCGTGACCTTCCTGCAATTGTTCACCGACATGCTCGCCGCCCGTGGCGCACCGCTGGGCTTCGGCCATTTCTACGCGCCGGAGCATTACGTCACCGCCTGGAGCGCGATCCTCGATCTGCCCGAATGGGACGAGGCGCGGCTTGAAGAGCTTAGGCGGCACATCGCACGATGAACGCGCCGATGCCGCGAACGGCCCTCATTCCGCGAACTTGATCCGGGCGCGGGCGAAGGAGGGCGGCTCGGCCGTTCCTTGCGGCGTCCAACTGTCGGGGACGCCGCGCCCGATCGCCGCCGTCACCGGTACGACGCCGCCCCACAGGCCTAGATGCTCGTCCTCTGCATCATCGACCGGGCCGCCGTCGCGGACCTTGGCGCTCGCGGCCTCAATGGTGAGTGCGATAACGCCCGTCGCCTTGCGCTCCTGCGCGGTCATCGGGCGAATTTCCTCGTAGCGCCCGGGCAGGAGATGCTCGGTGATCAGTTGCAGCGCATGATCGTGCTCGTCCCTGTCCGTCACCGCGCGCGCCATCCCGTGCACGACAGCGGAGCGGTAGTTGACCGAATGATGAAACCCGGAGCGCGCGGCGACGAGGCCATCGATCAGGGTCACCGTCACGCAGAGGGGCTCATCCGGCGTCGCCTTGACGATCCGCGCCTTCGAGGCGCCGTGCAGATAGAGCACATCGCCTGCACGGGCATAGGCCATCGGCATCACCACCGGGCGCCCGTCCACGACGAAGCCGACATGGGCCACGAGCCCCTTGTCGAGGATGTCATGGATGGTCTTCTCGTCGTAGCGCGCACGCTTGCCGTTGCGGGCGCGGTTGATGGCTTCTGCGGTGATCATCCTCGGCTCCTTTGCGGGCTTGTTGCGAGCCCTTGGATGCGCGACATTCTGGATGTATGAAAGATCCAATTTTCGGAATAATGAAAGGACCAGTTTGTGCAAGCTATTGCGCTCGGCAGCTGGCGAGAACGGATCGAGGCGCAGGATGCGCCCTCGTTGCGCCTGCGCATCTATCAGGTGCTCCGTCAGGCCGTCGCTGAGGGCGACCTGCGGCCCGCAGAGATGCTGCCGTCTTCCCGTGAAGCAGCGGCGGCGCTCGGTATTTCCCGCAACACGGTCAATGGCGCGTATGACCTGTTGCGGGCGGAAGGGATTCTCGACATCAAGCGCGGGCGGCGCCCCCGGATCCGCCCGGTTCCTCTGTCGACAGCATCGGAGAGGCACGGCGACCCGTCGCCGGTTGCCGGCGCGGTCACGTCCGAACCTCTCTCGAAGCGCGGGAATGCTTTGGCGTGCGACCACCGCGTCCGCGCACGTGCGGGCGGATCGGGGCCATTCTCGCCCGGTGAGCCGGACCCGGCGCTGTTCCCCTCCGATGCCTGGGGGCGGGCCCTGCGACGCGCGGCCCGACGGGATTACGGGGCGCTGGCGGGTTATCGCGATCCCCATGGTCTGCCGGGACTGCGTCTGGCGCTGGCCGATCAGCTGGAACGACATCGCGGTGTCCGCGTGGCGCCGGATCACATCCTGATCCTGCCCACGGTTCAGGCCGGCCTGAACCTTGCCGCTGCAACACTGGCCGATCCCGGCGATTCGGCGCTGGTCGAAGATCCCGGCTATGCCGGCGCCCGCGCGGCCCTTTCCGGTGCCGGACTGCGGCTCACCGCCTTGCCCGTCGATGATGACGGTGCCGATATCGCCAAACTCACCGTCGCTTGTGAGGTTGAGGATGCGCGCGGCGGTGCGGCTGGTGAGAAGACGGCAGTGGCCACGGCGCCACGGCTGATCTATGTGACCCCTTCGACCCAGTATCCCACCGGCGCGCGGATGGCCCTGCATCGGCGCCTCGCCCTGCTGGCCTTCGCCCGTTCGAACGGTGCCTTCATCCTGGAGGATGATTACGACAGCGAATTCGTCTGGCGCGGCGGCGAAATCGCGGCCCTACAAGCCCTCGACGACAACGATCGTGTCATTGGCCTCGGGACGGTCGCCAAGAGCCTGCTGCCCGGCCTGCGGCTGGCCTGGATGATCGTCCCGGAGCGGCTCGTCGGTGCCATGCGCCTGGCCCAGCGCAATCTGGGTCTGCTGGCCAATCTGCATGGCCAGGCTGCCCTTCAGGATTTTCTGGAGAGCGGCGCCTATCGCGCGCATCTGCGCAGGATCACGCGCGCCTATGCCGAGCGGGCGCAGCTGCTGGTCGATGCGCTGGAACGGGTCTTCGCCGGTCGTGTGCGCATCACGCGGCCCGATGGCGGATTGCAGATCTGCGTGCCCTTGGCCGAGGGGGTCTCGGAGGGGGTGATGGTGGACGTGTTGCAGCAGCGCGGTTTTGCCGTGGCGGGTCTGTCCGGATATGCGCTCGCAAATGGCCGGGAGGGGCTGGTGATCGGCTTTGCCCAGGCGGATGCGGCGCGCGCCGCCGCGCTTTGCGCAGCCATCGAGGCCGGTCTGGCACGATGCTGACGGCCGGAAGCTTCAGGCCCTCGTCGGGCACATGGTGCCGTCAGTCGTAGCTAGAAGCCGCTCTCGCGGATCAGGATCGCGACCACCCAACGCCAGATCCGCACCGCCGCCGAAACCCGTTCGCCCTCGAGGCGCAGGGTGCCCCGCAGCGCTTTCGGAGTGGATATCCCGGGAATGGTCTCGGGGCGTGCGAGCACACGGTAGACCGCGCCGTCCGGCACGATCCCGTCCGCCGTCTCGTATGCCGGGACGGCGCCGCCATGGGGTGAGCCGAGTTCCGGTGCGCTGGCCAGATGTGGCGAGGCGGTCTCGGCCACCGAGAGGATCAGGGCATCGACCGGCCCGCGCCCCGGTGCTTGCGGGTAGAAACGAGCCTGCGTGCCGGCGCTGACGCGGGCGAGATCGGATTCGCTGACATAGGCCTCGACCAGCCAGTCCTCCGGCGTGACCAGCGTGGCGAGCCATTCGCCCTCCGCCACCCAGTCGCCGACATTGAGCTCGGGATCACGGTCGGCGAGGTATCCCGCATGGGTGGCGACGACGTCGAGCCGTTCGGCCTGACGCGTCAGGCTGGCCCGCTCGGCGATCGCGCCTTCCAGCTCTTCCCACAATGCCGCGCGATCGGCGCGCAGGGTCTGCGCCGACGTCTCCGCGGCAGCGCGCCAGCGCAACAGCGTGATCCGCCGGGCATTCTCCTCCAGCCGTTCTTGCATGTCGGGCGATGCAAAGCCGAACAGGCGCGTGCCCTGGCTCACATTCCGCCCCGTGACGGCGTCGTCCACGACCAGGATCGCGTCTGCGGGCGAAAACAGCTGCGTCTGGCGCTCGGCCCTCAGCAGGGCCGGTGCGTGGATCGACCATTGCAGCGGCATCAGGAGGAGAGCGAGAATGCCCAGCAGGCAGATGCCGGTGGTCAGGGTGTTGCGGTTGAGCCGGTAATCCTGCCGCCGCGCGACCCATTCGCGCAGTTCCAGAAGGATCGGCCGGCCGATGAACCAGGCCAGTTCCACGATCATCAGGATGATGCCGAGCGCCTTGAAGAAGAAATGATAGACGATCAGGGCGATGCCGAGAAACAGCACGAAACGGTAGATCCAGGTCAGCACGGCATAGGTGATCAGGATCCGTGCGCGCCTTTTCGGGAAGCGTTCCGGTGCGGCCTCGCCGAATCCGAACAGCGCCTCGCGCAGCCGCCAGCGTGCCAGACGGAAGGCGCGATCCTGGAGATTGGGCATGTCGAGCGCGTCGGAAAACAGGAAGTATCCGTCGAAACGCATGAAGGGGTTGAGGTTCACGAGCAGTGTCAGGATCCAGGTGGTCGTCGCCAGCACGAAGGCCGCCGAGCGCATTGGTCCATCAGGCAGGAAGCTCCAGGCCAGTGTCATCCAGGCGGCGATGGCGAGCTCGATCGCCATGCCGGCATAGCCGATGCGCAGCCGCTTCGCGCGATCGGTCAGACGCCACGCGGCGGTGGTGTCGGTATACAGGACCGGATACAGCACCATCAGCGCGACGCCCATGGTCGGCACGGCGAGACCTTCGCGCTTGGCCGCATAGGCATGGGCCAATTCGTGCGCGATCTTGGTGAACAGAAGGCCGATGCCGATGGCCGCGAGGCCCTGCCAGCTGAACAGATGCAGGAAGGTCGTGGTGAAGCTCTCCCATTGCCGCAGGGCGAGAAACAGACCCGAAAGCCCCGCGACCAGCGTCGCGATCCAGAAGACCGGCGAGAAGAAGGGGGCCGCGAGTGCCGCCGTCGCCGCCAGAAAACGATCCGGGCGCACCAGCGGAATGCGGATGAAGAGGTAGTTTTTCAGCACGAAGGCGAGCGGGTTCATCCGTGCCGCCAAGGCCTGCTCTCGCAGGCTCTGCAAGGCGCGCGGGCCCCGCTGGGCGACGAGATTGCTGCGCGTGAGGAAGCGCGCGAAAGCATCCACCTCCGAGGGTGAGATCTCCAGCGTGGTGTCACGCGTGATCGCCGCGGCGATCACGGCGGGATCGTTCAGATCCCAGCGGGCCAGCATCTCGATCTCGGCCCAGCCGAGACGGAAATACCGCCCGCGCGCCGGATCCTCCAGCGTCCAGCTCGGCGCGCCGTCGGCGGTCGCGGGGCCGGTATGCAGCACCAGCTCGTCACGCAGCATCGGTAGGGAAGGCGCTTCCGCATGGCTGATCCGCAGCCCCGTGCCGAGGCGCGCGACACCGTCTCCGCCGCGTTCGGAAGCAGCGTTCACCATCCTAGCCACAACCTGATCCAGGCCAGCGGTCTGCGCAGCAGATACAGGCCCAGCACCGTGCGCTCGCCATAGATCCGCGCCGTGCCGCGCAGGCCGATTCTGAGGCGGGGATCATCCGCCTCGAAATCCGCGCGCAGCCTGTAGGCCATGACGCCCTCCGGCGTCGGCGAGGCGCGATAGCCCGCCCGGGCGAGGCGGGCCGGGATCGCGCGCGCAGGGTCGATATTGAGAAAGAACCGGATTTCGGCACCCGGATCGAGGTTGATGGCATCGGCGACAGCCAGCCGCATCTCCAGCTCCCGCTCCGCCGGGTCGGCCAGGAGCATGATCCGCTCGCCCAGAGCCACCGGGCGTCCCTCCCATTCCGCGACATCATCGAAGATGACGATCCCGTCGCGCGGTGCAGCGATGTGGATCCGCGCCAGCCTGTCGTTCAGGAAGGAGAGCTCGGCGGCGTGCTGTTCGCGCCGGCCTTGCAGGATCGTCACACGAGCGCGGGATTGCTCGTCGAACAGGGCCTGCTGGCGGGCCTGTCGCAGTTCCGCTTCCGCGACAGTGAATTGCTGGCGCGCGATCTCCAGCCGCGTGGCGAGTTCTCCCGCATCGAGGCTCACCAGTGCCGTACCGGACGTGACCGCCTGATTGGGGGTGACATGGACATGTTCGATCACGCCCTGCAAGGGCGCGCGGATCAGGGTTGCGTCGCGGGCGACGATTTCGGCGGGGGCGAGCACTGATTGGCGCACCGGAACGGCGAGCAGGCCGATGGCCAGCGCCAATCCGGCGAGGAGAAGCGAGCGGCGCCGCCATCCGCCTTCGCTGCGCTGTCGCGGTCCGGTCAGGGCGGCGAGCGCATGGGCATAGGCATCGCCGAGATGTGCCAAGGCGCTGAGCTCGCGGCGCTCGAAGGGCGTTTCCCGGGCAAACAGCAGGGCGCCAACCGTTCCCGCCCGGTGCGTCAGCGGGACGAGAACGATATGCGCCGGCAAATGCGCGGTGAAGAACGTCGTCGCCTCACGCGCGGCTTCCGAACCGGGCGCGCCGAGGGCTTCCCCCATCGCGGAGACGGAAAAGGCCCGCAACCGGCTGCGCGCTGTCGATGCCTTGCGGAAATATTGTTCCAGCCGCCGCGTGAAAGGGGCGTCGCGATCCGGTGTGGCGAGGCCCGACAGCGTCTGCAGGCGGCCACGATCCGCGCGATAGAATGCGGCCTGCCGGTAGGGCACCGCGAGATGGGTGTCGTTGGCCATGAGGAAGCCGAGTTCCTCGACGCTTGCCGCGGCCCTGGCGCGCTTCTCCAGTTCCAGCAGGATGGAGAGTGCGACACCCTTGCGTTCCGCCGGCCTCGTCATCCGCCCGGCGCTCCCGGACGCTCCGCCGCGACGGGCGCGGCTGCGCCGGGGTCGGTCTTCTCGCTTTCATTCGGGGGCGCGAGATCGGCATGGCCGCTCATGCCCGCCATCAGCCCTGCCGGCGCATCCGTGATGGTCGCAAAGACCTTGACGGACTGACTGACCGGATCGACGCGGGCCCCGAGGCGCGAGACTTCTGCCGCAACCGTATCGGCGAGCTCGTCGATCTCCACGGAAAAGGCGTGGCCCTCGCGCAGCCATGCCAGCCAGCGTGAAGGCGCGATCAGTTCGACCTCGAGATCGCGGTCGTCCAGAATGGCGATCAGCGGTTCGCCTTCCGCGACATATTGAAAGGGTTCGGCCATACGCTGTGAAACCCGTCCATCGAAGGGCGCGGTGATCGCGCAGCGCGCGACGAAGATATCCGCGAGCGCGCTTTCGGCTTCCGCCGCCGCCAGCGCGGCCACGGCCTCGTCATATTCCAGCCGGCTGATCGAACTGAGCTGATCCAGCCGCCCCGCCGTCTCCAGCCGGCGCCGGCTGCCCTGTTCCTGGGCGCGGGCACGATCGAGCCGGGCCTCGTGCGCAGCGCAATCGAGACCGACCAACTGTTCGCCGGCGCGAAACCGGTCGCCTTCACGCAGATCGAGCTCCGCGATCTTGCCGGAGATTTCCGCCGACAGCACCGTCTGACGGCGGGGGCTGATCTGGGCCCTGATCACCGGCGCTGCGGAGAGGTCGAAGCCGAGCAAAGGGGCGAAGGGTGCGGTCGCAAAGGGATTTTCCGCCCCGGTTTCGGCCCCTGATTGCAGCGTTTCCGGGGGCGCAGCAGTCGGCAGGGACTCGGATCCGGGCCGTCGTTCCAGCGTTGGCATGGCCTGGTTCTGGGCGAGTGCGGGGGCGCCCGAGCCGATCAGCGCGGGGGCTGTGAGCGTCAGGCCGGTCAGCATTGCGAGAATGGTGACGGTTGGGAGGGCGGGGCCGGAAACCCGCTTCGCCTCCGGTACTGCCGTGATCTTGCGACACCTGGTGACGCCGTGCCGATCCGGCGTTGCGCCGGCGGGTGAGGCGGCGTGCGACAGGCGCGTGCTGCGGGTTCGCAGCAGCCGGTACAGCCATGCCCGGCACGCGGCTGCACCCGGCACCATGGGTCACTCCCTGGGCGGCCGCGGCGGCGGCAGCACGCTCGGCGCGGCCGGCGTCGCTGCAACGCGCGTTTCGGGACCGAGCGACGCCGTCGGTGCGGAGTCGGATTCCGGAATGCGCGGCAGATTGGCTCGCCCGGCCTGGATGGCAGCAGAGCGCTCGGCAATCGCGCGCGACAGGGTGGCGAGATCGTCATCCGCGATCAGGTCCGGCAGCGGATCGACGCCGGCTGCCGCGTAGAGCGCGCCAAGAGAATTGTGCACTTCGGCGAAGGCCCGGTTGCGCGAGCGCTCGGCGAGGACGGAGGCGGCTGCGGCCCTGACCCGTTCGAGCCGGTTCTGCGCGTCGCTCTCCTCCGCGCTGCGGGTCGCCTGCGCGATCCGCTGCTCGACATCGCGCAATTCGGAAGACCGGGCATATTGCGTCGTGGCGCGCTGGTAACGGCGATAGGCGACGTTGACCTGTGTCAGAATGGCCATGCGCAGGGCGAGTCGGCGAGTCTCCGAAAGGCTCTCGCGCGCCTCTCCCTCGGCCTGCATGGCCGGAAGCGACAGAACGCGCAGCAGGTTCCAGGTGACTTGCAGCCCCGCATCCGCCCAGGACTGGTTCAGCAGGAAGCTGTTGGAATCGTAGTTGATACCGGCAAACAGATTGGCGCCCGGCAGCAGCGACAGCATTGCGGAACGCGTCTCCAGCGAAACGTTGCGGGCGTTGTAGAGCTCTTCGCGGATTTCGGGGCGCTGGACCATCGCCACCGCTTCGAGATCGGCGAGGCGGTAGGGCAGGCGCGTGCTGCTCTGGCGCGGTGAGGTCAGCCGGTAGGAGGCACCGGGTGGAAGCCCCATCAGCCCGGCCAGTTCGGCCTTGGCCGTCGCGAGTTCGCTCTCCAGGCCCTCCAGCTGCTGGATGGTCTCCAGCATGGCGCGCTGGAACTGGAGGGTTTCCAGCGGCGGCATCAGGCGCTCGCTTTCGGCCTGCCGGGCAAAACGCAACGCATCACGCGCTTCCGAGAGCACGTTGCGCACGCGCGGCGCCAGCTGTTCTGCCGTCACGGCTTCCCAATAGGCGGTGCGAACCTGATCGGCGACCGTGAGCACGACCCGGCGGCGCCGCTCCTCGGCGGCGAGGGTGCGATTGCCCTGGGCCTTGGCCCCGAAATAGCTCAGCCCGAAATCCAGCACGTTCAGCGAGAGCTGCAGATCCGCCGTACCGAGATCCCTGTCCGTGCTGGTCGATGGTTCGAGGGATTGCTGGCCGGTCTGCACGGAGCGGCTCGATGATGCGGCGATGTTGTCGCGCGTGCGCAGACCGGCGCGCCCGGCGAGTTCGGGCAACAGGTCCATGCGCGCATTGTCGCCGAGGCGCTCCTGCAGTGCGCGCTCCATCAGGGCGACACGGTGATCGAGATTGTACTTGAGCGCCCGCGCCAGCGCTTCCTCGAGGGATATCGGCCCGGAAACCGGTTCCTGGGAGGCGTAGAGAGTTGCACGGTCGGCGGCGGCGCGGCTCAGTTGTTCCTCCAGAGACAGGCGCTCGGGAGTCACCGCGCATCCCGCCATCAGCGTCGCGGCGAGCGTAACCGGCAGGAGCGGATACAGACGGCGCTTCACGGGACGGGGGTTGCCCGCCGCGTCCGCGCGCGCGCCGCTTCCGATGGCCGCGTGGTGACGCGGCTTCGTGCCGCCAGCCGAATTCAACACTTTCACGATCCGTCCCCCATACGGTGCCGCAATCTAAACGTATTCCCACCCGCCTTCACATCTGTAGAGATTGCTGAATCGCGGCCAAAAAGCATCCTCAGGCTGATTCAAGGGAATCAGTGTAATCAAAAGTTATATCGTCCGAGTCTGCCGTCTCTGGCAAGCGCTCGTCCCAGATTTCCGCATCATCCCCGGCATGTTCCACACCATGTGTTGCCAAGCCGACACGACTTGCGGCGCGCACCAGGTCGGTGAAGGCGGGTTTCCCTGCGGCGAGGCTGATATCCGGTTTCGCAAGACCGGCCTCCTCATCATCCGCCTCAGCGGGCTCCAGGGTGATGGTCAACACGGAGCGGGCGGTCTCGCCGTCGGGCAGCGTGGCCGTGATGACGATTTCGAAGACACCCACCGTACCTGCAGGCGGCTGCGCATTGAGGCTGCCGGTTTCGGCATCGAACGTCATCCACTCCGGCAGGTCGGTGCCATCGCCCAGGGCCGCCGTGACCGAGACCGGAAGCGTCGCATCGGCGACCACGAAAGTGGAAGGCGGCAGCACCACGGAGAACGGCCCGGCAAGCGCCGATGTGGTGATCGGCATGATCGGCGTTTCGGCGCGAATCACTTCACCGGTCGGGACGGCCCCCGTATCCGGCGCAACGAAGAAACCGGGAACGATTGATCTGATCGGCTCCGATCCAGGGCTCGCGGCCTCGGGATCTGCTGCCGTTGTGCCGAACGGTGTGGGAGGCGTCGCCGCGGTCCCGAGCCCCGCCGCGGGCTGGCCCGAAGGCGTCCCGCTCTGGCCGGCGATCGGAGTGAAAAGCGTGGGCGCTGCAGCCGGAGGCGGTTGTGATGCGACCGGAGACGTCGCCTCGCCCGGAATTGGGGAGGGCGGTATCGGGGCGGCGGTCTCACGAGATGCCGGTTTCTGCGCAGCAGTCTGAGGCTCTTCTTCAGCGCTCGGCTCCTCCGCCACGATCGCCGGTCCCTCAATGGTCACGGTGACCGAGGCGCTCGTCGTTGCAATACCATCGGAAACGAAGATGTCGAAAAGCAGTGTATCGCTCTCACCGTCGGCCAGACGATCCGGCTCCGGCACGAAGACGAGCTTGCGGATCGCTTCTTGCGCCTCGGCCGCTGAGGGGATGTCGCTGCGCGCGTAGACGTTGAAACCACCATCGGTGAAGCCGGCTTCGGCAAGGGATTCGTCGGTGAAGCTGCCGACGCCCATCTCGTCCGCATTGACCGAAATGCTCAGCACCTGGCCGGGATCGGGATCGGCGATGGTGACATCGGCAAACAGCATGATGCTGCCTGATTGCGCCACGGTGGCATCGCTGAAGCCGCCCAGAGCCGGCGGGTCGTTCACAGAGGTGATGGTGACCGTGGTGCTCTGATCCGCCGCTGCCGCGATGCCGTCATCGACCCGCGCGGTGATGACAACCTCCTCCGTGTCACCGACCGGCACCCGGTTTTCGACCGGGGCGAAGACCAGCGCGCGCAGGGCGGCCTGCGCCGTCGCCGCATCGGGCGCGGTGCGCTCATACACGCCGCCGCCGATCTCCGTGAAGCCGGCTGCGGTCAGCGATGCGGCGGTGAAGCCGCCGCGATCGGGCTCGTCGACCGTCACGCGCAGGGCGAGCGGCTGATCGACGTCGGGGTTCTCGACGACGGCCCCGGAGAACGGCGTGCTCGTCACGTTGTCGTTCTGCGCCAGCGTCGCGGCGATGCCGGTGAGAGTCGCCGGGTCGTTGACGGAGGTGGTCGCGATCTGCGTCTGCGCCTGATCCGTCGCCTCGCCGTCATTGACCACCACGGTGATCGTCGTCGTCTCGGTCTCACCCGGCGCGACGCGGTTTTCCGTCGGCGTGAAGATGAGGCCGCGCAGGGCGGTCTGGGCATCGGCCTGGTTGCCGTTGAAGACATAGGAGCCATCACCCTGATCGGTGAAGCCACCGAGATTGGTCAGGCTGCCCTTGGCCGCATCGTCGAGGCTCACGGTCACGGTCAGCGGCACGTCCGGCCCATCGGCATCGACGACCGTGGCGTCGGGGAAGGGGGTGATGGTGCTCTTGTCGTCCGTGGCTTGCGGGCCGGCGACGATATCGCCGAGTTCAGGCGGGTCGTTCACACCGATCACGGTCACGTCGATGCTGGCGGGATCGCTCGTCGCGGCGTCCGGGCCCGCTTCCGCGTCGCGGATGGTGAGGGTGAGGGTGCGGGTGGTCTCGGTGGGCGCAGCCGTATCGCGATTCTCGTAGCCGAGGGCGCGCACCAATGTGGTGACGGCGGAGGGCGTCGCTTGATCGTTGAAGGAGACGACCAGATCGTCGCCATTCGTGCCGCCGGTGAAGCCGCCGATGACCGCGCCGCTGACGAGGACATCCCCCCCGTCCAGCGTCACGCCGCCTTCCTCGATGATGCCGAGCCGGTCTTCGGCTGTGACGTTGTTCGCGGTGACCGACAGGCGCAATTCACCCCCGTCGAAATTCGCGGAATCGGCGTCGCTGACCACGGCGTCGAGCGCTGTGTTCAGGCGCACGAGGCCGGTATCCTCGGTATAGTCGATGGCGCCGGCAAAGCCCGCGATGACGGGCGGGTTGGGCGTTGCCTCGATTGTGAAGGCGGCCGTCGCGGTCGACTCGTCGTCATTCGGCCCGCCATCGGCGCCGCCATCGTCGATGGCGAGGGTGAAGCCGCGTTCGCCGAGGCCGGAGGGAGCCTCGTAGGTGAGGGCGCGCAAAAGTGCCTCGACGCGCGCTTGCGTCGCACCCGCGTTGAGATCGATGCGCAGCACGTTGCCGGCCTGCCCGTCCTGGCCCGTGGCAACGGTGCCGATGACGGTGCCGCCGATGGCGACGCTTTCGCCCGCAGCAAACTGGCCATTCTCACCGGAAGTCGCGCTGGTGCCGTCGAGGCCGAAATTCCCGTTGGCGGTGCCGGTATTCTGGGTGATCTGCACGAAGCCGCCATCGAAGACGGGCGTATCCACATCGCTGACGCCCGCATCCGCGAACAGGCCGATCGCGGTGGGGCCGGTCCCGGCGACGACGCCGCTGCTCTGGCCCGCGACGCCGGTGATGATCGGCGGATTGTTGACGGCGATTACGGTGACGCTGGAGGCGATCGACAGGGCGGTCGTGTCCTGGCCGCCATCCGCCGTGCCGCCGGAATCGGTGATCTGCGTCAGCGTCACCACGCGCGGATCGGTGACGGTCGGGTCATTGCTCTCGTTGCGATAGGCGAGACCGTCGACGAGCGCCTGTGCCGTGGCGGCGTCGGCGGTGAGGCCGGTCAGGGTGATCGTGGCGGTGTCGCCCGTCACGCTGATCGCGACATCGCCGCCCGCAGCATTGCCACTGGTGCCGTCGGTGAGTGTGAAGGCGGTGCCGTCGATGACGATCCGCTCATCCGCGCCATCGGCCAGATTGGAGACGGTGAAGCTGAGCGCGGTGATGGTCTGGCCGGCTTCGATGGTATCGATGACCGTCCCGCTGAACAGGCTCGCCGACGCGCCGCCCTCCACGAAGTCCGGATTGCTCGCCGTCGTGGTCAGGCTCGGCGGATCGTTGACCGGCGTGATGGTGATCTCCGTCGTGCCGGTATCCGTCTCGACGCCGCCGGTGCCCTGGCTGCCGTCGTCATTGCCGTCGGAGAAGGTCCAGCGCAGGTTCGTGGTGGCGGGCGGATCGTCGGATGCATTCGCGTAATGCACGGCGCGCAGCGTCTCGACGACCAGCGCCGTGGTCGGGACCGTGCCGTTATTCTCGAAGCTGAGCTGAAGCTGGCCGTTGCCGGTACCGGCGATCACCGCGACGACGTTGTCGCCCGCCGTGACCGTCCCGCCCCCATCGGGGCCGCCCGCCACGGTAAGCGAGCCGCCCGAGGCAATGGTGATGCGGTCGTCACTGTTCGCGCCGCCATCGCGGGTGATGCTGAGGCTCGCGCCCGCGTAATTGCCGTCGCCGTCATTGAGCGCATCGAGTTCGACATCCGCGATACTGACGCTCGGCGCAATCTGCACGGGGGCGCCGCCCTCGATGAAGGTGGCGCTGCTCGTCAGGTTGCTGAAGACCGGCGGGTCGTTCACGGCGGTGACGTCGAGGGTGATGATGCCGTCCAAGGGGCCGGTATCGGCGGCGTCGCGGATGCGGGTCGTGATGGTGACGTCCTGGTCCCAGTTCGGCACCGGGGTGAAGGCGACGGCGGCGAGCGCGGCGTTCACGTCGGCCACGGAGCCCGAGACCATCCAGATGCCGGTGTCGGCATTGTAGGTCGAGGTCGCGGCGCCGAAGGTGCCGGTGGAGAGGCTGCCGGCTTCCGGGGTGTTCAGGGTGAGCGTCGCGGTGATGGTCTCGTCCACATCCGGATCGGTGACGACGATGGGATCGAAGCCGACCGGATCCGCCGGATCCTCGGTATACTCGACCGTCTGCGTCAGATTGCTCGCGGCGGGCGCGTCGTTGATCGAGGTGGAGACGACGGTGGTGGTGGCGTCGTCCACCGTGGCGATCCCGTCGGATACGGTGACGGTGAAGGTCGTCGTCTCGGACTCGCCCGGCGGGACGCGGTTTTCGGCG
>LFIK01002278.1_pt1 | contig 15504 bp, 20 predicted proteins | sample 643401 | NCBI WGS metagenome assembly LFIK01 (sample SAMN03777447, study PRJNA286221) | soda lake metagenome | biome: soda lake; feature: Kulunda steppe; material: water; isolation source: sample T5-Br brine of Lake Tanatar-5 | place: Russia: Kulunda steppe | collected 2010-07
CCTTTTAGGCTTCAGCTAAGCTGCCCTCGTTCGGCGGATACAGCTATGTAACCTAACCTAACCTAACCTAACCTTGCCTTTCCTCTCCTAGATCTTCAAGCTGATTCAAGCACTCGTGTGCGGAATGGGGGTGCCCCCCTAATGCCATCTAGCTATCTGTACCTTGACCTCCCTGAGCATGTTATGAGGAATGTGAGCAGGTTTTGTTTGCGTGCATGTACTATTGCGGTGGGATCCTCCATCTGGCGCGGCAGAAATGGCCACTGTGACAAGTGCTCTTGTGCTGCTGTGCAAAATGAGGTGCATGTTCTTTTTCAATGTCATGACTTGCTTGTGTGCGTTCCCAGAAAGAAGTATTCGTTCCTTTCTTCCTCCTTTCTGCCAGTCCCTTCCTGTGGAGTCCCATGTTTTTTGCATGCCTTGCCAAGTCAGACTGCCTTTGATTTTCTTTCTCAACGGCACAACAAACTATGCCATTTCATGTTAGACAATATGGACTATTACTTGGCTGACAAAGACCAGCAACGAGCCAATCAGCCTAATGACCAGGCTGGCGATTAACCCTGACATGTTCAGCAGGTACAGCTATGTAAACTATCCTAGGTCCCACAGCTGCAAATTTTGAGCTACAGTGCCCAAACCAGAAGGACATCTCCGTGCCCGAGGCACGTATTGTGTTACACATGTACGCCACCCATAAAAGAGGATTGTAGCGTGTTGCCAGAGGGTTCATGAAGCTCAAGTCTTGGATAGCGGGCTGCGGCGCTCTAGGAGCTGCCAGAGTCGGAGCTGGCAGGCCCCCATATCCGTTTACATCGGGCAAGCACCTGAAGCTCTAACATTGAGCTCCTTTCACTGCTTGCTGTCATGGCCGCCCGTGCTCCAGGCTTGCACACATTCACCCAGGACTAGAGCATGTGCTGCCCTACTTCTGGCCCTTGTCCTGCTTGCGCAGGTCCTGCTTTGGGGCAGGCTTCGGCTGAACGTCCTCGCCTCCCTGAGGTGGAGGGGGGGCTTTCACAGGCCGCTCCATCTTAATCCCGGAAAACACTGAAAGGGCAGACATTGAACCCCGACATGAACCTTCAAGTTGACTGCACAAGGGGTGCAAGGCTGAAGGATTGTAGGACATACTTCACGGTGCATAAGCACTTCAGTGCCTTGGATGCAACGCTACTCTTGGAATCTCAATTGCTCAGAAACCCGCAGCCAGGCACATGGGTGGGAAAAGAATAGCACATAATGCCGTATTGTGTTTTCTGGCTCCAAGAATTGTTTCTTCCTAGCTCTTAAAGGTTGCTCAGCAGAGCCGAGCAGAGAGCAGAGCATTAACACCTACCTCCGGTACCCCTAAAGCTTTGCTTCAGGCCGACTGAGTACCTGCATGTCAAGATGAGAGAGGTTGGTGATTTGTTAGCCCGCAAATCCAAGCCCTTGTGCTAAAAAATGCTTCAGCCAACATCAGTACTTACAGCGCTCCATCGAACGCTGTCTCTGCAAATGGGAATGGGAAACAGGATAGGGGGAAGTTACAATACTTAGATTAGACTCAGCTTGCCAAAAGCCCTATATCGGAACAACAGAAGCCGTGTTTACTATGCAACTTACTTAGGGTTCAAAAAATCGGCATAGCGCTGCAAGGGGTCAGAAAGAAAAAGGTCAGCACAACTCAAACTAGGATGTGCGTGTGTATGCATGTGTACAAGGGCATGGACGTGGGCATGTGGGTGTATGTGCGGGTGTGTGCGCAAGCATGTGGTGTTGTGTTTGTACCCGGGCAGGGGCGTTCATGCTTGCGTGGGTGTGGGCGCCCACACCCCTTTTAGGCTTTTAGGGATGTAACGCTTGTGGAGGTGGTTTATCCCTGAAAGCCGGCTTAGGACCGTGCGTGCGTTTGTGCAAGGTGCTTGCATGTGTGTGCAAGTGTATGTGTGTGCTTCATGAGGAGGAGGAGCTAGCTAATACTGTGCTGGAACGAGTGGCTGCGATGAATTTACGACAATGAGTCCACGCACCTGCTTTACAAACTCGAAGAACTTTGGTCGACTTGACGATGTGAGTTTATTTGTTTTTTTACTGAGCCTGTTTCACTGAGCTTAGCTTTCACTTAGCTTTCGCGAGCCAGATAATACTCACATTATTATCGTAAGTGTTAATTTAATTTTCACATGCAAATGCGAGCACGACCTATGCAGTCCACAAGACCAAGGTTGAGTGGCAGATTCAGGTTGCAAAGGAGTTCCCGCCTCCAATGCTGGGCCCGTTTCCCAGGGAAACCAATGGTGAGTTCAACATTGATCCTCATTGCGCACACGGGTTGCAAGACCTATCGCCAATAAAAGCTTTTCTCTCTTGAATCAGATCAGCTTCCTCCAGAACCTTGGAAGCTGCACTGGTTTTGCAATTTGATTTGATGTTTCCATTGCATGGACAGATACCAAAATAGAGGAACGAACAATTGGTGGTGCAGAAAAGCAACGCTAGTCCAGTATTATACATACTGGAGGTCTTCTTGGTCTCTGGTAGTAATTAAAGACAGGAAGTTCATGTATTATTAAAATTCTGTATATTGCATCCTTGTGCGTGCTCCTGCATTTGCAAGCAGGGTCAACATGCAGCACAGCTAGTGGACTTCAGAATGGAGGTGGCATTAAAATGGCCGCCGGAGACCTTGGCCCAGCAGCTCAAGATCATGGGCACGGATGCACCTGTGGACGCTGCACCTTTGCAAGACCTTCAGCCAGTGCTTGTGATAGAGCCCCTACAGCCTCGGTGAGGGTCGCCTAAGCAAGACGACCATGGAAGGAGCCATGGAACCACAAACAATTTACAGACATAACTAAGACAAGCCCTTTCAAGCATGTGCCCAAGCATGCAGCCCACTCACTGGATAAGCTAGTCAGCAGACTCTGCAGCAGGCAGAGGAGACGATTTTGGCCTCGTGAAATCCTATTGAAGGTCTACAATCCCCTCCTGTTCAATTCAGCTCCTGTGCAGCGCTGCTACCCTCCTAGGGTGGTTCTAGAACATCATTGGCACCAAATAGCCACATTGCATCTTGTTCTCTTGTCGTCGGCTGGTGCGTTTTCAAGCTGCCAAAGAGTGAACCCAGGCTTTCTCACTTTTCTATGCATGCGCTGCTCACAGGTGGATGCAGCTGACGGCTGACTTGCTCACCCAGGCATTTGTGGAGGCACAGCAATTTGAAACTTACAGGTGTGTCTTGAGCTTTGCGTCAGGCCCATGCACGGGCTAGTAGAACACCTCGCTGTTCATGCGTGCCTTCTTGCTCTTGATATTGCCTTGAATGTTTGGGGGGACACGGGGATCTTGTGAAATCTGCCCTTGCAGATTCGATCCCACAATTCATTGTGGTGCAGCAGTGCCTCCTCTAGCTCGACACTGGTTTGCAGCAGGGGCTGGACACACGGCACTTGCCCGTGTGTGCCCACCAAAGCACAACACCCATCGGTTCCACCCTTCGCGCAGGACTTTACTCCGGCGGCGGATCTTGTCCTACCTCCAGGACCAGATGAAGCTTGTGCCAAAAACAATTTTGCTCACGGCAACTCTGCAATGCACGGCCCCGCCTGCTTCCATCCAACAAAACCAAGAGCCAGGCGCAGCCCTCAGCAGCGGCCATTCGGGGGCATCTTTTGCGCAGCAGAGCTGCTTGGAGCAGAAAGCGCAGTGGAGCATGCAGCATGAAGAGGAGCACACTGCTCATGTGAGCCAACGGCCATCCGCAATGCAGAACTCCAGCATGGAAACGAGTCCTGGCAATGCGGGATTAGCTGTCTATGAGGCGACAAGTGCAAGCCATGTTGAGCTGTCGTCTGCAGATGTCAGTGGCGCCAACAAAAGCATAGCTGGCGACGCAGATGGGCTGGGCTCAAGCACCAGCACAAGTGAAGGCTTGCCAGCCAGACTCGAGGCGCTCGTGGGCACAGCAGAAGTGTCATTTGATAGAATCACCCATGGTCCGCACCTATTCCTAAACCCTCCAAACGTGAGTTTGGATCGTGGGGTTGTGGAGAAAAGTGGAGCGCTTTATGCACGTGTGTATGTTTGTGCATGCTTGCCGGCGGAACACGTTTACAAGTCAATCGTGCACATGCTGTGAAGGCTGCGTACAAAGCACGTGCCCCTTGCGCACAAGCACCTGGAGGTCTGGACAACAGCTTTGTCACTCACTTTCACACACATGCTAGGACATGAGGGCATCTACACAAGCGCTCAGTTGCAATGCTTGTATATAACGCATGCAGAAATGTGCATATTTATGCAATATGGCAGTAGATCCAAGTTGGAGGAAGCTTGGCATTGGAAAGGCGCTGCTGGAAGCCGTTGAACAGGTGTGTGCCGTGTGCGCGTGCGCGTGTGCCTTTGTGTTGCATTTTTGTGCCTGTGTGTTGTGTTCGTGTTTGTGCTTGTGTGTGCGCGTGCGTGCACATACGCGTTCATGTGCGTGGGTGTGCGGGGGGCGCAAATGCTTGTGTCACGTATGTGCACTTTTTCACGTTTGCTGTTCTAAAAACACTAGATGAACTGCAAACAAATGGCCTTATGCATGCCTTGTTGCCTCCACTCCTGAATGCAAGCAAACACAAACAATTCCTGCATGTCTTTTCAGCCAAAAAGTGCAAATGGATCTTTCTGCAATCTTGAGCGAGGAAAAGCAAGCAAGTTGTGTGGGTCGCCTCTTAGCTTTTTCCGCAAAGCTTTGTGTTGCGTACAAGACAAGTGTGGAAGGTTGCTAAGGCCTTGCTCTTCAATAGGTTATTGTGGTACAACATTAGTTGCTTGTGCCGATACGCGCAGGTGGCGGAGGTTGGCAACGAACAAGAACTCTACTTGCACATGCGCACCAAGGACGTGCCAGCAGCACGGCTATACAACTCATTTGGTAAGGCCGACAGAGTCACTTTTTCTTTACTTGTACAATCTCAGGAATCAGCTGGACATGAGGATGTCAATTGATGCATCCTTGCTATCAGCATTCTGTAATTGAGATCTAGGTGTCTATTCTGTTAACTTCCTAGTGGCTTGGCTTTTCATAGCTGCCAAATGCACACACCCATTTCCATGAACAAACACCTAGAGAGCAACTAAGCAACACATAGAACTAAAAGGCATGTTGAAAGCCCAGGGCTGCTGTGAATTATTATCATACAGCCCGGGGGGAGAAGTAGGTCCCATCTACAGGATTTCGTAATCAGCTGCAATTAAGTGCACATGCTGGGTAGGAAAGCTACTGGACGGTGTATGTGTGTGCATTGCTGGTGTGAGGTTTTCTCATTCACTTAATCCCTGACCTTCTTTCAAGTCTTGGAGGAGGACATGGAAAGTGCCTGGAGTTTTCCAATCTGACCCATTAGGAATTACAAGAAGGCCTCCAGTCAAATCGACTGACTGCTAGCCTAAGAGTTTTCCAATCTGACCCATGTGCATGCAAAAGCTCAAAAGCATGGATTTCATACACTACATTTTGCGGGGCACCCTTCTATTTGCAGCTCTTGGATGAAAGTGTTTTCCAACACGAACAGCAATTGAGAGATCCTCAAGGCCCTCACAACCACCTGTTTGGCATGCAATGTGGCCAGGAGAAAACTTGAATCATGGTATGCTGGCACAATGCAAACGGGGATGTCCGCAGTACGTTTGTACGTGCATGAACAGCCTGAGCACACTGGGGCTGGAATACCACCTGATTCAAGCTCTCATCTTTTGCAAAGGTGGACATCTTTTGACCCATGTTTGCCCATTTCGTTCTGTGTTATGCGCAGGTTACAAAGAAGTTGGAAGGGACATGGGATGGCTTTGTACGCTGCTCTGCCGAGACCAAAAGATGTTGCTGACCAAATGCTTGAAACAGGAACTTGCATGAAGATTTCAACCGTAGAATTTTTTGGATTATGTGACATTATTATTTGTTGATGGTTCATGGGCACACCTCGAGCAAAACCCCCCAAAGCTTTTCGCACCAAGCCACTCGTTGTACCCGAGTTTGGGTCAGATGAAGCGGCAAGCGGGCTTACCGGTGAGCAATTGTCTCAACTCATTGCGCTTGCAGCATGGAACATTTGAAGAGAGTCGGTGTTTGTGTGTTGTTGGCGCACCTGTCACCCCTCGCAGTCAGGATACAACTTGGTTCCCCACTGCTTCAAAGATCAGACGTCAGGCACCTTGTGGCGCTCTGTGCCACTGCGGACGTTTTAATAGAGCGGGTGGCGAAATTGAAACTACACGCCAAGTCCTTCGACGTCCGCATTCTGCAAGAAATTGAAGCAGCCTGCAGGGAGCTTTCCCCTGAAAAGCACCCCCAGGTACATACTCTTAAGGGATAGTGATCATGCAATTTGTATGCAAGCTGATGGGCTCCTGAGATCAGTGCTATGCAAGCACCCTTCACAGCCAGAGCGCGCTGCCAAGCCCCACACGACCCTCAAATGATGCAGGATACTCTCAAGCACCTGGGCTTGTTAAGTGTGTTCCCTTACCTATCACAAGGCCTCGTCTTGGGCAGGCTTGCACCTGTGGACCAAAACCCAAGTGAGTGCTTTCTGGTTTCTGTGCCCCAGCTTTCGGCATGCCAGGAGCCTGCGGTCGGTCGGTGTACACAGTGAAGCTCGTCCAAGTGGACTTGATTGCCGCATGCTGTTTGATTTCAATCCCCTCCTTCATCCTGCCTCTGCAACAGGTGCTTCATACCTAAATTATGTGACCCTCATGAACCAAGTGATCATGATGGGAACCCAGATTTACCATGATGCTTGTGATACCCAACATCATAAGTATGTGGCCCATCAATTAGCCCTCCTTTATGTGAGTAGATTAAAGAGTTTAAGGGGATGAAGGCCCAGGCCAAGCCTGTCAACCTGATGTAGTTTAAACAAAGCAATTCCACAAGCACCTGCAGGACCGCAGCAACGCAAGTCTTCTCATTGTTCTTGTTGAGTTCACTGGTAGAATCTTTTTGGCGAGGTTTGAGGTAGAGCAGGCTGTTTCTGGTTTCCTCAACTTCGTAGTTGCTTGCATATCCAGACCTCTATGACATCTGCTACCTAGGATGGCAGATGGTGTGCAGCATGGGTAGAATGCAGGTCTTTACTGACTGAATGGTTTGGCTAGAGAAAGCTGGCTGGTGTTTATTAGATTAAAGTATGGAGATAGTGATGGTGTTACATGGGCTAGCTCCTTGCCTCCTTATGCTCAATATTTGCTGCCACACGTAGCTGATCACGTTTGACGATAAATGCATCACTGTTTGTTGCTGTGCTGTTTTCTGTGCATTTAACTCAGTCTTGCCCCAAGTTGCAGGTCACAAGAAGCTGTGACAGCTCACATGTATGAAGCTAAAATCCCCCACCGGACGCACACGATCTCGCACACGAGCTTGCTCGTGCGCGCGCGCACGCGCACACACACACACACACACACACACACACACACACACACACACACATGCGTGCGCGCACACACACGTTTGAAATAGCCTCACCTCCACTATGCTGTTAAATGTCATGCAGCAATGCCTAAACCTGCTCCAAGGAGATACCAAGCCAATTCGCCGAGTGATTGAGTCCAGATTCGAAGAAATCAAATCTGTCTCTGAGTCCAAGTACCCATTCTTTGAAATAAGCATCAGCGACTGGTATGTGAGCAGATGCAGCAGCTGAAGTATGTGCAGACGTGCAGAGACTTGTGGCTGAGCAGCTTGGGAACTCTGCCTTAAGCATCATACATGTAGTTCTCAACTGTGAGGTCGAGGATATGCACTGATTGACATTCCGAGACTCCTCTTGTCTCACTCCAATGTCTTACTGTGTCAAGGAACAAGCTTTTGTTGCAACTGGTCCTACCTTACAGGCTGCAAGAGGTGACATGGCTTTGCCGTGAGGAGATACGCAAGTTTCCGCCATACATGCACCGAAGGTTGCATGGACTTATGCGCGTCATGCAGTGATGTTTAAGGCTTACTTCAATCTCCAATATGAGATGCTTGAAGCAGTGTTGGCCATATCTCTGATGCACTTCCTTGTATGAAACTGCCAACGTAGCACATTGGCCCCTGTTTAAGGTCATAAAATGCATGACTGACACACCGATCAAATAGTACTGTCATTTCATGTGCATGATTAATCGTTTTATCTAATGAGTGGTCATCGTTGTTAACAAGTGTCGTGCTTCATTTTTATTCTTTGCCTCATAGCACAGCATGTGTGTACCAGGGGCATTTTTGGGTCCGGGAATTCATTTGCAAGTTTCTATCAGCCTCTTTCATGGCATATTCATTCGGATTCCTGCTCCCGCTGGTTTTAGTCAGGCATTTGCTGACTCAAAGCTCAAATTTAACTAGATCTCTGATTCTTGTAATCTTTTGTATGCTTATTCAAATGACTGCAACTGGACCGCGGTTCCCGGGCAAGGCTACCAGCTAGCCTGAAATAAAGATAGCAACCCCCGGGTGTTATACCCCTCATAGCAAATTTGTCCATGAATGCCGCTCTGAACTGCCATGCCCGGCTGGCTAGTGGCTGGTCAAGGTAAGGACAAGGTTACATAGCTCAGTGACAGGCTGCCAGGTACAGTGTACCTGCTAAACGCTCAGTGCTGCCAGTAGTCAGTGATGTGCTGTGGGACAGCATCGCAACCGCCAAACCACTTTCTCCAGATCTGATCCGGATGATGGCAATTATGCTTAAGCCAATCAGGCCTGCAGTGCAATTTGAATCTCTATCAAAGTAGATTGTTGAAGATTACCTAGAAAAGAAATAGAAAAACTACTTAGGCTAAGGTTCGAAAAACTACGTAGGCAGTGAAGCCACTCCCTACATCAATTAAGGAGAAGGAGACACATTGGACCAAAGAGCCGTGAGTCTCCTCCACCAGGGAAAGGCACCAGTCATTTGATGTGATATTTAAGGTTTGGTTAGGCTAGGTTACAGAGCACTACTAGTTAGTAACGCCAAAAGCAAGTCAACAAAGTTCATGTCTGAAAAGAATCCAAACTTTGGATTGATCACTTGAAGTGCCACTTCACCAGTAATATTTAACTATTAAAGCAAGGACGGTGTGCATGCCACCACCAGTAGTACTATTCAGTCACACTGTGCTTTTGTAAGGAACGCTATAAGAAGGGTCTTTTATGGGCTGGCCGGGGAACGATCCCGGTTAATGAACTCAGTTCAGCCCGAAGCCTGAGCCTGGTGGTTGGTTAGGTAGTTGGAGGTGATCTGGTGATCAAGGAAAGCCTGGATTCCGTGCAGCTTTGGATAAAGCTGTAAATAGTATAATAGATTATGAAAACCAAACACAATGCACGATTTGCCTGTTGGAGCTAGATGCCATCACATGATGTGTCTCTTCCTTTTTTTCCCTTGGCTTTCCTTCACACGCCATTTGAAAGTATGCCTACTCATAAGATTGAATTTTTCCTGCATTCAATGCAAGACAAGTTGTCTGTTGCTATCCTTTGTTCACTACCCTTTGGCTGCAGGAAACAGACAATGCCAATGATCCAAGTAGTATGGTTTTGTTTCATTTCAAACTTTGTTGAACTGAAAAAGCAAGTAGGTTCTTGCAAGATGACAGACCTCAGTTTAAACAGTTGGTGGATGACCAATGCTATCCAATTCTTTCTTTTAAGGAGGACAGCCTTTTAAAGTGCTGCAGAAACAGGGGAATTTCAGCCAAGCAAATCTCTGTCTAAAGTTATTAGCAGTGCATGTTTGTTTTGTGTCAGCTTGGAGGAGGCTGCCCTATAAGCAGCATACTATTAAGCTGACAACTTGGAGGCTTTGCAGACTGTCTTTCAATTTCCTTTCCCATTAACACAAACTTTGCTGTTTTATTGCAAAAAAATATTGATGCTCTAAACGGACACCAACCGTTGCTGTTAGCATTTGCTGTGCAATCTCGATATTGTCTGGACATTTCCCAATATACTGCATTACAAGACTTAGACTTGTGATTCTGCAACTCGACATTGAAGGCTGGGTTCGGGGACCTTAAGGTTAGTTAAGGACCTCAAGCTTGCGAGGTATGCGGCAGCACTCTAACGTTTCACTTGGTATCGGACGTTCCTTTCTTGGCTCAGTGAAAATATGGTCCTGAAATGTCACGACGAGATATTTACTGAGCCTAATAATGTCACTCTAGAGATAAAAAGAAGATCTTTCATGACGATTCATAGTCAGTGATGATCATCAGTGATGATCATTCATTAATCATAGTCAAACTGAAGATGGTTACTCAGTTGCTTGTATTTCTGGCTGAGCAACAACTGAGGTACTCAGTTTTGGTAATCATTACCAATATCTGATCCATCTCTCCCGATATTTTCTGAACATGACAAGACTACCATTAGCAAAGATGCAGAGCTTCTCTGGCATGGAGGAGGAGAAGCTTGACTCTGGAGGGGACAAACAGCGTAGCAGCCAAATAAAGGGAGAGGAGAGTTGGGGAGAGTATAATCAGTGTTGTGAAGATCTTTGTGAGATTGCTCTCATCAGCGTACATGAGGAAGGAACAGCATCTGCAGATTCGGCTGAAGGCATGAGCCAGCTTTCCATCCCTAGTGTCTGTCCTCTGCTAGAGAGAGACTCCACCTCGGACGTAAAGCATGTCCATTTTCTAAAACTGGGAACCTCAGTTGTTACCCTACTGTGAGAGTATACAGCCCAAACTCAAAGGTGCAAAAGACATTTCATCAACTCAAAGTCCAACACATTTTTGAAATGTTTCAACCCGACAAGATGCTTAAGAAACCAGCTGCCAAACATGCGGCCCCTGTCTCAGAGAGCTCTTGGTGCAACAATTTACACAATGTGTTCAGGCGAGAGACAGTGAGCCAACCTGCCGCTCAGACTGAACAAACAGACATGTGAGACAATGGACAGGCACTGAATCAGCCATGGATAGTTTGATCCAACTGGGGCGCAGACACAACAATGCACAACCTCTAGGTCCACACCTTTTCAACATGCCAGAAGACGATGAGCTGCGCACTTTGGTTGCTACCCATATTTCTGGAATTAAAATATCATCTTCACCTGGATTTGACACAAATACACCAACCTTCATTAAATGTGCTTGCAAGCGCGTGCCCGAACAAAATGAGACAAGTTGGAAAAATGTCAACGTGCTAGTACCTCACATTGCTGCTCTCTTCAAACTGCTCATTGCGAAAGCCAACATCCCCAGTTCTAAAAAGAAGCAAAGCTCACTCCTATCCACAATAAGGGGCCAGTGTCACAGCCAGAGAACTACAGAATGATTGCAATAAGTGGCATATTGAATAGACTTTACGCCAACCTGCTACGCTCCATTATTCAAGACTGGTGCATCCAACATAACAAGATTCCGGACACACAATACGTTTTTTATCAAGGCAGAAGCACCTTGCCCTTGCAACTCCTATTTATTCTACGACACCTAGCATGCTGCACAGAAAATGCAAAGTGGGTGATCACGGTTGTATGCTGCGTTTGTTGACTTCAAACAAGCTTAAAATTGTATCTAAGAAATAAGCTTTGGGGCCATTTACGCAGTTGCCAGATGCCAGACCATATCCTATCCATCTTAGAAGACTTGTACCATGCCGATGAATATACGCTATTGGATGGGGATAAGGCAACTTCTGTGCAGCCATCTTTCAGTGTTAAACAAAGATGTCCCCTCTCCCCTCTGCTGTTCGCCATCTACTTCAAAGACATTGATAGCATTTGCAGACGGGGTGAAAGGCACGCTCACTGGCACTCCAAATTTTCCGGTGACCCACATGCTGTTTGCTGATGACCTTTCCCTCATGTCCAATGACCCTGACCATACAGACCATGTAGAACAAAGTATGAGCATACGCACGAAGACGTCTCACTGTCCATACACAAAAGTCTGAGGTGATGTGCTTCAACTCTTACACCAGCAATCTGCCCCCTCTCTTCTACGATGGTGCGCAGCTCCCCTCAACAGACTCCTTCAAATATCTGGGAATGGTTTTTGACACATCAATTTGAATACTGCAGCTGATGCGGTGCCACGTCCATTTACAGCTGGTACTTTCCGCATCAAACTGTTCATATGGGAACATGATCTTACTAACAGATTACACATCGACATGTGGCTCCTTAAACCGCACGCAATTCCTGCTGGTATGTATGCAAGCCAGGTTTGGGCCATCCCATTTTTACGACAGGGCAAAGTTATAGGCAATCCTTTACAAAAATGGCTGCTGACAGTGCTCAAGAGGATTTTGATGGTCAAGGACACAACCCCTTCATGGTGCGTCATGCGCCAGTGTGGTCTAGAGCCTCTACAGTTCAACTGGTTCCGGGTGGCAGTGCTTTAACTCAAAGCAATAGCTTAACTGCGAGAAAGATCTTAGAAGCTGACATGCAACTGAGCTCATGGTGCGGTGATTGCTGGTCATCCCGCATCCTGTCTGCTAGGGAATGTCTCACACAATCCTACTTATTCCTGGTAAGGCTGCTGAAGTGTGATCCCGTTGATCTTGGTCGTTTTGTTGTGGGAGAGGCACTTGCATTATTGGACACCTTATTCTGATATGCATCCACGAGAGCGCAACAGCATGCTCCACTTATCATCAATGGTGCGCCCTCCCTACCAAGAGGAGTTTTTCACGTGATGCACTCTTTGGTGCCCACTTCAACTCCCTCTTGTCCCAATTCACTGGTTTCTCTGTGTGCCATCCCATCTATAATTACCATACCATGCATGTCAGCCTTAGGAATGCCATCTATTCAGCCATCCACAGCGCTGAGGCAACTGCCACCTTCATATACCTACCATCATGGATAGGTAGGATTTGTGATCACTAACCCTTACTCTAATCTCTTGACAACCTATCCTTACCTGTGTTATAAATTTGGTATGATCCCAGCTAATGAGTTCAACTAAACTAACCCTTGATCCTGGACTAGCCAAGAGACTTCTCTACCACGGGCTTCCTGGAATCTCCATACCATAGCAGTCTGGAACACAGCTGCACTGCTCCACCTGAATAGCCACAACCCGACATGGCTACAAAATCTTGCTTGGGACATTCCTGAAGCACAATGGCACCTTAACAGCATTGCTAATGATCCCATACACCATACAAAACACGCTGAAACAGCGATTGGTCTCAAGAAGCTTGGGAAGCTTCACCCAGACACAATTCAAACCACCAATTGCCCCAACAGACCTGCTTTGAGTGAAGTTCCCCCTTTCTCCACCAATCCAAACCGTGTCTCACACTCAAGACTACTGACTGGAAGTCCTGGACTAATACAGATGGTAGCTGCCATATCCAAGAAGGCAGTCAAGTTATTGGGGCAGGTGTCTACCACCCCAGTACCGGCAATTCTAGTTTGGTTGAACCTAATGGTGCTGGTATAACCAACACCAGAGGGAGAGCAGAACTGGTAGCTATAGCTGCTGCAATTGCACACTGTCATAATCGTATTGCCACAGACAGCCTCACCTCACTCCATTAAATTAGGGAACAATTGTTGTACCCAGAAAAGCATCGTCACCATGTCCAAGGAGACATCCTCAAAATTCTTTCTGATACCATCCGTAACTCTCAATCCCAAATCTTCCTTTATGAACAAGAATCTGGCACTGAAGCTTCCCAACACGGCCCTAGATTGGCTTACTTTCCAAATCTCCAAGCTGCACTAAAATCACACATGCACTCGAACCATAGACTGGGCTATGCCCACTCAAAAACAGGGCACTTCTCTTATACCAGAGTCTGCTTCAAGGTGGAAGTTCCACACGTTCACAAGGCATTAGCAACGTTTTCGGGGCATGTCACATTTGGACGGTCCAAACTTTCTCTACAAATGAAGCGCAATATCTTCCACTACCGCACAGGCACCCTTCTTGATCAGAAACATGCTGTCCACTTTGAAACGCCCACCAGCCTTCAGTGTCCACTCTGTCAGCAAGCGGATAGTGCTCTCCATATTCTCTCAGGGTGTCAACATACGATCATCTCTGGTATAATCACTGAACGCCATAATGTTGCCTGCAGGCTCATCATGAAAGCCATCAGCAAAGGATCTCTGGCAGGTTGTTTGGTCCATTTTGATGCCGGAAGCACTAACCATTTGGCCCAACAAAACCGTCAAGTTCCTGAGCATGCTTATAACAGGACTATACCCAGCTAGCTTGTTGGTGCTCGTTTATCTGCTAGAGATAGACTCACCTCTAGCTGCCCTGATGCCCATTTACCCACTAAAAAAAACAGATCGCCAACCACTCCTTATTTGCACCAGGTGCCACACTAAAGACAACCCAGCAGAGATGTACGCAGAGTTCAAGAGCTCAATGTCAACAAGAGGGAGATACACTTCGTTGAGGTTAAATACTGTGAAGATACATGGCCTGGACACCAAGTACAGGCCTCTAAAAAACAACACGAGGTTATTTGTAAGCGTTTGAAGGGCAAGAAAGTCATCCTTCACACCATTCTTTTTGGTGTGGGAGGCTCTATTCATACCTCACACACTTTGAATCACCTTAAAGAGCTCGGCCTTGATGCAACAAAAAGCCCATCATGGGCTTATCTTATGATAAGACTGCCCTTAAGCTACATGCTCATTCTGTGCCTTATGCACACAAACTGACAACTACTAGATACGCTCTTGAATAATCCAGTTGCTCTCAAGGTCTTGGTCTGGAGCAGGGTGCCGCTTGTCACCCTCCAGATCCTAACTAGTTCTTCCTTCTCCCTGATGGAGGAGACTCACGGCTCTCCGGGCCAATGTGTCTACTTTTTTCTAAATTGATGTGGGGAGTGGTTTCACTGCCTACGTACTTTTTCTTTTCTTTTCATCTCTTCCTTTATAAAGTAAAAACTCAGGTAAAATGGTAAAATGGTTAAATCTCATGATGGAATTGCCGGAAATGAATGTGCAGACGCCCTTGCCAAATACCAAGCCTGCCACGGAAATATTATCCCTGCTGAAACAACCATTTGCACTCCAGGCCCTGGTGGCAATCCCTTCTTTAATGTGAGCTGGTTACGGTCACAGAAGTGAATCAACAAGGATCTGGAGATAGCTTCAGCGCTGAAGCTCCTCGACACAGCACGAAACTGATGCATAATGGGAAATGCTATGTTGCTATGCCAGGTCTGTTGCATCCATGGCGCAAAAACGTCTAGCTAACTACATTAATCAATAATGCTGGACTTCATATTGATACAAGCAATTGTACAGCCCACAAAGCACAGCCTGCCAGAGCTAAAAAGCATAATCTTTGAATCTGTGGCATGCCTGCACAGAAAGACACGGGCTGCCATGCTGCAATGCGGTGTCTGTGCTGCTGCATCCCTCAGATGTGTATTAGCATGCTTGTCTCCCTCTTGTAGAGACAGCCGCAGGCCAACTCACCCGTGGCAGCTACACGACTACTCACCCGTAGCAGCTACACGACTACTCACCCGTGGCAGCTACACGACTACTCACCCGTGGCAGCTACACGACTACTCACCCG
>LFIK01002279.1_pt1 | contig 15503 bp, 13 predicted proteins | sample 643401 | NCBI WGS metagenome assembly LFIK01 (sample SAMN03777447, study PRJNA286221) | soda lake metagenome | biome: soda lake; feature: Kulunda steppe; material: water; isolation source: sample T5-Br brine of Lake Tanatar-5 | place: Russia: Kulunda steppe | collected 2010-07
CACCCACCCGCACGGCCCGGGGGCGCCTTGCCGCCGCCGCGGCGGGCCTTGAGAGGGTAAGAGACCTGCCATGCATGTCATCTTTCGCGAAAGCCACGGTCTGGAAGAGGCTGCCACCCCGACCGATCTGGGCCAGAGCCCGGCGGATCTCGTGGTGCTGTCCTTCTCCGACAGCGACCTTGGCGCCTTTGCGGCGGGCTGGCAGGCGGGGCGCGACCGACTTCCGACGCTGCGGCTGGCCAATCTGGCGGCGCTGAAGCACCCGCTCTCGGTGGATACCTACATCGACGCGACGCTCTCGGGCGCGAAGGGCGTGCTGGTGCGGCTGATCGGAGGGGCGGCCTATTGGGAGTACGGGCTCGCGCAGCTTACGCGGTTGGTGCGCGAGAAAGGCCTGGCGCTGGCGGTGCTCCCCGCCGACGGGCGGCCCGACCCGGCGCTGGATGCGGCCTCGACGCTGCCGGTCAGCACCCTGCGCCGCCTGCAGCATCTGTGCGAGATGGGGGGCGCGGTCGCGGCGCAGGCGGCGTTGCAGCAGATGGCGCTGGCCTCGGGGCTTTATGCGGGGCCGGTGCGCGGGGTGCGGGGCGTGCCACCAGTGGGCGGCTGGCAGGGCGGGCAGGTGATGTGCCCGGCGGGGTTTGCGCTGGGGTCCGCGCGCCCGCGCATCCTGCTGACCTTTTACCGCTCCTACCTGACCGCCGCCGATCTGGACCCGGTCGCTGCACTGGCCGAGGCGTTCGAGGCGCGGGGCTATGACGTTCTGGGCCTGCATGTCCCCTCGCTGAAAGCGCCCGAGGCGCGGGGCTGGCTGGCGCGCTGGGTGCGCGCGCTTGCCCCGCGCGCGGTGGTCAATGCCACGGCGTTTTCGGCGCAAGGCGAAGATGGCGCGGTGCTGGAAGGCGCGGGCGTGCCTGTGTTCCAGGTCGCGCTCGCCACCAATGACCGCGCGCGCTGGGAGGGGGCCGAGCGCGGCCTCTCGCCTGCGGACCTCGCCATGCATGTCGTGCTGCCCGAGGTCGATGGCCGGATCTTCGCGGGTGTCGCGAGCTTCAAGGAGGCGTGCACCCCCGACCCCGACCTGCAATTCGCGCGGATGGCGCATCGCGCCGCACCCGACCGGGTGGAGACTATCGCCGCGCGTGTGACCGGCTGGCTGCGCTTGCAGGAGGGGCGGGCCCGGCGGGCGCTGGTGCTCTCGACCTATCCCGGCAAGGACTGGAACATGGCCCATGCCGTGGGCCTCGATGCGCTGGCGAGCGCCGAGGCGATCCTGCGCGCGACCGGGGCGCCGGTTGCGGACCTCGCCCGCGACTTGCCCGAGGCGCGCATCGCCTGGCCGCTGGACGCCTATCGCGCGGCGCTCAGCGCCCTGCCGCAAGCCTTGCAGGACGATCTCGCCCGCGTCTGGGGCGCGCCCGAGGACGACCCCGCCTGCGATGGCGCGGCCCTGCACTTCCGCGCCCTGCGTCTGGGCGACACGCTGGTCGCCCTGCAACCCGAACGCGGCACGCCCGATTTGCGCGCCGACGAATATCACGACCTCGCCCGCACGCCGCGCCACGGCTATGTGGCCTTCTACCTGTGGCTGCGCGGGCAGGCCGAGGCGCTGGTCCATATCGGCGCGCATGGCACGCTGGAATGGCTGCCGGGCAAGTCGGTGGCGCTTTCCGGCACCTGCTGGCCCGAGGCGCTGCTGGGCGGGTTGCCGGTCATCTATCCGTTCATCGCCAATGATCCGGGCGAGGCCGCGCAGGCCAAGCGCCGCCTTGGTGCGGTGACGCTGGGGCACATGCCGCCGCCGATGGTGACGGCCAGGGCGGGGGCGGGGCTCGCGCGGCTGGAATCGCTGCTCGACGAGTTCTCGAATGCCGACGGGCTGGACCCCGCGCGACGCGACCGGCTGCAGGGTGACATTCGCGACGAGGCCGAGGCGCTGGGGCTGGGCGCGGAACTGGGCCTCGACGGCGTAGGGTGTCTGGCCGAGGCGATCACCCGGATCGACCGCTTTGTCTGCGACATCAAGGAAAGCCAGTTTGGCGACGGGCTGCATGTGTTTGGCAGCGGGGATTGCGGCGCGCAGGAAATGGCGGGGCTGCGCGCGGCCCTCGCCGGGCGGTTCGTCGCGCCAGGCCCCTCGGGCTCGCCCCATCGCGGGCGAACCGATGTGCTGCCCACAGGGCGCAACCTGTTCACCACCGACCCCCGGGCCGTGCCCTCGCGCGCCGCCCATGCGCAGGGGATCAAGCTGGCGGATGAGTTCGTGCGCCGCTACCTGCAGGATCACGGCGACTGGCCGCGCGCGCTGGTGGTCGATCTGTGGGGCTCGGCCACGATGCGCACGGCGGGCGAGGAATTCGCAATGGCGCTGCATCTGATGGGCGTGCGGCCGCTGTGGGACTCAGGGACCGAGCGCGTCTCGGGCGTCGAGATCCTGCCGCTTGCCGAACTTGACCGGCCACGCCTGGATGTGACCTTGCGCGTCTCGGGGCTGTTTCGCGACGTGTTCCCGCAGCTCGGCACGCTCTACGGGCAGGCCGTGGCGGCACTGATGGCGCGCGACGAGGCGGCTGACTGGAACCCGCTGGCGGGGCAGGGGGGCGCGCGCGTCTATGGCCCGGCGCCGGGCAGCTACGGGCTGGGCATGGGCGCGGCGCTGGAGGATTACACGGAAGCCGGGCGGGCGGCGGCCGGGCAGGCGTGGCTCGCGGCGTCGAGCTATCCGGTCGAGGGTGATGCGCCCGACCACGAGGGCATCTCGGCGCGGGTACGCGAGGCGCAGGCCTTCCTGCACCTGCAGGACCTGCCCGAAACCGACCTGCTGCTGGCGCAGGATTACGCCGCGCATGAGGCCGGATTCGCCGCCGCACAGGCGCTGACGGGCGGGCAGGCCGCGCTCTATCACATGGACGCCACGCGCCCCGACACCCCCCGCGCCCGCGCCCTGACCGAAGAAATCGCCCGCGTGGTGCGCGCCCGCGCGGCGAACCCGGTCTGGGTCGCGGGGATGATGCGGCACGGTTTCCGGGGGGGCGCGGAACTGGCGGCGACGCTCGAGCATCTGGGCGCCTTCGCGCATCTGGCGGGAGCCGTGCCGCCGCAACTGATCGACCTTTACCATGATGCGACGCTGGGGAATGCGGAGGTGCGCGATTTTCTTGCACAGGCCAACCCGCAGGCGCTGGCGGCGATGGAGGCGCGCTTCGCAGCACTCCACGCCGCCGGGCTGTGGGTCACCCGGCGTAATTCGATCCTGGCGGGGCTGGCCGATGGCTGAGGATTGGTGCAGCGGATCGGTGCGCGCCGGAAAGGTCGCGCGCATACGCCAGAAGCGCCCTCGGGCCGGGCAGGGCGGCTGGTCGTCCGCTCCGATTGGGCGGAGGGGGTATGATGCCTCCGCCACTCGGCTTTCTGTCGTTACACGCGCAGGTCTCCGCAGGTCGTTTCGCCACGGGCCGGGCTGCGCCATGCGATGCCTTCTGCGCAGCGATGGCCGATGGCTGATGCTGCTTCGGGATGGTCGTTTCGAGAGAGCATCGTTGCGCGCCTGTGCCCAAAGCGCCCTCGGGCCGTTCCCACCCACCCACCCGCACGGCCCGAGGGCGCTTTGGGCGCGCAGTGGCGGGGCAAGGCGACTGGTCATGCGACGCGATCAGGCGGACCATATCCCCCGCCAGCACCCTCCGCCCGGGGGCAACATGCGGCTTCGAGGATCGTGCCCGGACCTCGCCTCGCGCGTGTTGCCGAAAGGCTCTGCGTCGCGCGGCGCAACTGCACCTCCGCAGGGTTGGCCAGGAGCTGACCCCCAACGGCAGACCGCGGTGCTGCCGCCGCGCGCAGGCACAACGGCGGCGGTCCTTTCCCGCCCAGCCGGCATTGCGGGGAAGCGTCCGCGCGCGGGTCGGTTCCCGAGCGGGCGCTTCTGCGTTGGAGCCGTGCCATGACTGAGGTGCGCGGCTGGTGTCCGGGCGCGCTGCGACCCATGCGCTCGGGCGATGGCTGGGTCGTCCGCATTCGCCCCCGCCGCGCCCGGCTGAGCCGCGCGCAGGCGCTTGGGCTCTGTGCAGCCGCTGACGCGCATGGGGCCGGGCTGATCGATCTGACGAACCGCGCGAACCTCCAGATCCGGGGCGTGTCGGAGGCCACCTTGCTGCCGCTTCAGAGCGCGCTTGCAGAACTCGATCTGCTGGATCCCGACCCCGTCCTGGAGGCGCGTCGCAACATCCTCATCGCGCCCGATTGGCGTTCGGATGATGACACGCCCCGCCTTTGGGATGACCTCGCTGCCCGCCTCGTGGAGCTGCCCGACCTGCCGCCCAAGACGGGCTTCGCAATCGACGCGGGCGCCGCCCCGATCTTGTCGGACGATCCGGCTGATTTCCGCATTGAGCGCGCCGCGGATGGTCGGCTGATCCTGCGCGCCGAGGGGCGCACTTGCGGCACGGCGCTTGCGCCCGGCACCGAAATCCCGACGCTCTTGCGTCTTGCGCACTGGTTCGTCGCAACGGACGGCGCGCAGGCGGGGCGCATGGCCCGCCATGCGGCGCCGCTTCCCGACTGGGGCGACTGGTCCGTACCGCCCGCCCCTCCGCGCCCGCCCGTCGCGCCGGGCGTTCATCCGCATGGGCTGGTTCTGGGCGCGGCCTTCGGGCAGGTCCCCGCTGCCGATCTGGCCGAAGTCCTGCGCCGAACCGAGGCATCTGCCCTGCGCGTGACGCCGTGGCGGCTGGTGCTGCTCGAAGGTGCCGCCCTCGCCGATCACTTGCCCGACTCGCTCATCGCCACACCCGACCACCCCGCCCTGCGGGTCGATGCCTGTGCGGGCGCGCCGCTCTGCCTGCAGGCGAGTGTCGCGACGCGCGCGCTGGCGCGGCGGCTGGCCCCGAGTTTCAGCGGCAGCCTGCATGTCAGCGGCTGCGCCAAGGGTTGCGCGCGGGCGCGCGCTGCGGATATCACGCTGATCGGGCACGGGGGCCGGTTCGATCTGGTGACCAATGGTACTGCCGCCGACCCGCCCGCTGCCACCGGCCTGAGCGAGGCCGAGATCCTGACCCGCTTCGGAGCCGCCTGATGCCCCATATCTACGAGACGGACGGTGCCGCGATCTACCGCCGGTCCTTCGCCACCATCCGCGCCGAGGCCGATCTCGCCCGCTTCACGGCGGATGAGGAACCCGTTGCCGTGCGCATGATCCATGCGGCGGGCATGGTGGGGCTGGAAGAGTTTATCCGCTTCAGCCCCGATTTTGCGCAGAGAGCGCGTGCCGCGCTGGCCGCGGGCGCGCCGATCCTGTGCGATGCGCGCATGGTCTCCGAAGGGGTGACTCGCGCGCGCCTTCCGGCCGACAACCCGGTGATCTGCACGCTGCACGACCCGCGCGTGCCCGAAATGGCGCAAGAGATGGGGAACACCCGCTCGGCCGCGGCGCTGGAGTTGTGGCGCCCGCATCTGGCTGGCGCGCTGGTTGCCATCGGCAACGCACCGACCGCGCTGTTTCACCTGCTCAACATGCTGGAGGAGCCGGATTGCCCGCGCCCGGCGGCGATCATCGGCTGCCCGGTGGGCTTTGTGGGCGCAGTGGAATCGAAGGACGCGCTCTGGCAGGCCGCGCCCGCGCCCGCTTGCATCGTCGCCGGGCGGCTGGGCGGCAGCGCGATCACGGTCGCCGCCGTCAACGCGCTGGCGAGCCGCGCGGAATGAGCCGCGGCACGGTTTACGGTGTCGGGCTGGGCCCCGGCGCGGCCGATCTGATGAGCGTGCGCGCCGACCGACTGGTGCGCGGGGCGGCCCATCTGGCCTATTTCCGCAAGGCAGGCCGCGCCGGTCAGGCCCGAACCATCGTCGAGGGGATGCTGCGCGCGGATGTGCAGGAATACCCGATGGAATACCCGGTCACGACCGAGATCCCCGTAACCGATCCGCGCTATGCCGAGGTTCTCTCGGGCTTCTATGCCGACTGGGCGGCGAAGCTGCGCGACCTGGCCGAGGGCGGCACGGATGTGGTCGTGCTGTGCGAGGGCGATCCGTTCTTCTACGGCTCGTTCATGCATCTGCACAGCCGGTTGCAGGGCGCGGTCCCGGTCGAGGTGGTGCCCGGTATCACCGGCATGTCCGGCGCCTGGACCGCGACGGGCAAGCCCGTCACCTGGGGCGAGGATGTCTTGACCGTGCTGATGGCGACACTGCCCGAAGAGGTCTTGCACGACCGGATCGTGGCGACCGACGCGCTGGTGGTGATGAAGATCGGCCGCCACCTGCCCAAGCTGCGCCGCGCGCTGGCGGCCGCGGGCAAGCTTGGCGCCGCCTGGCTGGTCGAGCACGCGCAGATGCCGCAGGAACGCGTGATGCCGCTTTTCGAGGCGCCAGAGCAGGTGCCCTATTTCTCGATCGTCGTGGTGCATGGGCAGGGGCGGCGGCCATGAGCGGGCGGCTCGCCATCGCCGGGCTCGGCCCCGGATGCGATGAACTCGTGACGGCGGAAGTGCGCGCGGCGCTGGAGCAGGCGACCGATATCGTGGGCTACATCCCCTATGTTGCGCGAATCGCCCCGCGCGAGGGGTTGGCGTTGCACGCCTCGGACAACCGGGTTGAGCTAGAGCGCGCGAAGCTCGCGCTGGAACTTGCGGCCAAGGGGCGGCAGGTGGTGGTCGTGTCGTCGGGCGATCCGGGAGTTTTCGCGATGGCGGCCGCCGTGTTCGAGGCGCTCGAGGCCGGGCCCGAGGCCTGGCGCGCGCTGGATATCACCGTGCTGCCCGGGATCACGGCGATGCTGGCTGCCGCGGCGCGGGCGGGCGCGCCGCTGGGCCATGATTTCTGTGCGATCAATCTCAGCGACAACCTCAAGCCCTGGACGCTGATCGAGAAACGGCTGCGCCTGGCCGCCGAGGCAGATTTCGCCATGGCCTTCTACAACCCGCGCTCGCTGGCCCGGCCAGAGGGGTTTGCCCGCGCGCTCGAGGTGTTGCGCGAGGCCTGCGGTCCCGCCCGGCCCATCCTGTTCGCGCGTGCGGTCAGCACGGCGGAGGAAGCGCTGCGCGTGACCACGCTGGGCGCTGCGCGCCCCGAGATGGCCGACATGCGGACTGTGGTGATTGTGGGCTCGACTCTGACGCGCATGGTCGCGGGGGCGGGGCGGGAGTGGCTCTATACCCCGAGGTCGGCGTGACGTGGCAGGCGGGGCAAGGGGGGCTGTCTGCCCCCCTCTTGGGCCTGCGGCCCAATTCAGCCCCCGAGGATATTTGGGGCAAAGATGAAAGAGGGATGTGCGGGGCAGGGTCAGCGCGTTTCGCGCAGCCAACTGAGGATTTCCGTGATGTCGGCGGTTTCGCGTCGTTTGGGGCTGGCGGGGCGGTCGATCATCACCACGGGCAGGCGAAGCTGGCGCGCGGCGATGAGTTTGGCCTGCGCCCCGCTGCCGCCGGAATTCTTGCTGACGATCCGGGTGATCCCGTGATCGCGCAGAAGCGCGATCTCGGCCTCGGGGGTAAAGGGGCCGCGGTCGATGATCAGGTGATGGTCGGGCAGCGGCGGCGGGGTTTCGGGCGGATCGACCAGCCGCAGCGTGTAGCGGTGCTGCGGCTGAGCCGCGAAGGCGGCGAGGTTCTGGCGGCCGATCGCGAGAAGGATGCACTCGGGTGGGCGGTCGAGGGCTGTGACGGCCGCGGCGATGTCGGGCGTGTGGGTCCAGTCATCCCCGGGCATGGGCGTCCAGGGCGGGCGGGTCAGCGCGATGAGGGGCCTGCCAGTGGCAAGCGCGGCCTGTGCCGCGTTATAGCTGATCTGCGCGGCGAAAGGGTGCGTGGCGTCGATCAGATGAGTGATGGCACGGCGGCGCAGATAGTCGGCCAGCCCGTCGGCCCCGCCGAATCCGCCCGAGCGCACGGGTACGGGCTGCGCCCGGGGCTGGGCGACGCGGCCCGCATAGCTGAGTGTCGTGGGCAGTTTTTCCGCCGCCAGCGCGCGGGCCAGTTGCGTGGCCTCTTGCGTGCCGCCGAGGAGAAGGATGTTGGGCATGGCTGAGGCTCGATGGCTGACGATCCTGGGGCTGGGCGAGGATGGCCCGGATGGGCTGTGCAGCGCAAGCCAAGAGGCGCTTGCGCGCGCGGAGGTGGTGGTCGGGGCGAAGCGGCATCTGGACCTGCTGCCGGGGCTGGCCTGCGAGACGCGGGTCTGGCCGGTGCCCTTCGCCGACGGCATCGCGCCGCTTCTGGCCACGCGCGGGCGGCGGGTGGTGATGCTCGCCTCGGGAGATCCGTTCTGGTTCGGGGCCGGGACCAGCATCACCCGCCATCTGGCGCGGTCCGAGTGGCGCGCTCTGCCGGGACGTTCGAGCTTTTCGCTGGCCGCGGCGGAACTGGGCTGGTCGATCGAGGCAGTCGTGTGCCTGGGCCTGCACGCTGCACCCATTGCCCGGATGCGCCCGCATCTCGCGCCCGGCGCGCGGCTGATCGTGCTGCTGCGTGATGGCGCGGCGGTGGGGCAGATCGCGGCATGGCTGACGGGGCTTGGCTGGGGAGAGAGCCACTTGCATGTGCTGGAGGCTCTTGGCGGGCCACGGGCGCGGGTGCGCGCGGTCGTCGCCGAGGGTTGGGCGCTGGCGGATGTCGCCCATCCGGTGGCGCTTGGGGTCGAGGTCGCGGGCCATGGCGCGGCGCTGGCGCGCGTGCCCGGGCGTCCGGATGATCTGTTCGCGCATGACGGGCAGATCACCAAGCGCGCGGTCCGCGCCATGACACTTGCCGCGCTGGCGCCCCGTGCGGGCGAGATGCTGTGGGATATCGGTACCGGGTCGGGGTCGGTCGCTATCGAATGGCTGCTCGCGCATCCGCGCAACCGGGCGCTGGGGGTCGAGGCCGACCCGGCCCGCGCCGCGCGCGCCCGGGCGAATGCGGAAAGCCTGGGCGTGGCGCTGGAGGTGATCGAGGCCCGAGCCCCTGACGGGCTGGCGGGCGCGCCCCGGCCTGATGCTGTGTTCATCGGCGGCGGTTTGTCCGAGGCGCTGCTGACGGTGCTCTGGGGCCTGCTGGCGCCGGGGACGCGGGTGGTCGCCAATGCCGTGACGCTGGAGTCCGAGGCGCTGCTGGCCGACTGGCAGATGCGCGCGGGGGGGGAATTGCTGCGCATCGAGCTGGCGCGGGCCAGTGCCCTGGGACGGCGCCGCGGCTGGCAGGCGGGGTATCCGGTGGTGCAGTGGGCCGTGGATCGGTGAAGATGATCGACCGGTTGCGCTGACCGTCCAAATGATGTCCCGAACCCCGGCCAACCGGCGCGACCGCGTGGTCGCTGCCGGGGCGAAGCACTATCGGGCCGCTTGGACGTTCGGCACGACAGAGGCATGATGCGTGTTGACCTTCAGGGCTGCGGCGCTTTGCGTTTTGCTGCGCTGGGGGTTTGGAAGCCCCCAGCGTCGTGCAGTGTTTTCCGGGATGCACGCAGCCATCGGCCCGATTTGATCAATATCAAAGACAGCTTTCTGAATTGGGCGCAGACTCATGGTTTCGTTTCCCGATCACCTTCAGGAGTTCTCCATGACCGAAACTGTCAAGCCATTCCCCCGCGATACCGTCGGAGAGGGTCAGGAACAGACAGCCTCGGCGCAGACGGCCGAGACGAGACCGGATGCGGATGGCGAACTTCCCGATCAGGGCACCGCAGGGCTGCGGCTAAAGACCGCACCGAAAAATCACAGGTGGCGGCCTGATCCGGACGATCTGACCACCGAAGAGCTACGACAGTTTTTCGAATCCGATCGCTATCCCTATCGCTACAAACTCGCGCGCAAGCCCTATGAGCAAGAGAAGTCGCGGCTTCAAGCGGAGCTTCTGAAGGTCCAGAAATGGGCCATCGAGACCGGGGAGCGTTTCGTCTTCCTGTTCGAGGGGCGCGATGCCGCTGGCAAGGGCGGCACGATCAAGCGTTTCAACGAGCATCTGAACCCGCGTTTCGCGCGGGTCGTGGCACTCAACAAACCCTCCGAGAAGGAGCGCGGCGAATGGTATTTCCAGCGCTATGTGGAGCATTTGCCAACATCGGGTGAAATGGTTTTCTATGACCGCAGCTGGTACAATCGTGCCGGGGTCGAGCGTGTCATGGGATTCTGCAAGCCGACGGAATACCTCGAATTCATGCGCCAGGCGCCCGAGTTCGAACGCATGCTCGTGCGCTCGGGAATCAGGCTTTACAAGTTCTGGTTCTCGGTCACGCCCGTAGAACAGCGCCGCCGCTTCGAATCGCGCGAGACTGACCCGCTCAAGCGCTGGAAACTCTCTCCCATCGACAAGGCGAGCCTGGGTAAATGGGATGAGTATACCGAAGCCAAGGAAGCGATGTTCTTCTACACCGATACCGCCGACGCGCCCTGGACTGTCATCAAGTCCAAGGACAAGAAACGCGCACGGCTCGAATGCATGAAGCATTTCCTCTCGACGCTCGAGTATCCGGACAAGGATACCAGTGTCGCAGGCAAGCCCGATCCGTTGATCGTGGGGCGCGCACGCCATGTGGTTCTCTCCCGTGCGGAACTGGCGCATGTCATGGGGACCTCTGCGGGATAGGTGTTTCGGCCCGCCCTTCAGCACCGGCGAAATGCGATGCTGACCAAGCTGACTTCGCTTCTCGGTCCGAATCGCCTCTGGTCTGAACTTGCCGCACGCGTTATGCCGCGCTGCGATCGGTTTGTTTGCCGCCGGTCGCTTGCCCAGACAGGAAGAGCGCATAGCCCATGCTGCCCGCCCCGTCCCTCATCGCCGGGTTCGGCTGCACCTCGACCGCGACGCAGGGCGGCCTCTTTCGGGCGCTGGACGCGCAGGCACCTCACCGCATCACCGCCATCGCATGCCCCGAGGCGCGCGCGGCCTTGCTCGCACCTCTCGCCACAGCCCTGGGCCTGCCGTTGATCACCTTGCCGCGCGCCGCGCTGCACGGTATCGAGACGCCGACGCACTCGGCCCGCGCGCTCAGCGCCTATGGCACCGGCAGCGTCGCCGAGGCCTGCGCGCTGGTCGCAGCAGGGCCGGGGGCGCGGCTGTTGGTGGCGCGGTGGGTGTCGGAGTGCGGGCAAGTGACCTGCGCTATCGCAAGGGGGGCGGAATGACGGTGCATTTCATCGGCGCAGGCCCCGGGGCGGCGGATCTGCTCACCCTGCGCGGGCGCGATCTGCTGGCGGCGTGTCCGGTGTGCCTCTATGCCGGGTCACTGGTGCCCGAGGGGGTTCTGGCGCATTGCCCCCCCGCTGCGCGGATCGTGAACACGGCCCCGCTGTCGCTTGACGCGATCATCGCCGAGATACAGGCCGCCGAGGCAGCAGGGCAGGACGTGGCGCGGCTGCATTCGGGCGATCTGTCGGTCTGGTCGGCGATGGGAGAACAGTTGCGCCGCCTGCGCGCATTGGGCATCGCCTACACGGTCACACCCGGCGTGCCGTCCTTCGCCGCCGCTGCCGCAGCACTTGGGGCGGAGTTGACGCTGCCCGGGGTCGCGCAATCGCTGGTGCTGACCCGCACGCCGGGACGGGCAAGCGCCATGCCAGCGGGCGAGACACTGGCTGCCTTCGGCGCGACCGGGGCGACGCTGGCCGTGCATCTGTCGATCCAGAACCTCGCCTCGGTCGTCGCCGATCTGGTGCCGCATTACGGGGCCGATTGCCCGGTGGCGGTGGTGTGGCGCGCAAGCTGGCCGGATCAGCGGGTGGTGCGCGGGTGCCTTGGCGATATCGAGGCATGCGTGGCGGGCAGCATGGAGCGCACGGCGCTGATCCTGGTGGGGCGCGTGCTGGCGCAGGAAGGGTTCGACGAAAGCTGCCTCTACGCGCCGGAATACGACCGCCGGTTCCGACCCCAGAGTGCTGATTCGGTCTATCGGGACAGCCGCGAATGACGCCCGGGGTGATGATCTCTGCACCGGCTTCGGGCACTGGCAAGACGACCGTGATGCTGGGGCTGTTGCGCGCACTGGCCGAGGACGGTCTCTCCGTGCAGCCTTTCAAGAGCGGGCCGGATTACATCGACCCGGCCTTTCACCGCGCCGCCTGCGGTCGGGCATCGTTCAACCTTGATACCTGGGCAATGGGGCCGCGGCTGTTCGCCGCGATCGCGGCCGAGGCCACGGGGGCGGATATCGCGCTCGCGGAAGGGTCGATGGGGCTCTTCGACGGCGTGGCGACAAGGGGCGGCATTGCCCATGGAGCCAGTGCAGAGACCGCCGCGCGATTGGGCTGGCCGGTGGTGCTGGTGGTCGATGTCTCGGGACAGGCGCAATCGGCCGCCGCCGTAAGCCTGGGCTTCGCGCGCTACGCGCCCGAGGTGGTGATCGGCGGTGTCATCCTGAACCGTGTGGCGAGCCCCCGGCATGAACGGCTGGTGCGGCTGGGGATGGAGCGCGCCGGACTGCCGGTGCTGGGGGCGCTGCCGCGCCGGGGCGATCTGACGCTGCCCGAGCGGCATCTGGGGCTGGTGCAGGCGGTCGAGCATCCCGATCTGGATCACGCCATTGCCGAATACGCCGCCTTTCTGCGCGCGCATGTCGATCTGGCGGCGTTGCGCGCACTGGCCACGGGAGGGGGCATGCCGACGGGGGGCACGCTGCCACGCCCGCCCGCGCAGCGCATCGCGCTGGCGCAGGATGCCGCGTTTTCCTTCACCTACCCGCATCTGCTGGAAGGTTGGCGCCGGGCGGGGGCCGAGATCCTGCCCTTTTCGCCGCTGGCCGATGAGGCACCCGACCCCGCGGCCGATCTGGTCTGGCTGCCCGGGGGCTACCCCGAGTTGCATGCCGGGCAACTTGCGGCCGCCGGGCAGTTCCGCGCCGGGATGCTGCGCCATGCCGAGACCCGCCCGGTGCATGGCGAATGCGGGGGCTACATGGCGCTGGGAGCCGGGCTGGTGGACAAGGAAGGCCAGCGCCACGCGATGCTGGGGCTTCTGGGGGTCGAGACCAGCTATGCGACGCGCAAGATGCATCTGGGCTACCGGCAGGCGCGGTTGCTCTCGCCGATGCCGGGGCTTGGCGCAGGGGCGCGTTTGCGCGGGCACGAGTTTCATTATTCCACGATCCTCGCCGAGCCGGATGATCCCTTGGCCGAGGTCGGCGATGCGGACGGCGCGCCCGTGCCCGAGACCGGGTCGCGGCGTGGGCATGTGACAGGGACATTCTTCCACCTGATCTCGGAGGAGGCGCCATGAGGCCGACGGCGCAAGGGGGGCTGTCTGCCCCTCTCTTGGGTCTGCGGCCCAATTCAGCCCCCGAGGATATTTGGGGCAAAGATGAAAGAAGGATGCGGGTGTCGGGGTGTCGGGTGCGCGGCGCGTCTTCCGGCGCGTCTTACATTTTCGTGCCGCGCCCGGTGGCGCGGAAGGCTGCCCGTCAAGATAGCGCCCTTGGGTCGATGCGTCGGCGCGCCGAACAGCCTCTGGGCCTTATTTGGGGTGCCGGGCGGTCGTTGGCGCCGCAGTGGCGGCCCGCTGATGCCGCCGGTTTTTCGGGGTGGCGGTGTGCTGGCTGGGCCCGGGCTGCTGCGCGGCGCTTGCTTGGTCGGGGCTGGCGGGGATGAGCGGCTTTGTGTCCTTCGTCGGCTCGGGGCCGGGGGATCCGGATCTTCTGACGCTCAAGGCCGTGGCGCGGCTGCGCGCCGCCGAGGTGGTGCTTTTCGACGACTTATCGGCGGCGGCGATGCTGGGGCATACGGGCCGCGGGGCGGAGTTGGTGGCGGTGGGCAAGCGGGCGGGACGACCCTCGCCCCGGCAAGATCATGTCAGCCGCTTGCTGGTCGATTACGCCATGGACGGCGCGCGGGTCGTGCGGCTGAAATCGGGCGATCCGGGACTCTTCGGGCGGCTGGAGGAAGAGATCGTGGCGTGTCGTGCCGCGGGCATCGGGTTCGAGATCGTGCCGGGGGTGAGTTCGGCGAGTGCAGCGGCGGCGGCGGCGGGCATTCCGCTGACGCGGCGGCTGAGCGCGCGGCGGGTGCAGTTCCTCACCGGGCATGATGTGCGCGGCGCGCTGCCCGAGGGGATGCGCCTCGAAGCGCTGGCCGATCCCGAGGCAACGACCGTGGTCTTCATGCCGCGTCGTACCTTTGCCGCGCTTGCCGCACAGCTGATCGCGGCCGGGTTGCCGCCTGACACTCCGGCGCTGCTGGCCGAGAATATCAGCCATCCCGATCAGCGGATGCTCTGGTCCAGCGTCGGGGGCTTGCGCGAGATGCTGGCCGAGGCGGGCGGTACGGGGGCGCCGACACTGATCCTTTACGGGCCACTGGCCGAGGGGGCGGGATGATCCGCCTCGCGCTGGTGGGGATCGGGACCGGCAACCCCGAGCATCTGACGCGTGCGGCGATCCGGGAATTGAATGCCGCAGACCTGATCCTGCTGCCGCGCAAGCGCGCCGAGACGGTGGACCTGCTCGACCTGCGGCGGGGCATATGTTCCGAAGTTGTGGACCCCGGCGCGCGGATCGTCGAATTCGAGATGCCCGAACGCGCCAGATCGGGCCCATATCTGGAACGGGTGCGCGACTGGCACGCGGCCATCGCGCGTGTCTGGGCCGAGACGATCGGTGCGCATCTGCCCGGCGGTGGCCGTGTTGCGCTGATGGTCTGGGGGGACCCGTCGCTTTACGACAGCAGCCTGCGGATTGCGGCGCGGATGCGCGCGGGCGGGCAGGCGATGGAGGTCACGGTCGTGCCCGGCATTACCAGCCTGCAGGCGCTGACCGCGGCACATGGTGTGGCGCTGAACGCGCTGGGCGCGCCCGTGACCATCACCACCGGGCGGCGGCTGCGCGCGGAAGGCTGGCCCGCGGGGGCTGGAAGCGTTGCGGTCATGCTAGACGAGGGTTGCGCCTTCGAGGTGCTGGACCCCGCAGGCCTGCGCATCTGGTGGGGCGCCTATCTGGGTATGGCGCAAGAGCATCTGATCGCCGGGTCGCTGGCCGAAGTGGCCACGGAAATCCGCGCCGAACGCGCCCGGCTGCGCGACGCGCATGGCTGGATCATGGATGTCTATCTGTTGCGGAGCGACGGCGACTGACGGGCCCTGGACGAATGGAAGGGCGATTGCGCAGGTCGGTCGGCGGCATTGCACTCTGCCCAAGCACGAGGCAGCGCGCGGGGCATTCCCAGAAAATCATTGCCAATTCGCAAAGCGCCGTGCCAAGCTGACGTGGAAGCGACGTCGACAAGTCGCAAATGTGACAGGGACGAATGATGCCAAGATCAGATTTCTGGTCCGGAGTGGTCGTGGCGGGGTTCGGGATCCTAGCCCTTGTCTGGATGATCCCGAATTACGCAGGATCCAATCCGTTCGCACAAATGCCGCCCGAACTGGTACCCAGCATCGCTGCCTGGCTGATGGTGGGCTGCGGGACGATCATCGCAGGGGGCGCTCTGGTGCGCATGATCCGCGAAGGCGTGCTGCCCCTGACGCGCGAGGTAAGCTGGGCGGCGATCGGCTGTGCGGCGTGGCCGTTCCTCTATGTCGCGGTCGCCATCTGGTTCATGACCTTCATCA
>LFIK01002280.1_pt1 | contig 15502 bp, 20 predicted proteins | sample 643401 | NCBI WGS metagenome assembly LFIK01 (sample SAMN03777447, study PRJNA286221) | soda lake metagenome | biome: soda lake; feature: Kulunda steppe; material: water; isolation source: sample T5-Br brine of Lake Tanatar-5 | place: Russia: Kulunda steppe | collected 2010-07
CAAAAGTGAAAAATTTTTCGCTCAGGAGTGAAAAAAATCGTGTGTGACCGCAAATTTTTTTCACTTCCGAGTGAAAAAAAAAGTGAAAAAAATAGTGAAAAATTTTGTGTGTGACCGCGGCCTAATTATGGAGTTTTTCCAAGAAGGGAGAATTTAGGTCTTTGGGTGGAGGCATGTGTGATCACTTGATACCCATGCATGGTGGAAGGCATTTGCTAAATTTATGAAAAGCTCAGCTCTCGCTTCAGTTAGTGGATCACAGCTGGCATTCTCGAGACAGCATCTAGATTTGTATGTTGTGTTTGTCATCTGGATGTCTTTTGCCTTCTTCATAGATAGCAGAGCCCATCTTTCCACTAATAGAAGCTAATGTTGCACACAACATTGTTTTCTTTCAAAGGTGCTTTTTCAGTATGGTTGGTGCTTTTTCAGTATGGTCAAATTTCTTTAAAGAAATCTTAAAGAAAAAATTTTTTGAGGGTAGACGTTCTTTGTAGGTTTAACAAACTAGCTTGGAGGTGGTGATTATGAATGGCATTCAATATTTCTGTTGGGTCATTGAATTGTGCTGCTGTGCTCCTTTCAAAGCTCCAGGGGGATGAAGCTAGGTCTGAGCTGTCAAGCCTTGCAAGTTCTTTCTGGGAAGTTAGGGCATGCTTCTTGGGTGTAGACTTAATATTCTTCTTAGCCCTGTTTACCTGCTGTTTTTCAGAGCCATCATAGGTTCAGCAGACCACAAGCTCGAATTATGAGTTTGTGTCACGGTGATTATCAGGAGGAGGGCCCTGCATCAACGGCTGTTGGGAGCATTGAACATGTCCAGGATGTGTATTCGGTTGTTTGCATAAATTTGTATTTGTTCTATTCCCTGTGATTTGTTCTGTATGATTCGTACTCTGGCTGTCTAGTTAATGGGTATACAGTGTCCTTTTGTTGTTTGAACCTGAAATGCCGGTGTACATCTTTCTTGATATTGTCTGGTTAACTTGTACCTGGAGGAAGGATTTATTGCAGGTGATTACTGGTTAAGGTATCATCTGCAGGTGTGGGGGTGTTTGCTGATATTAGGCTAGGTGAACTTGGCACGCGCAGCCTTCTGCCAGTTATAGGGTGGATGTATCGTGTTGGCACAAAATCTTCTTTGTTAAGTGGAAGTATAATGGTATCAGATTCTTTTACTCAGGTTGTTCATAATTTTTGACGTGCAAAAGCAGAGACCAGGCTAGGAATAGATGGAGGTTCCCAAGAAAATTGCGCAGGTGTATAATTAACTGCAGGATTAGATGTGGCTGAAGGCATACTTGGCTTATTGTAGAACAAGGGTTTTAGATATGTTGAATCCTGAGTGGGTGGGCTGCTGAGCAGAGCAGCTAGGCATGTAAATGCATGTGCACGCTCCTCCTTTCAGATTTTCTGTATTTGTCTTTTTTAAAACCATTTTATATTCTTCCATTTTAAATTCTTGGTCGGCGTGCGTTGAGGATTGAGTCATTGCAAATATTTTCATGCTCCCAGGGTAAATCCAGGTGGAATGTTGCGGTCATTCAGACGCAAAAATGAGGCGTGCTGCTGTGTTCCAGACAGCGACTATGTGCAAATTCCAACTGTGTCAAGAAAGCAGGATTTCTTTGTTGACCTAAAAAGAGGGCTTGACATAGTTGAGGCCAGATGAGGATATGATTCCTAGAGTGCAGCACAGGTGGGGGTAGGTGTTGAGGAGTTTGGAGTATGGGTTGGTGCTCATTCATCCTCCCCAACATGGAAGGAACATAAAGGTTACTGTTTCAGTGTTGTTTGCTTTGGCAGAATAGCTATCATGTCTTACTAATTACTAGCAGGGCGCGATGCATTGTTGATCATCAAATCTAGGATGGAAGACAGAGAAGCCAGAAATTTAGATACATCTTTTATGAATTGAGCAAACTGCCTTTGAACAGCTATTTTCTTGTTTAGCTGCCAGTGTGTCATAAGGCTTTGAGCTGGATCCGCTTCATACTCTAGTAGATGCCTGTCTGCTTGGCTAAATGTGGACACTACTTACTTTCATTTTCTTTCCTGACACTTGTAGGGCTGCCCAATCTGCGTACCTTGAGAGTTTGTCGGCTTGTAAGTGAAGATTACACAGTCTTTCAGTTATGCATAGAAGATTGTCTGCAAACGAGCCATTGCTGAGTTTTCTTTCTTTGGGGTGTTGTGGGTTCCTAGGCTTTTAGTCACTGACACAGGGTGTTGGTGTCTTTAAGGCAAGCATGGCTATCATAACGTCCTCCCACTTGGAGCCACCTGAGGTGTGGTTCCATGTACAAGAAAGAGAAAGGGAAACTGAGTGTCTCCTTGAATTGTCCCTTTCAACAGGAGTTTGGTTTCTGTGCCCTCCCTGGGGTAGGCTGATATGGGTTGTAGCATTCTGGTATAGATTCTCAGCTTCCTCAGAGGAGCATAGAGTCTGTTTTAAATCATTGCTCGGTTTTGCTTGCGTGCCCATTCCCTGAGAGTTGGGACTGGATGTACAAGTTGGCAAATCCACGATAGGCACTGTGACAAGTGTGGCTTACATGATGTCCAGGACGAAATGCATGTCCTTTTTTATGCCCTTGCATGGAAATGTGCAATTTGAGAAGGAATCTAAAGAAGAATTTGCTATTACTGTGGCTAATAGAATTGATATTGGAGACACTGGAGCTTTTTATGACAATATCAGTGCTGAGGCTTTGAGTTTGTTCCTCTTGGAGCAGACGTACAAATCACTTCTTTTTACTATTGAGACTTTCAGCTAAGCTACTCTCGTTTGGCAGGTAAGGCTATGTAACCTTATCTTATTTCTGAGACTGATGATATTCTTTTGTCAGGCTGGCAGTGCCCAGCAGTCAACCCATTTGGCTGAAGCTAAACCCATTGAAAACTAAATTGAAGTAAACTATGGCATATTTGGGGAAGCTCAGGTCATACATGATCCAAAGCATCCTATCATGGTCTTGAATTGAACGGAGGTGTCACACCTGGGACTACGGTAGTCCCAGTGCTTAGTCCATAAATCAGCGCACACAATTCTTATCATAGAATATTTCTGGGCTGGCGATGCCCACCACAAATCAGCCTGACAACTAGGCCGGCAGATAACCATGCCTTGTCATTTTTTGAAGCCTGTTCACTTACTTTGTTTAAGCTACACAAATCGTATTTTTAGTTGATAGGCGACCATGAGACTGAGGAGACAGCCAAAGGGCAGGAATGGCTTGTTCAAGAATCAACCCAACCCACAAAGCTCCAGTCACCGTGTCTTCTTTTTGAATGGTGGAAGACTGGGATTTCACCTGATTTGAAACACCTCATAATACCTACAATACTATTGTAAGACGTGCAAGCACTTGCTCGCTTACTTGCCTTTTCAATTCCAGCCAGCCTGCACATGTGTGATGATCATGAGACATCTGTCATGGCCTTCAATTAAACTCATAATTATAAGCACCTCACCCAAGCACCCTGGCATGCTCAGGGAAGCCACAATCATAGAGAGTTGCATAAAAAGCAGGATGCGTGAGGCTGCAACAGAAGGGGTTGGGGAAAAAGATTGCTGATTGTTTTGATCAGTGTCCCAGTGTGATGGCTCTTCAAGCACTTTTGCGTGGGATTAGGTGACATCATTAATAAATTATTAAGACTGATAACTGCTTCAGCATTCGCTATGCTGCATGTCAACGCAATTATTGTCCAAAGCTCAAAACTTTACGAACAGCTCACTCAACCATGGGCGGTGTGCAAGCAGGGGCGTGTGTGGCTCCAACTGTTTGGTCGCTTTTGGGGCTTTAAGGATGGTGCGACCCATATAGGCAACAAGCTTGCTCAGAAGCTTGACTACTAGTTAGTAGCGGTGCGGGGGGTGTGGGTGCATGCAAGTGGGTGTGCAAACTAAGCAAACTTGTTCACTCTGGACCGTCCAGTGAAGCTCAACCAAAGCAACAGAATTCTTTTTGATGCTAGTGTTTAAAATATTGAATTGCACACACACACACACACACACCACACCACACACACACATACACACACACCACACCACACACACACATACACACACACACATACACACACGCAAAAAGGTGAGAATGGCAAGGAAAAGTCAAGGTTTCGTTCCTCTCGTGCGCTCATGGATGAGCCTGCCTTCCAAGCTGCATTGGAGCGACTCTGTGGCAGTGACGGACTCAATGCAAGTGAATTCCTCCAGCAGGGCAAGGTGGTGGAAGCCACCTTGGAGCAGGCAGCATTTATTTCTTTCACATAACGGTGCATCACCTCACTTCCTGCACATGTATGCTCGCATACTATTTGCAAGTCTTGAATGTATTGCACATATACTCATGGTCCGAAGTAGTGCACTGGCAGCACACATTTGTTATTTTTTCGACATGGGTACTCTCCTGTTTGATTTTGCAGATCCTCGACTTCATGCGCATCGGGGGGGAGCCCAAGAAGGACAACCCATGGAGGGGGCTTCACTGAGCAACTGTAGGTTCCAATGCTGGAGAGTCCGGATGTAGAAGTCAAGGATGGGCGCCATAGGCACCCGGGTGGGAAATTAGGGGTTGAGCTGCGTTTGCCTTGAGCTGCCTCCGAGGAGAGTCTCTGCATACTTTCTGACCGCTTAGATCATTGTGCAACATGATGTTGTTGCAGGAAAATGTGAACTGTGCTCTGCATTTTCTCCGCGCATTTCCTAGACATATTCCTGAGTCTCTTTATGCTACACTGTGTTTTACTGTGTTTTACCATGTTCAATTAGCTGTGCTCTCAGTTCTTCTTTGGGTTGCAACAACTAGCAACCCAAGGCAGTTTCCTGTATCAGATTTGATCAAGAAGGAATGTCTGATTATCTTACCTGATTATCTTACCTGGCCGGGGAAAAAAAGAAAAGAAAAACTACGTAGGCAGTGAAACCACTCCCTACATCTATTAAGGAAAAGGAGACACATTGGCCCGAAGAGCCGTGAGTCTCCTCCACCAGAGGCCGGAATAAGCCAGGGTGCCTTTTGGTTTCTATTTGATTAAGAACCCACCCCAGAATCAAATCAGATTCATGATATGCTGGATCAAAACAAATAAGCCATGGATCAGAACTTGGCTCTGTTTAAGATGAAAACAGCATGCTTGGCAAATCCACGTGCAAGTTCTCAGGATCAGGCTGATCAAGTTCTGATTCAGGAAAAAATGGATCTGAATTTCCTTGGTTTTAACAACTTTTAGTTCTTAAACCAACTCTGGAAAGGTCTGATTCAGCCAAATTGCTTTCTGATCCCTATTTGATTAAGAACACACCCCAGACTCAAATCCAATCCACGACATTTTAATCGGAGCAACAAAGCTCTAAATCAGAACTTAAAAGATCTGACTGAGATGGACTGGGCAGCCCCGGCGAAGGCAGAGGCAAGTTCTTATCAGTTCTGATTCAGAAGAAACGGATCCGATTTTCCTTGGCGATCGGAAGTGCCAAATGTTCTTATTATGATGCCAAGAGTTCATAATTGGGGCTGAATCAGAAGAACAACTTTCCAATGTAAGGCTATGACAACAGTTGCCTCATCTAGGAAATGCGCAGAATGAGAGTAAAAGGGGTGGAATGAGAGTTAAGGGGTGGTTACGGGCTTAAACTTTGGTTCCTCAGGACAGGGACAGACGCCTTTCCGGTCAATGGTAAGACCCTTTCAAATTCAAATCTTACCAATCAGGGGGATCAGAAGGAGGTTGAACTATGGTTAGTGTATGTCTGTAACTCGCTCATCAGTGACCTGTGCTTCTCTCTCCATCCGGGCTCCCTGACGATGCCAAACAGCAGGTCCTGCCCTTCCACTTTAATGCCACCCGCTGGTACAACAGCACTCCCTCCTTGGCAGGCCACATCAGCAGACGGTAGGCCTTCAATTTTTGGTTGGACAGGCGGTGTGAGGTTGATGAAAGGTGCAGATGCTTCCTGGAGGGTAAGGGGGCAGGAAGCGCACGCTCAAAATGCCTGGCATGCGATCGCAGCAAATTCCCTACATGACAGCAAACCTGGAAATCTGATGCAAAGAGTGGTAAAGCACAGAAGTCAGAACAAAGTTTATTAAATTTTGTTGCTTAAATTGGTTTAAGCATAATAGATGAGCCCCACCTGCTCCTCCGGCGGCACAAAGGCAGAAGAGACACCCTTCCCTCCAAGGACAGACAGCAATTGTAGCCCCGCAGCTGAGGCTGCTTCCACAGCTGCTTCATGCCCTGGACAAGTACAAGGCAATTAAGGACCATGATGTGAGCATTCACATGGTGAGGCACTGGCCAGCAACCACAAGCATCATTGATCTTACGACATCCACATTGCCACCACCACCATCTCTACCATTGCCACTCCTGCCTCTACCCATGGGCCATGAGTCATGGCGTTGCTGTTGCTGCTTTGCCTGTTCTGCTGCTAACTTGCTGCTGCTGCTGCTGCTGCTGCTGCTGTCCCAACCACGGCCTCTGAAAAGGCACTTCACACTATCAGGGCTTGTATTGGGTGCCCGCTTGAGCCAATCGGCTTTGAGTATCATTGTCTTGTTGTCAGTTCAAGTGTATCATGACGCACCTTGTGCCTCCTCAGCCTCCTCTTCTGCATCGAGCGCGCTATGCCTGAGGTCCCCATGCCTTTGCCACCAGCTGACACCTGCAGCGACAGACCAGGTGTGCGACGCAGTTCACAATGTAAGATTGCCCGGCATTGGAACCCAGGCTTGATATTGAGGACACAATGATATGTGCAGTCAGAAATCTGGATCTACTTTCAAGACAGATTATAGATGAATTCGGGCCACAGGGGCCCCAGCCACCGCCAGATGCCTAGGAACACCCAACAAAATGCTGACATTATGGCTTTTTTTCACCCAGTGGTATGGCAGGCTCCAGTAAACAGAACAGAAACAAAAAGGATCCAGGCTATTGCATGGTGTTGGTACATGTTTCAGAGGCCAAATACCCTGGGTTTCAGCCGCTGCCACCAGCCTTGCATACGTGGCAGATATTGCGCGAGCACCCTGCCCGGCCCAGCCTCTCCAATGGCGACATTGCAGGACCCAAGCCCCGCACATACCAAATGACTTGAAAATTCTTCCAAGCGAGGCAGATGGTCCACAGGAGAGGAAGTTGAGGGTAGGTGTGATCAGGACTGTGTGGCTTTAGAGTGCAGCATCTAGCTGACCTACTGAAGGTCCTAAGAGAATAGGCACAGATGACGTGGCTTGCCAGAAGTTTCTTGGGTTGGTGGATAGACTTTAAAAAAAGGGCAGGCTTCCCTTTCGGCGTTTCAGGCCGGGAGGTGCCGCACCCTGCGGCGCTTTTCAGGGGACGCCATGCAATTCCCACAAAAGTAGCAAAACATCTGAAAGCTCAAATGAGGGGTCCATTCCAAGGAAGAGGAGGGTGGCTAACATTCATGTCAAATCACCAACATGCAAGCAAAAGCCATCAGCTTATGCCATGATATTGCCAAAATCAGATATAAACGCCAATCTCAATGCATTAAGGCCGGCTATGAGTGCCTGGTAAAAGATGTGTACTGGAGCATCCGCATCTTGGTCATTGCCCAATCACAAAGCATTACTTTGATGCCCAGTAGTTGTGTGTATGCAGATGGACGCTGAATTGGAAGAGGACCTGCTGGGGGTTGGATGATTTGTCAAGGATGGCTTCCCAAACTTTGCTTGTAACGTCCACCCAGGTCTTTTTGGTGCCCTCTGTTTGGCGTCCACAGAAAAGCGAAAAATGTTGCCAGAAATCACTACTCCAATCAGAGTGCACAACAAATAAAGATTGAACTCACCATAGTCTCTATAAAAAGGGGCCCCGCTCGGCACATCACGATTGCACACAAGGAAGGGCAGTGGCATGCCCCGTACATCAACGACGATGACCTGTCAGGCAAAGAGGAGGCCACAGATCTTGCTCAATTGAAGCCTTGTATGGAGCTGAGACCATCCATGTTCGAGTGGGATCTTTCTTCCTCCTTGGTGGGCACAAGGGTGTTCATGGGCAAGCAAGGCCAATGTGACCGGGGCTGTAGGCTCTTTTATACAAAAATTAATGGGAAGGGGTTGCTGGCTACCTCACCTCAACATTGTTGCCTTGGTCATAGTATGTTTTTGCAGCCTCGGCATGCTTATCAATCTCAGCTTGCGCAGCAGGGGTACCCCCAAGACCCTTAGTCTCCAGCTCCTTGGCCTTTTTACTTGCTGCCTTGCACCAGCTTATTGGATTGGAGACAGCGTCGTTGATCAGCATGCCTGCTCAACGTCACAGAGCCCGGGAGCACGGACAAGTATGAAACGTAAGCCTGGTAGATGCCTGGGTTACCAACACGCGTCAAGTTGGCTTCCAGGTGCAAAGCATGTCCCTTTTTGCAAACACTACCAGTTCAGTGCCTGCTTGGTGTAGGTTCGGGATTGCTTCCTGGCGGCCAGGGCTTAGCAGGCAGGGCCTCAGCAGGCAGGGGCTCAGCAGGGCCTATTGAGAGAAAAAGGCTTGCTCTATGATATGCACAAATCCTGACGTGTGAGGGAATCTGCGGCTCATGCACATCAGCTGTTGCATCATATACCAGGAAGAACGACACCTGGCATCCTCACCTTGGCCCCCATATCCCATCCCCCAGACAGACAGCTGGACTGTGTTCAGACCATCAAGAGAAGGAAGAACATGAGGACAGGGCAATTAAAAAGCTTTGTGAGTGTGTGTGTGTGTTTGTGTAGGCACGCAGACGTCCCTCCAATGCTCTCAAGGTCGTTCACTGCCCAACTCCTGAACCTAATAAGAGGCCTTGAGCTACAATAGCTGCCCTGCATCACCTTGTGGGCGCTTGTCCAACCCTAATCGTCTCCTCTGTGCACTTGGCTAAACATTCTGTGCTAAGTGCAATCATACTCTTATGAATGAAATATGTTCCATCAAATTGCAATCTGATAAAAAAAGAGAGCGCAGTGGTGTGCACGTACGGGCACATGGCGTCACGTATAACTTGGGACCCATCTTCACCTGGCATGTTTTGATCCGCAATACTTGCTTCCACATCAAAAAGATACCTGCAATTTACCACAGTATGGAACAACAACATTGGCGTCGTGAAAAGAGCTTGTGCATCAGGTTGGCATGCTCCAGGGAAATATGCCTACACGCATGTGCAAGGTGGTCCAATACACAGTTATGGATGCAAACCTTGCTTTTGTCCACCCCTGCAAGCTGCAACAGACTCTCCCTCAGATGTGCTCCTACATGTGAAGGCTTGATGGGACGTAATGGGCTACTACATGCGGAAGCTTGATGGTATACGACGGGCTACTGCAAGTGGCTGATGATGGGCTACTGCATGAGAAGCTTTGACAGGACAGCGGAATGCAATGGCAATACAGACTTCCTGTCTGTCAAGATTATAGGTCCTGGTTGCTCTCAAAAGCCCCCAGAGCCCCTGTTTTGTGTCCGCCCTTGGCCATACTATGCGACAATGTGAGGGCTGTGCACTGCCATGGTTGAAATGCACAACCCATCCAACAGCAAGCAAAACACACATGCCCAGCCATCCCATTGACATCCATTGGCTGACAAAGTACTATGAGCATCAGCAGGTCCTCCAAGCTGCCAGCCCCGTGCAGCCAGGCAAAATTTAATTTGGGCTGGAGAATCAAAGGCTAGGGCTGTTTGAAAGAAAAACTACGTAGGCAGTGAAACCACTCCCTACATCGATTAAGAAAAAGGAGACACATTGGCCCGAAGAGCTGTGAGTCTCCTCCACCACGGAGAATGGAGAACTAGTGAGGATCTGGAGGGTGACAAGCCGCCCCCTGCTCCAGACCAAGACCTTGAGAGCAACTGGATTTTTCAAGAGCGCGTCTAGTAGTTGTCAGTTCGTGTGCATACAGCACAGAATGAGCATGTAGCTTAAGGGCAGTCTTATGGGAGGGCTGTTTGTGCAAGCAAATTGGACGCAGCCTCTGTGCAAACAATTGGATGCAGCCTCTGTGCAAACAAATTGGACGTAACCTCTGTGCAAACAAAGTGGATGCAGTCTCTGTGCAAACAAATTGGACGCAACCTCTGTGCAAACAAAGTGGATGCAGCCTCTATGTCCGCAGCCTGTGCTTGCCCTCACCTTGCACACTCAAACTTCCACCTCCCTTGCGTACATCTGAGGCCAGGGTGCATGGGGGCCTCTTGCAGCTCCATGACAGCTATGTCCCGCGGCATGAGGTAGCCACACAAGGGCCCCAACACAAAGCCTCTGGGCAGGTCCTGCAGGACAGGGAGGAGAGGGGCCCCGCGCTGCCCAAGCTTGCACATTCACCCCTTTTGTGCAGATGCACAGGTGCCAGTGCCCGGATTGCTGGGTGGCCACTCACATCTTGAGTGCTCTCTTGCTAAGTACACTAAGTACTCTCTCTTGCTAAGCACACTCACATCTTGAGTGCTCTCTTGCTAAGTAAATGCTCGGGTTTGCAAACACACAAACATGACTTTGACAGACACATGAACGACTGCACACAACGCAACTTCTGGTCCATCCTTGGGGAAATGAGGTGCACATTTTGAGCTTCTAACAGCAACACACTCCAGCGCACCTGTCTCTGCGGCTAGTATGCCCCAGGAGCATGCCCCACTGGTCCTGTATGCTGGTGCGGTGTCCCCTGTGCTTTTGCCTGAGCGTGGCTGCCTACCTGCCCCAGCCTCATACAGACCACTCACTTGTACGCGTGCACAGAGCTGCTCTATGTTGCTGGCTCCCGTACCCCAACCACCAGCACTGGCACCCAGTGGGCTACGTCTGATGCTGTGTGTGGAATCATTGACGCTGTGTGGGACAAAATGTACTTGGGCTGGTCACTCTCATAATCGCCCTGGGTCCCTACCACACAGCTTCAGTGCTTCCACACAGCATCAGCTATGTCCCGCAACGGCCGCAGCAATTCACAGCTTTGGCTCGGCGCCCGTCGGCTTGCATGCTTGCCCACGCTCCACTGAGACATCAGTTTGATGTCTGCTGGTTTGTGTACATCGCATAATGCGATTCGCGATTTGCATTGCTCCATGACTCCATCAGGTTGATGCCAGCCTGCCTACTCGAATCCCCATGCTCCACTGCAACATGCCCGCCTTTACCTGGGAGGCCACCAGGCCCATTAGCTTGGTCGTGCTCTCAATGGCGGGCAGTGTACCCAGTAGTCCAATGGCGGGGGGTATCTGGTCGCCAGCTGCGCCCATACCTGCGGCAGCAGGCAGGCGTGCAGGCGGAAGGGGCGCGGCGTCTGAAGCATGGCGCCATGGTTCAGCGTGCTAGGGCAGGTGCGGACGGGGAGCTGTGCTAGGCGACTGGGGCCACTGGGCCACTGGGGATCCACAACCCAGATGATGGGTGCAGCATATGGCGGAGCATCCCTGCTGCCAGGCCTCAGGTCCCAAACCAAAAGTGTTGGAGCCCCTCATCTTGCTTCCACAATTTGGGCACATGCAAACGGTCCAACTGACACCAGGTGTGCTTGCACTGCGGCTCAAGCTAAACAGAGTCCCTATACCAATGATTCGTGTGTGTATGCACTTGCCCAAGCGCGTCTGCTGGTTGTGATGCGTAAGTGCCTGCCAGATGGTTGGAATGCCAAGATGAGGCAACACGAGGTGGCTTCAGAGTTGACCCTCGCAATCACTGAGGATGGCGCGCCGCATTAGCCCTTACAACCCTTTTTGTCTAGCAGCTAGAAGTAGAGTCAGGCTATGGCGCAGCACAAGGGAACCGCCTACAGGCCAGAAGCCGGGCCTGCCCACCTGCCATGCTCAAGCAGCGGGCCACACCGGTGATGATCATGGACGCAGGGCAGATGGCGTCAGGACTGCCATCACACCGAGCCTTGTACGCCTCGTTCACGCAGATCTGCCGGGGGAGATAGGGGCACAAGGCGTGTGGAGCAAATACCCATAACCAAATGGTGCAAGAGCCCTCCCCAACAGTGCATCCACACCGTCCCATTGTGCACCAGTACAGAACAAGTGCTTCACGGCGTACACGCATGCGACCTGTGTGCTGATCCTTCCCTGGGTTGGCATAGAAATCGGGCTTGCTTGGATCTGTGCGCAAGTGCCATAAGCCAAATGGGCCTAGGCCAACGGAGACCACAAGGCGCTCAGCCAACAACCTCCGCTGCCTGCCATTGCGCATCGCACTGCACTCAACAGCCTGCCCCTGCTTGGAGACTTGGATGCCGGCAAAATGAGGGAGCTTGTGCAATGGCACCTTGGCCTGATCAAGCTCCAGTGTCTGCCAGGAGCCCTGGTGGGTGCAGAAAGGAGGTGAGCACACCGTGCCGGCACGTCTTGTGCAATGGTTCCCGCAGGGCTGCAATGCGGATGGCAAGCAGAGCTGGTGGGGCAGGCGCGCAGCAGCCCCTGCGACGCACCCACCTGGTGCTGGATACCGTTCTTGGTGATGGCTTCCCACGTTGCATGGTCCCTCTCCGCAGCGGCCTGCAGTGCACATGGGGTGATCATACATTGGGCAGCGGGATGGCACGCTCACTGGGCTGCTACAAGTGGAGGGACTACGGACCCTCGCTGCCCCCTAGATGTCCTGGGATTGTTGGGTGGAACTGGGTGGTATGGATTCGGCGTTGAGGGCAGCCTGCACTCTAAGGTTAAGAGCTGTCCAGGCCATGTCTCAGCAGGCACGGATCTGGATGGCGCATGCAAAGAACACGTGTGCTCAACAATTCAGTTGTGCTGGCAAAGTGGCCACTGTGGCATTGATCATGCTCAAAGCCAAAGGCGCCATTCTGAAAATGAAACAGAGCAATGCTGACCTGCAGGCAACTTTATGCTCAGCCTGCCTCTCTTATTGCCTACTGGCAAGCTTGCAAGTGACAAGCCAAGCTGCTTGCACAGAAGCAAACATCCCAAAACTAATCTTACAGGGCCAGAGCCGTACCTTCCATAACTCTTGCAACTCAACCATCATCTCAAAAACTGATGGGTGGAGAGTGAACCCGCCCATAACAGACTCATAGTACGGTGGATCAGTATTAGCTGGGATTGGCCGATTAGGGATGTAGCCGCTGTAGTGAAGAAAGCAAAAATCAGAGTTGTTGCATGCATTTTCAGCAGTGCTTAGCTGGAGTTGAGCTGCTTGTTGGCAACTAATTAGGTTTATTATATGCCCGAGGCACCCAATTCCAATCATTAACTTGTGTGCGAGGAGTGAACAGGCATGCGAGGGATTTGTGGGTATGAACAAGATGCTCATGCATATCGGGGCATGTGCACAAAGATGTGCCATTAAGTAAGGAGTTCGCAACAGCAAATACAACGGATCAAACAATGAGGCCAAGAAGCAAGTTCCTAGCAAATTTGATGCTCATCACCTGAGCTTAGGAATGCATATTGACGGCAGGAAATTGTCCATGACAGCTTCATCATCAATTGCAACAGTTGCAACGACCGGCGGTCCTCGGGCCTCTTCCATGTTCCTATTCTCATGGCCTGGCTCTTGCTTAATCATACTGCCTGATCACCCTCTTTTTGTGACTTGATGGAGCGTTTTAACATTTTGTAAATTTAGGCATATCTTCTATTAGAACTCAAACCATTATATAGTTTTACGATAAATACATTTTCTGCAAGCATTGCCCAACCTGATGCGCTGGTTGCTAGTACCCTTTAGCTTGGCAGTTATCGTAGAGACTTCCGTAATAATATGGTTAGTAGCTGCCTGACTTATCTAGTGACACTCAGGGCAAATTCGAGGCCCATCCATCAGCAATTTGCTTGCCTCTCCATGAACACACAGACTGATCAAGCACACACGTGCACACGCGCGCATGCGCACATACACGCACGCACATATACACACATGCACGCACGCACGCATGCACGCATATGCAAATGCATACGCTTACGCTTGCGCGTACACGAACGCACATGCACACACACGCGCGCATGCACACGCATATGGGCACACGTGGGCATGCGCACGCGCGGACAAAAGTAAGCGCAGACGCTCCATTTTCATGCGTTCAACAGTTTTTTGCACACACCGTGTTGGATCAGATAACCAACCTTCATAATTAAAAAAACGAGCACCATGGAAATACATAGTCAGGTTTTGATACTTGATGCATACAAACAAGAATGAATGAATGTTGCTCTGCGCATTTCATTGTTGCCCTAATAGGTCTACACTGTCCCCACTTTTTCAATTGGGAGCAGACATCCAATGGCAGAAGAGTTACACACTTGCATATTCCAACTTGGTGGGTTGAGAGAGTGAGGCTTTGGCTGCTCACGTTTACTTGCCTCATTGTCCTCTGGTTTTTGAGTCAGGTTCCTCATCTAGCTTCAAACACTCCCCGCAGTGTATGCTTGGTCCCATGCAAGGTACAAGCTGACAGGCTGTTAACAAGAACCTGGTCTCGTGCTTGCTCACAGGATGTCTGTCTTGTGTCATTGTTGAAATCGTGCATCCTGTGCCTGCTGTTGGTGCCTGGGTCCATGAGGGCTCCAGCGGCCAACGAACCAAGCAACCAGGAAGGCTGGGTGAGTTCAGTTAAGGCGCTTGGGAGCTGGCCAGATGCCTGTTTCTGTGGCAATCATAGCAGTATGCAGCACCTCGGGCCAGCAGCCCTCGCAGCTTGTCATCATAGGTGTAAGGCGCATGGGCTTGAACTTCCATGGTGTGGCATGGCTCGTGCACAAGGCCCTGTTCCGAGCGCCAGTGCTGGGCACTCCATGTGCATTGCTGATGTGCTTCAGGCATGCTACCTATGCACTCACAACCAGCCTGACAGGCTGAGCCCATGAGACCACATGTACGTGTGCCCCCCTCTTCATGCAGCGGCTACGGCCAGTGGCTGTATCATGGTTGCCCACCCTCTTTGAGCTGTTGCTCATAGCCAAGGCCGCGGCAGTGGCAGTCCTTTCGCCTGAAGGCCTCCACCCATATTGGCCAGAGGGCAGGCATACAGGCTACCCGTTTGTTGGGCTGGTGTTCATGTGAGTCACTTGAATGGCCTCTTTGAAATGTCATGGCCCATGACTCATGGGTACCTTTTAAACTGCTTCCAATGGCCTGTCTGCCTCATAGACCCCTGGTCCCATGGTCCAAACATTGCTTTACAAATTCTTTTGCGCCCCTACCCTACTTCATAAAGTAGGGAGCCTGCCATGTGGCTATGCCAATCTAGCAGGCTTGTGATGATGGCGACAATAGCCTTTGTCTGCTGGTAACCCTTCTGCTCAGCAGGAAGAGGGCAGAGGAAGATGGGTTGCCTATTCTTGACAACCTGCTCCGTTGCTCAACAATCTAACATGTCACTCGCAGCCTGTTCTGTTGTTTGACCATATGCAGCCTGCACCTGCTCAGCTGCTGGCCTAAATTTTTATGTGCAGGTACATGAGCATCTGCACAGGCCTGGCGACGAGTTTGGTTGAGGGGTGGTGTGCTGTGGGTCTTGTTGCAGCACCCCCCCCCCGC
>LFIK01002281.1_pt1 | contig 15502 bp, 15 predicted proteins | sample 643401 | NCBI WGS metagenome assembly LFIK01 (sample SAMN03777447, study PRJNA286221) | soda lake metagenome | biome: soda lake; feature: Kulunda steppe; material: water; isolation source: sample T5-Br brine of Lake Tanatar-5 | place: Russia: Kulunda steppe | collected 2010-07
CTCCTGCCGTTGCAGCCGGGCGACGTGCCGGACACTTACGCCGACGTCGAGGCCCTGCGCCAGGACGTGGGCTATGCCCCCGCCACCCGCGTGGAAGACGGCATCGCCCGCTTCGTCGAGTGGTATCGCGACTACTACCGCGCCTGATTCCGGCCCGGCGGCAGCCGTCGCCGGGTCCGTGTGCCCTTCGTTGACCCGTCCCGCCCCTGACCATTGGCCCGGGCCGGTTCCGGTACCCGTGCGTGAATCGGGCCGGGGCCCGGAACCTGTGGCGGGCCCGCGAGTCCACCGGAGACACGGATGCATACGGAGGTATCGGGATGAGCCAGACAGTTCTGATGGTGGTGACCAGTCACGGCGAGATCGGCCCCGGTCAGGCGACCGGCGTGTGGTTCGACGAGTTCGCGGAGCCCTATGATCGCTTCCGCAAGGCCGGTTTCGAGGTCAAGGTCGCCAGCCCGAAGGGCGGCCCGGTGCCGCTGGACCCGAAGAGCCTGGAGGCCAGCCATGCGGGGCCCGCAGCCGTTGCCGCGCAGGAGGCCCTGGACGACACCATCCGCCTGGATGCGGACATGAACCACGGGGCCTACGCCGCGATCTTCTTCCCCGGCGGGCACGGGACCATGTTCGATCTGCCGGAAAACCCGCACGTGCAGCGCCTGGTCGCGGAGTTCATGGAAAACGACAAGGTCATGGGGGCGGTCTGCCACGGGCCCGCCTGCCTGGTGGGCGCGATGCTGGCGGACGGCAGCTCCGCGGTGAAGGGGCGCAAGGTCGCGGCCTTCACCAACAGCGAGGAAAAGGCCGTGCAATTGGACAGTGCAATGCCGTTCCTGCTGCAGGACAAGCTGCAGGAACTGGGCGGCGAGGTGGATACCGCCGATGACTGGGCCGATCACGTGGTGGTTGACGGCAAGCTGGTGACCGGCCAGAACCCGCAGTCCAGCAAGAGCGTTGCCGACGCCATCGTGCGGCTGTTGCGCGAGACGGGCTGAGCTCCCCGGAACCGGGCCGGGGTGGGTGAGGCCCCGGTCCTCCTGTGCCGAAATATGAATCGGGTTCAAAAATCGGTACAGGTTCGATAGGATGCCGCTCATGAGCACCGAGGATCGCAGGAAGCGCGAGCGCGAGGCGCGCGAGGCGCTGTTCATCGAACGGGCCCACGAGCGCATCCGCGAGGACGGCCTGCTGGGCCTGCAGATGTCGAAGCTGGCGGCGGACTGCGAGTACGCGACGGGCACGCTGTACCAGCACTTCGCGTCCCGCGAGGACCTGCTGGCGGCGGTGGCGGCGCGCACCACGCGCGAGCGGGCGGCACGGTTCCGGGCCATTCCGGCGCTCGACCTTGGTACACGCTCGCGGATGCTGGCGATCGTGCTGACCGATATCGATTTCGCCGCACACAATCCGGACTACTACCGCCTGACCCAGTACCTCGTGACCGAGGTGGTCTGGGCGAATGTCTCGGCGCCGCGCCGCGCGGCCCTGCTGGAGGCCGGACAGCCGATCAGCGAGGCCGTGCACGCAGTGGTGGCCGAGGCGCGCAAGCAGGGCGACCTGCCGCCGGCGTGCGAGATCTCCGAGGAGGAAATGGGGCTGGGACCCTGGGCCCTGAACGTGGGGATGCAGAGCCTGGCCAATGCGCAGGGCCTGCTGGATGCCTACGACATCCATCGACCCTATGACCATCTGATCCGGCACTTCCATGCCCTGATGACCGGCTGGCGCTGGGAGCCGCGCCTGGACCCGGACGAGCCCTCGGTGGTGCGCGCGGAGACCGAGCGTGTGCGCGCCGTGCTGCGGGAGGCCGGGATCGGCGACGCGGCTGCCGATCGAGAAGAATCCCCGGCGGGGTAGACCGCCCCTCTCAACGCTATTCGCCGGCGGGCAAGGGCCCCGTTGGCCCCGGGAGAGTTTGATGAAGCGATTCATCCTGATGCTGGCGGCAGTAGCCGTCGTGCTTGGCGGTATCTTCGGCTTCAAGGCCTTCGTCGACCAGCAGATCGCGGAGTACTTCGAGGACATGCCGGAGCCGGTGGTGACGATCAATGCCGCCGAGGTCGCGACCGACACCTGGACGCCCCGCGTACGCGCCATCGGCAGCCTGGAGGCGGTGCAGGGCGCGACCCTGAGCTTCGAGGCGCAGGGCATCGTGCAGGCCATCCATTTCGAGAATGGTGCCCGGGTCGAGGCCGGCGATCCGCTGGTCGACCTGGACACCACCCTCGACGAGGCCGAGCTGGAGAATCTGCGCGCCGCCGAGCGCCTGGCCCAGCGCGAGCTGCGGCGGGCGCGCGGGCTGATCGAGCGCAACGATATCTCCGATTCCGAGTTCCAGCGCCGGGTGGCGGAGGCTGAACAGGCCTCGGCCTCGGTGAAGGCCCAGGAGGCCCGCATTCGGCAGAAGAGCCTGCGTGCGCCGTTTGCCGGGGAGCTGGGGATTCGCGAGGTGAGCGTCGGGCAGTTCGTCGGCCCGGGCGAGCCCATCGTGGTGCTGGAGGCCCTGCAGCCGTTGTACGTGAATTTCACCCTGCCGGAACGCCGGCTGGGCGAGATCGCCCTGGGCCAGGAAGTCAGCGTGCAGGTGGATGCCTTCGACGAGGCGTTCAGCGGCGAGGTGACCGCCATCGAGCCGCGGGTGCGTGCGGCCTCGCGCATGTTCCGCGTACAGGCCGTGCTTGCGAACGAGCAGGGCCGCCTGCGCTCCGGGCAGTTCGCCCGTGTGACCCTGGATCGCGGGGATGCCGAGGAGGCCGTGGTGGCCCCTCAGACCGCGATTCGCTTCGCCCCCTGGGGGCAGTCGGTTTTCGTGATCCAGGAGGATGATGAGGGGCAGTTGCGGGTGGAGCAGCGCCTGGTCGAGACCGGTGAGCGCCGCGGTGACCTGGTCCGCGTCCTGGATGGGCTCGAGCCGGGCGAGCGTATCGCCGCCAGCGGCCTGCTGAAGCTGCAGAACGATACCCCGGTGGAGATTACCGAGGACGCCCAGCCCGACGCCGAGCGTGACCCGCGCCCGGCCAATCGCTGAGCGGGGGCGGGCATGCGCTTCACCGACATCTTTATCCAGAAGCCGGTGCTCGCCACGGTGGTGAGCCTGTTCATCCTGCTGTTCGGGGTGCGCGCGGTGTTCGACCTGAACGTGCGCCAGTTCCCCGAGGTGCAGAACGCGGTGGTGACCATCAGCACTGCGTACATCGGCGCCGACGCGGATCTGGTACAGGGCTTCATCACGACCCCGATGGAGCGCGAGGTGGCCGAGGCCGAGGGGATCGATTACCTCGTCTCTACCAGCCGCGCGGGAATCAGCATCGTCGAGGCCCACCTGGAGCTGGACTACGACCCCAACGAGGCCCTGACCCAGATCTCGGCGCAGGTCGACAAGATTCGCAGCGACCTGCCGTCCGAGGCCGAGGACCCGGTCGTGGACCTCTCGGTCGGGCAGGACGTGGCGGCGATGTACATGTCGTTCTATTCCGAACGCCTGTCCAATAACCAGACGACCGACTACCTGATCCGCGAGGTGCAGCCCGAGCTGGCCACCGTCAATGGCGTGCAGCGCGCCGAGATCCTCGGGGCCCAGAGCTTCGCGATGCGCGCCTGGCTGGATGCCGACCGCATGGCGTCCTTCGGGGTCACCGGGCGCGACGTGCGCGAGGCGCTGGAGCGCAACAACGTGCTCTCGGCCGTGGGTCAGACGCGCGGCTCCATGGTCGGGCTGGACCTTACCGCCGACACCGATCTCAGCCGGCCGGAGGAGTTCGAGCAGCTGATCCTGTTCGAGACCGACGGCGACCTGGTGCGCCTGGGCGACGTGGCCGAGGTCGAACTGGGCTCCGAGAGCTACGATACCTCGGTGCGGTTCAATGGCCAGGCCGCGACCTTCGTCGGCATCGAGCTGGCGCCGGACGCCAATGCCCTGGACGTGATCGCCGAAGTCCGCGACGTATTCGACGAGCGCATCCTGCCGCGGCTGCCGTCGGGGCTGGAGGGCGAGATCGTCTATGACTCCACCGACTACATCCAGAGTGCGATCGACGAGGTGCTGGTGACCATCGGCCTCGCCCTGGCGATCGTGCTGGTGGTCATCTACCTGTTCCTCGGCTCGCTGCGCAGCGTGATCATCCCGGCCGTGGCGGTGCCGCTATCGCTGGTGGGCACCTTCATGCTGATGCTGCTGATGGGGTTCTCGCTGAACCTGCTGACCCTGCTGGCGATGGTGCTGGCGATCGGCATCGTGGTGGATGACGCCATCATCATGCTGGAGAACATCTCCCGTCATATCGAGGAGGGGATGTCGCGTATGGACGCGGCGATCCAGGGGGCGCGCGAACTCGCCTGGCCGATCGTGGCGATGTCGACCACCCTGGTGGCGGTGTTCCTGCCGCTGGGCTTCATCGGCGGGCTGACCGGGACGCTCTTCATCGAGTTCGCGTTCACCCTGGCGGCGACCGTCGTGATCTCGGGGATTGTCGCGATCACGTTGTCGCCGATGATGTGCTCGAAGATCCTGCGCGATGGCGCCACCGAGAAGCGCGGACGCATCGAAGGCTGGCTGGATGCACGCTTCGACTCCCTCCAGCAACGCTATCGTCGGCGCCTGCATGGTGCGCTGAATGACCGCTTCACCATCGCGGTGTTCGGTGCCATCGTGCTGGTGTCCTGCTACTTCCTGTTCGTCACCTCGCAGAGCGAGCTGGAGCCGCCGGAGGACCAGGGCTTCGCGTTCTCCATCATGGAGGGCGATGCCTACATGGGCCTGGACTGGCTGGAACGCAACACCGAGTTGACCGACCGCTTCTTCGACGAAATCCCGGAGCTCGATAACATCTTTATCGTGAACGGTTTTGGCGGCGGCCCGGGCATCGCCGGTGCCGGCAACCAGGCCCTGGGCGGTTTCGTCCTCGCACCCTGGGATCAGCGTGATCGGGATACCGAGACCATCCTGCAGGAGGAGCTGCAGCCACGCCTGGACCGCATCCCGGCGCTGGAGGTGTTCGCGATCCAGCCGCCCCAGCTGCCCACCCCGGGCGACGGTGCACCGGTGAGTGTGGTCCTTGGCTCCACCGGTTCGTTCGAGGAGCTGGAGCAGTTCGCCAGCGAGATCATGCAGCGGGCGATGGCGACCGGGCGCTTCATCTTCATGGACTCCGATCTCGACTTCGATCAGCCGCAGGTGGATCTCAAGATCGACCGCGAACGCGCCGCCCAGCTCGGGATCGACATGGCCACGCTCAATGCCGATCTGGCGACCATGCTGTCTGGCGGGTTTGCCGGGCGCTTCGCGATGGAGAACCGCAGCTATCGCGTGATTCCTCAGGTGCAGCGCAGCGAGCGCCTGAATCCGGAGCAGCTGGAAGAGTTGTTCACGCGTACCCGTGACGGCGAGCCGATCCCGTTATCCAGCATCGTGACACTGGAAGAAACGGTGACCCCGCGCTCGCTCAAGCGCTTCCAGCAGCTCAATGCCGTGACCCTGTCGGGCGTGCCGCGGCCGGGGGTGACCCTGGGCGAGGCGCTGGACATCATCGACGAGATTGCCGCCGACGTGCTCCCCCCGGATGTCAGTGTCGACTATGCCGGACAGTCGCGTCAGCTGAAGGCCGAGGGCAGTGAGCTGGTGGTCACCTTCTTCTTTGCCCTGTTGGTGATCTTCCTGGTCCTGGCTGCTCAGTTCGAGTCCTTCCGCGACCCGTTGATCATTCTGACCACGGTGCCGATGTCGATCGCCGGGGCACTGATCTTCATCAGCCTTGGGGTGACTTCGCTGAATATCTATACCCAGGTGGGGCTGCTGACCCTGATCGGCCTGATCGCCAAGCACGGCATCCTGATCGTGGAGTTTGCCAACCAGCTGCAACGCCAGGGCCGGACGCTGCGCGAGGCGATCGAGGAGGCGTCGGCCCTGCGCCTGCGGCCGATCCTGATGACCACCACCGCGACCGTGGTGGCGATGGTGCCCTTGCTGATGGCCGCCGGGGCCGGCGCCGGCTCGCGTTTCGCGATGGGCCTGGTGATCGCGAGCGGCATGGCGATCGGGACCCTGTTCACCCTGTTCGTGGTGCCCGCCATCTACCTCTATCTGGCGCGGGATCACCATGCCGCCGGTGACGGAGAGCCTGCCACTGCCGCCACGTCCTGATACCCGCGGTCGTGGGCTGTGTGACGGGGCGTTCCCGGCGGCCCGTCACAGGGCCTGTGCGGCGGGTCGCGCCAAAGGCATGCACAGGCTACGGTCTTCGACTACAATCGACCTCCGCAATCCGTCGCGGTCGGTGTTTCGATGCCTGGCTGCACCATTGCGAACCCGAACCCCTGCCGGTCAGTGGCCCTCCCGCTGTCCGGCTTTTATATAAACGATTGTCTATCGGTCGCATCTAGATTATTTATTTGTTATTAGTGATTGCCCTCCCTAATCTAGGCGACCATCACGATTAACCAACGCGTAGGAGAAGGCCACATGTCTGCCGCCAAGAAGTACTCCGCGGGCGTCAAGGATTACCGCGAAACATACTGGATGCCCGAATACACGCCGCTGGATACTGACCTGCTGGCGTGTTTCAAGATTACCCCGCAGCCCGGTATCGACCGCGAAGAAGCTGCCGCCGCTGTGGCAGCCGAGTCCTCCACCGGTACCTGGACCACGGTGTGGACCGACCTCCTGACCGACATGGATTACTACAAGGGTCGGGCGTACATGATCGAGGACGTCCCGGGTGACGACGAGTCCTTCTACGCGTTCATCGCCTACCCGATCGACCTGTTCGAAGAAGGCTCCATGGTGAACGTGTTCACCTCCCTGGTCGGTAACGTGTTCGGCTTCAAGGCCATACGCATGCTGCGCCTGGAAGACGTGCGCTTCCCGATCGCCTACGTGAAGACCTGTGGTGGTCCGCCCATGGGTATCCAGGTCGAGCGTGATCGCCTGAACAAGTACGGCCGCCCGATGCTGGGTTGCACCATCAAGCCGAAGCTGGGTCTGTCCGCGAAGAACTACGGCCGTGCCGTGTACGAGTGCCTGCGTGGCGGTCTCGACTTCACCAAGGACGACGAGAACATCAACTCCCAGCCGTTCATGCGCTGGCGTGACCGCTTCGATTTCGTCCAGGAAGCGACCGAAAAGGCCGAAGCAGAAACCGGCGAGCGCAAGGGTCACTACCTGAACGTCACCGCGCCGACCCCGGAAGAGATGTACAAGCGTGCCGAGTACGCCAAGGAAATTGGCGCGCCGATCATCATGCACGACTACATCACCGGCGGTTTCTGTGCCAACACGGGCCTGGCCAACTGGTGCCGCGACAACGGCATGCTGCTGCACATCCACCGTGCCATGCACGCGGTCATCGACCGTCATCCGAAGCACGGCATCCACTTCCGTGTGCTCGCCAAGATCCTGCGCCTGTCCGGTGGCGACCACCTCCACACCGGCACCGTGGTCGGCAAGCTGGAAGGCGACCGCGCGGCGACGCTCGGCTGGATCGACCTGCTGCGTGAATCCTTCATCCCGGAAGACCGCTCGCGCGGCATCTTCTTCGATCAGGACTGGGGTTCCATGCCGGGTGTGTTCGCCGTGGCCTCCGGTGGTATCCACGTCTGGCACATGCCGGCCCTGGTCGCGATCTTCGGTGACGACTCCGTGCTGCAGTTCGGTGGCGGCACCCTGGGCCACCCGTGGGGCAATGCTCCGGGCGCGACCGCCAACCGCGTGGCCGTCGAGGCCTGCGTCCAGGCGCGCAACGAGGGTCGCGAGATCGAGAAGGAAGGCAAGGAGATCCTGACCCAGGCCGCCCAGCACAGTCCCGAACTGAAGATCGCCATGGAAACGTGGAAGGAAATCAAGTTCGAGTTCGACACCACCGACAAGCTGGACGTCCAACACAAGTGATCGTCCGTGTGCGGGCGGCCTGAGTGGCTGCCCGCACCTTCAGAGAACAAGCGCATAGGATTAACGACATGTCCGATATTCAGAACTTCAAGCCGGTGCAGAAGTACGAGACCTTCTCTTACCTGCCCGAGATGAACGCCGATCAGGTTCGCCGTCAGATCGAGTACACGATTGCCCAGGGCTGGAACCCGGCGGTCGAGTACAGCGAAAAAGAACACGCCATGTCCAACTACTGGTACATGTGGAAGCTCCCGATGTTCGGCGAGCAGTCCGTCGAGGCCGTGCTGAGCGAGATCGAGCAGTGCCGCCGTGCCAACCCAGGCATGATGGTTCGCTTCCTCGCCTACGATAACTATGCCCAGAGCCAGGGCACGGCCTTCGTGGTCGATCGCGGTCGCTAATTAGGGCCCGTACCTGCCGGGTCCGCCTTCGGGCCCGGCAGTTCAGTAAAGCGTTATTTACCGTTGCTGCCGCCAACTGTAAGGAAGTGCCATGAGTAATCCGACATCTGCGTCTGAAGGTCTCTCGGGGCGTGAACGTGCCCTGGAACGGCGCAAAGCCATGTCTCGCAATGGCAAGGCTGCCGTGAAGTCGACCGACCAAACCAAAGGGAGCAGCCGCTCCGCTGGGGCTGCGCGAGATGCGCGCCAGGCGAAGGCGGACCCTGCCCCGGCACCCCAGGCGCGGGAGCCGGAGATGCACTCCAGTGAATCCTCGTCGCAGGTCTCCGTCGAGACCCGCGACACCACGCCCGAGCGCCGCCCGGAACCGGGCGCGCACACGGGCGTCTCGAATGGGCGCCAGGCCGCCCTTGAGCGGCGCCAGAAGATGGCGCGCCAGGGCAAGAAGGCTGTGGGCCGAACCAATACGCGTGCCCAGGCCGCGGGTGGCATGGCCCCCGCCGGCGCCGAGCGTTCGCGCCAGCTGGAAGCCCTGGCCCAGTCGCAGAACGTCGAGGTCGACTGCTCGAACATGAGCGGTCGCGAGATCTGCCGCCTGCGACGTCAGGCGCTCTCCACGGAAGGCAAGAAGGCCGTTGCGCCGGAACCGCGCCGTGGGGATCGCATCAAGGGATCGGAGCCGGTGGCTGCGCCCGCCCAGGAATCCAAGAAGGACTGTGGTTGCGGCTGCAAGGGCGAGAAGGCAGAGCGCGATGCGTCGGTCAACACCGCCCCGAGCCGCGACGCCGCGATGGTCGAAAGCGGCCTGGACCAGCTGTGCGACAAGGTCGAATCCGGGGGTGAGGCCGCTGGCCCGCATCCGATGATCTCGGAGGTTCGCGCGATCTGCATGGCGCGCCGGGATGCCATGGCGCAGACCGGCAAGAAGGCCCAGCGTCGGCGTTTTAACGGCGGTCAGGCTCGCGGCACCATGCCGCAGGAAGGCGCCTGGAAGGCCGCCAAGCGCCAAGGGATGTCCGCCCGCGAAGTCGCTCGGCAGCGCCGTGAAGAACTGTGCAAGCTGGGCCGTGGCTCGGCCGAGCCGGGGCGTCCCTGTGGCCGGCCGCGCCCTGTCGAGGGCGATGCGCCGCCGAAGGTTGAAGAGGGCACCACGCTGGCCGGCAGCCATGTAAGTGGCACGCAGGTCGAGCGTACCTCGGGCGTCACCGGCACGGAGGCGGGCAGCTGCTCTTCGATCACCGGCACCGAATACCTCGGGGTGGAGCACTACGAGCGGTACTGTGGTGCGCGCCCGGCCGGCAATCCGCCGAAGGTTGGCACGTCGCACACCGCGCACGGTCAGTCGGTCAGTGGCACCGAAGTTGGGCGGTCGAACCGTGTGACCGGCGACGAGCGTGGGTCCTGCGAGACGATCACCGGCACCGAATATCTCAGTACCGAACAATACGAAGGCTTCTGCGGCACGCGTCCGCAGGCCGGTCCGGCCCGCACAAGCGTGATGGTCACCCGTCACGGTGAAGGCGTGTCCGGCACTTCGGTCGGGCGCAGCCCGAGCGTGACCGGCGACGAAGCCGGCGCCTGCCGCGATGTGACCGGTACCGAATACCTGAACACCGCGAACAGCGAGGTTCCCTGCAACACGGGAAAGTCGAACGGGGCGCCGGCCAAGGTTGGCGTGATGCATACGCTTCGCGGTCGTGAACTGACCGGGTCCGAAGTCGGACGCTCCGTGAACGTAACCGGCAACGAATATGGCAGCTGCAAACCGGTGACCGGAACCGAATATCTCGGCACCGAGCAGTTCCAGGGCTTTTGCGGCACCCGCCCGGAACCCGCTGCGGCCAAGGTTCAGGAGTCGCACACCATGGAAGACCAGAGCGTGACCGGTGTGGCCGTGGGGCGTAGCCGGCATGTAACCGGTGACGAGCGCGGGTCCTGTGCCTCCCTGACCGGTACGCCGTATTACAACAAGTCCGACTTCGGCGATCTGTGCGAGCGGCCGGATGCCGGGGGCGTCCCCAAGGTGGGCGTAATGCACACGCTGCGGGGCCGCGAGGTTTCCGGTACCCAGGTGGATCATTCGATCCACGTGACGGGTGACGAATATGGTGGTTGCAAGCCGATCACCGGCACGGAATATGCCGGCTCCGAGCACTATGACGCCTTTTGTGGCGGTCATCGCCCGGAAGCCAGCCCGGAGAAAGTGACTGTGGGTCGTACCTGGAATCAGCAAATTGTGTCCGGCTCGGCGATCGGGCGTTCCTCGCGCGTCACCGGTGACGAATATGGCGCCTGCAAGCCGGTGAGCGGCACGGCCTATATCGGTCCGGATCAGTACGACCAGTTCTGCGACACGCAGGATTCGAGTGCGGCCGGTACGCGGGTGGCCGAACGTCATTCCACGCCGGGGCATTCGGTGTCCGGCAGCCAGCCGGGTTACGACAAGCGCGTCACCGGTACCGAACGGGGCGCCTGTCAGGACGTGTCCGGTTCCCCGTATGTGGGCGGTAACGAATTTGCCAAGAGCTGCGCCAGTGCCGCGAGCAGTCTCCATCCGCGTCTGCGCCCGGAAGGGATGGGCATGCAGGCCGCGCCGGCCCAGCCAGTGGCGCAAGCCGCTTCTCGCCCGATGCCCAACGCCGGGTTCAGTGTGGACACCCCGGCGCGGGTCGCCGCAGAGCGTCGGGAGCGCGTGACGGGGACCGCCTACGGCAGTAGCGGGAGCGTGACCGGGTCCATCAACAAGGCGATGGGTCTGGTGTCCGGCACCGAAGAGTTCCGGTATGGCGCCAGCAAGCAAGCAGCGGTCGTCGAGCCTGTGGAAGAAGGCGAGAAGGTCGGTGCCAACCGGGTGACCGTGAACGGCAGCAGCAATGGCGTCTCCATTACCGGCGACGACTGGGGGCGCGGTGACCACGTGACCGGGACCGAGGGCCTCTCGACGCGCCGAAACCAGACGCAGAAGGGCAATCCGCGTGGTGAAGGCCGCAGCGCGTATATCAATCGGGAACTCGAGCGCAAGGAAGTGCCCCCGAGCAGGATCACGGGTTCCTCCGGGAACAGCGACGCCGGTTCTCTGGTGACGCTGTCCGGCGGGGCGCGCGGTTAAGGACAGGCGAGGACTCTGAAGAACGTCATGGTGCGTGGTCGCCGCAAAAACAGCTCCATGGGCTCGCGCTTCGCGAAGTCCCGGATTGCGGCTGCGCGCGCAGCGGCGCCGAGCACTGCGGTCCCGGTGTCCGCGGTGCCGGCCTGCAGCTCGTCGTCTCCGGACATGACGCGTGAACTGACCGCGGGGCATGCGTTGGCGGATGTCCCGATGAACGAACGGCTGCACGCCTTCGAGCAGGGGTTCCGCGAGCGCTTTGCGCAGCTGGTTCCGGTGCTCAAGGAAGTGCATGCGCTGCAGCACGAGCGCGACTTCGAGGCGCGGGCGCAGGCGATCGTCGAGGAGCGCCTGGGGTACCAGCTGCCGCAGAAGGCGCTGGAGGATGCCTGGATCAACGATCTGGATACGCGCGAACTGTATCTGCACGGGACGTTCGAGCTGTTCGATCAGGTGGTCAACGAATACTGGGCGGGACGGGATGACCTGGTGGCCGAAGCGGATAGCGCGATTGCGTATTTCCTCGACTGCGACTTCCACGAAGTGGACATCTCGCCCTGCTCGGACGGGCGCCTGCTGGGCCTGCGGCGCTTCATCCTGCGCCTGCCCGATCTCGCGGTACGGGTGAAGAGCTACGCCGGGGCGCAGTTCGACATCGAGGAAGATGTGCGTCACTGGACCAAGCGCGAACTGCTGCGCTTTCGTGAGGGCCGGCCGACCACGGCCGATGTCCCCAGTCGCTATCTGAAGATTGCGGCGTACCACTACAGTGGCGCGGATCCGTTGCACCAGGGCTGCGCGGCGCACGGCAACAGCGAGCGCGATGCGGCGGACGGTGCCTTGCACCAGCTGCGCGCGTTTCGTCAGGCCATCGAGAACACCTACTGCTGTGGGGCCTCGGTCGACACGCTGCTGATCGGGGTGGATACCGATACGGATGCGATCAAGATTCACATCCCGGATGCGGATACGCGCATGAGCCTGTACCGCTTCGTGGAAAGCGCGGAGCTGTACCGAGCGACCCAGGGGCTGGACGAACAGACCGCATCGCTGCGGGTGTATCAGGCGATCCAGGATGCGATTCACCAGCAGGGCTGGGGACGCGGTAACGGCGCGCCGCATGAAGGGATGCTGCGACTGATCTCGCGGCTGCTGTTGAGCAACATTTCGCAGCTGGATTATGTGGCGCGCTATCACGGCGGCCACTACGCCGATGTCGGCCACCGCGAGCGCGTGATCATCGTGGGCCAGGAGATCGAGGAGATGCAGGTTCGCAACTTCGCGTACTTCGCCCACCTGGAGACGATGGAAGAGGGCGCCGAGGGGATGGATGTCGGCGTGAACAAGATTTTTCGGAAGCTGAATGTCGAGCGCGGCCTGCCGGTTCCGGTCGTGGTGCATTATCGCTACGACCGCAAGGTGCCGGGATCGCGGGAGCGGGTCGAGGCGCGTTGTCGCCGGATTCGCAACACGATCATGGATCGCTATCGCGACCTGGCTGAAAAGGGCCTGATCGGCTGCCACATGGTGATCCGCGACAAACGCAGCGGTAGCCGTCTGGAACCACTGGCCGCCTGACGCACACGGGAACGGGAATGAAGATCTGCAAGGTTGAGAAGACGCTGGTTTCGACCAACCGCATCCGCGATCTGGGGCACCGGCCGTTGCTGGTGGTTCAGGAAAAGGCGGGCGGGCCGCGCACCGTGGCGGTCGATGCGGTCGGCTGCGTGCCCGGGGACTGGGTCATCGTGGTGGGCAGCTCGGCGGCGCGTGAAGCGGCCGGTGACAAGTCCTACCCCAGTGACGCGACGATCGTCGGGATCATCGATTACTGGGAGGAGCAGTAGCTCCATGGAAATCATGCAGGTGCAGGATGAACTGGTGGTGACCCGTCGCGTCGACGGGCTGAGCACCATTTCGCTGCGCGTGCTGGTCGACCAGAAGGGCGCGCTGAGTGTGGCCGTGGATCCGGTCGGGGCGCATCCGGGCAACTGGGTGTTCACCATCAGCGGGTCAGCCGCGCGGCTTGCGCTGGACGACAACACTATCCAGACCGATCTCACGATCGGCGGCATCATCGACCACTGGGACGATGGTGGTAAGAAGACGGAAGGGTCGAAGGACGAGGCAGGACAAGACCAGACCGATGCACAGCGCTCTGCTGGTTCCCGCAAGGCGGCGTGAGCGTCATTTTTGTTTTAAAAAACCGTAAATCCAGGAGAGAAGACAATGGCAACTGAACGTTTTGGTGTGGCGCTGGGCATGATCGAGACCCGTGGTCTGGTACCGGCGATTGAAGCGGCCGATGCAATGACCAAGGCCTCCGAAGTGCGTCTGATCGGTCGCCAGTTCGTTGGTGGCGGCTACGTGACCGTGCTGGTCCGTGGCGAAACCGGTGCCGTGAACGCCGCTGTGCGTGCCGGTGCGGATTCCTGCGAGCGTGTGGGTGACGGCCTGGTGGCCGCGCACATCATCGCCCGTGTGCATTCCGAAGTGGAAAGCATCCTGCCCGAGCAGGTTGAAAAGTAAATCATCAGTAACGCTTGATAGGAGTTGAGTAATGGCTAGCGAAAACTTTGGTGTGGCCCTCGGCATGATCGAGACCCGCGGTCTGGTCCCGGCGATCGAAGCCGCGGACGCAATGACCAAGGCTTCCGAGGTGCGTCTGATCGGGCGTCAGTTCGTGGGTGGTGGCTACGTGACCGTGCTGGTCCGTGGCGAAACCGGTGCCGTGAACGCCGCTGTGCGTGCCGGTGCGGATTCCTGCGAGCGTGTCGGTGACGGCCTCGTGGCTGCCCACATCATTGCTCGCGTCCATTCCGAGGTGGAGAACATCCTCCCGGAAAAGCCGTAACTCACGGTAGTCGAACGCCGTCGGGTCCGTAACGGGCCCGACGGCTTTTTCAAGAAGAGGTAGATGATGGCTAACGAAATTTCTGGTGTGGCCCTTGGCATGATCGAGACCCGCGGTCTGGTCCCGGCGATCGAAGCCGCGGATGCGATGACCAAGGCCTCCGAAGTGCGTCTGATCGGTCGCCAGTTCGTCGGTGGCGGCTACGTGACCGTGCTGGTCCGTGGCGAAACCGGTGCCGTGAACGCGGCGGTGCGTGCGGGCGCGGATTCTTGCGAGCGTGTGGGTGACGGCCTGGTGGCCGCGCACATCATTGCGCGCGTGCATTCGGAAGTGGAAGGCATCCTGCCGACGGCCCCGACCGCCAGCGGTTCGGCCAGCTGAGGCAACATCCATGTCCGATCCACGGATCGTGGGGTACCTGAACCGGGCGGTGGCACATGAGCTGTCGGCGGTCCAGCAGTACCTGGCCCAGGCGCGCTTGACCGCGATGTGGGGAATGACCGACGTAAGCGACTGCCTGCGTCGGGACGCCCAGGAAGAGCTGGATCATGCGGATCGCTTCATGACTCGCATGTTTCACTATGGGGTGGCGCCGAACGGCAGCCAGCTGGCGCCGGTGCGGCTTGGCCGCTCCATGGCCGAACTTTTGGCGCGCTCGCGCGAGCTGGAGATGGAGGCGATTCGTCTGTACGACGAAGCAGCCGTCTATTGCCGGCGCGTCGGTGCGGTGGATGATGCGGCGCTGTTCGAGAGCATCCTCGAGGATGAACTGGAACACGTGCGCGAGATCGATGCCCAGGGCAGCACCGCGTGACGAGCGCGGACGCGGCAACACAAGCGGAGTAGGCAATGGCGGATACCGATCTCGTGGTTCCGGCCGGGTGGGAACCCGGCAAGGGGACCTCGGCGTCCATGAGCAAACAGTTCACGTTCGACCGCTACGGCATCACGCGGAAGTTTCTAGACCACGTGGCCGAGCTGTCGGAGCAGGATGGTTATCATCCGAACATCAGCTTCGGCACGACCTACGTGAACATCACGATCGACGCCCGTGATGGCGAACAGCTTGGGGAAGGCGACAAGGCCTTTGCCCTTGAAGTCGACCGCCTGGCCGATGCCACCACCGGCTGAGCCGGGGGATTCTTGATGGGCCGGGTTGAGCCCGGTCCCCTTCCGCAGGAGGCTGTTGCGTGGGTTCGAGGGTAATCGCGGTAGTCAATCAGAAGGGCGGCACTGGCAAGACCACCCTGACCATGAAC
>LFIK01002282.1_pt1 | contig 15500 bp, 16 predicted proteins | sample 643401 | NCBI WGS metagenome assembly LFIK01 (sample SAMN03777447, study PRJNA286221) | soda lake metagenome | biome: soda lake; feature: Kulunda steppe; material: water; isolation source: sample T5-Br brine of Lake Tanatar-5 | place: Russia: Kulunda steppe | collected 2010-07
CTGGAGATCGCGGGTTCGATTCCCGTCAGGACCGCCATTTTTTTGGCTCAGTAGCTCAGTTGGTAGAGCAATGGACTGAAAATCCATGTGTCGGTGGTTCGATTCCGCCCTGAGCCACCATCAAGTAAGTATTTTTAAGCCGATATCGGCTTTTTTTTATTTTTATAAATAAATTTAAAGTAATATACCTCTTTGGTCCGTATAAATATATATGAAGACCAAAAAAATTCGAAAGAGGTATAATTATTATGTTTTCAGAAAATTCTATGATTTCATTTAATTCACCAAGCAACTTTTTAAGTTTTTATGAAGGATTAAACATTAAAGATTGGAAAATGTCAGATGATTTTATTAATGACCGTGGTTATGCTATAAGAGACACAAGCTATGGCAAAACTTTTAAGAAACTATTTAATGACAAGCACTTATTTAGGAGAAAACTGTCAGTTGGTGAACTTGTTTCATTTGTTGATAACTTTTATTTGGTAAACAAATTGATGCTTATCTTAAAAGATATGCTTAGGGAAGATGAGTATAAAAAATTAAAATTATTTTCAGAATATAGAATTATTCTTTCTAAAAACAGACGTATAGATTTTATTTTAGAATATGAAGAAAGAATTTTGTTAATAGAGTTTAGGATATCTAATAGATTTCCGAATGTTTCAAGTATATGGCAACGTAAAGAGGCTGAACTGTTAATCTATAAGGAACTAATTAATAATTATTTACCTAAAAGAAAAGAAACATATATTTATGCATTTATTGGTATGCCTGAATACACAATGAATGCTCCTGTTGAAAAACATATAAATTATAATAATAACAACTTGGAACATTTAGCAAAATATATTAATATGTTTATAGTGTCTAATGAATATAGAGATTCTAAATAATTATTAATAGTTAGGGGATGTTGAAATGAACATTTTATTAGTAAACGATGATGGCATAAATTCTGACAGATTATTATTTACAAAAAACGTCTTAAAAAATTACGGAAAAGTATTAACAGTGGCACCGAGTTTGGAACAATCAGGTATGAGTTCTAGTATAACTATAGGTGATTTGAAATATCAACAAGTTCACATTTCGCCTGATGATGAAATGTATTCTGTTGAGGGTACTCCTGTTGACTGTATTACCGTAGCTTTATTAGCTTTAGATTTCAAACCAGATCTAGTTGTTTCTGGAGTTAATAAAGGTTTTAATCTAGGCATTGATACAATTTATTCAGGAACTGTTGGAGCTGCTATTAACGCAAAATATTATGGGCTGAACGCAATTGCACTATCTGCAGATCCTACTGATTTTCAACTGGTGAAAGATAATTTGAAAGATGTTATAGAGTATTTAATAAAAAACAATATTTATGATGGTGAGTTTGTGGTTAATATAAACTTCCCTGATAAGTTAAATAATGAGATAAAAGATTATCAATACACAACTGTTTATGGGCTAAAATATGAGTTGGATAAAAAGATTTCACAAAACGAGACTCAATTTAATTTATCTTTAAATAGAAAGCAACCATTGTCTTATTTGCCTAAAGACAGCGATTTATATGCAGTAAGAACAGGAAACCTATCTATAAGCAAAATAAAACCATATTATAAAATTTACCAGAAGGGATAAGAATATGTATTATGTAGATGATGTTTTAGATGTTAAAATGATGGAAAGATTTGAAGGAGCAAAGGAAAAGGCTGATAAGAAAGAGACCAGACATCTTGTCTGGGGTTTTACAAGAGAGAAAATGTGTTTTCTTTATGTTAAAGAATATATTGTTCCCAAAGAATTTGAATATAAAAAAAGACGAACAAGAAGAGAAAAATGGTGTCAACTTCCTGGCGCTAAAATGGAAAAAGGAAAAACACCAGAAGAGATTTTAAAAAATGTTTTTATGAAAGAATATAATATGCCTGTCGATGTAGGAAATTTAGCTTTTCAAGGCGAAGCAACCGATGTCATTCATGAGCAAAATTATATTGTCGATGTGTATTGGGTAAAACCTCAAGATCATATTGATAAAGAAACAAAAAAGAAATTTTACCAAAAATTTCATAGAGTTAATGTTGCTGATTTCAATGTCATCGATAAGATTAGGTATACTCCAATCATGAAAGATTTTTATACAAAAACATTTAGAACTATGATAATTGCTAAGAACGAAAATGATGGCTATTAATATTTAAAAAAAACATCTTATTTACTGAGATGTTTTTTTAATCTATAAATGTAAGGGCTTTTATGATATGATAAAAATTGGTTTTGAATTTAATTTAAGGAGTTGTATATAATGGAAAATATTAAAGCAATTATATGGGGTTTTGGAGCAATGGGACAAGGAATAGCAGAGATGTTATTGGACAAAACAGGCGTTGAAATTGTTGGTGTCTGTGATTTGAATCCAGATATAATTGGTAAAGGTGTATCAGAGGTCTTAAAAAAAGGAAACAATAACGTTAAAATCTCTAAAGACATTGACAATGTTTTAGAAAATGATGCAGAAGTACTTTTTTTAGCTACTGACTCTTATGTCTCTAAGTCTTATTCAAAAATTGTAAAAGTTTTAGAATCTGGAATTAATGTAATAAGTACAGCAGAAGAAATGGCTTACCCCTATGCATGTGAGCCCGAGTTATCGAAAAAAATGAATGATGTTGCCAAGAAGAATAATGTATCCCTTTTAGGTACGGGAATTAATCCGGGGTTTGTAATGGATGTATTAGCGATTAGTTTAACAGGCGCAATGACAGATGTTAAAGGAATAGAAGTTAGAAGAGTTAATAGCCTTTCTCCATTTGGAAAAACCGTTATGGAAGAGCAAGGGGTAGGTATATCAATAGATGAGTTTAATGAGCGTTCACAGAAAAATGAACTCGCTGGTCATGTAGGATTTAAAGAGAGTGTTTATATGATTGCTGATGCATTAGGGCTTGAATTAGAAAAATTCGATCAGCAAATGAAGCCAATAGTAACAAAGGTCAATCGTAAAAGTAAATATGGAAAAGCGGATAAAGGTACATTAGCTGGTATTGATATGACAGCTCAAGGAACAATTAAAGGAAAAGACTATATTAAAATGAGCCATCCACAACAAATTGAGCCTGAGGATGAAGGTATCAATACAGGAGATTATATTATTTTGCATGGCTCACCGGATATTAAAATGTCAATAACGCCTGAAATTGAAGGTGGATTAGGAACTATAGCTATGTGTGTGAATATGATGCCACACATTATTAACGCAGATCCTGGTTTAAAGACTATGTTAGACTTGCCTATTCCAAGAGCAATAATGGGAGATGCAAGAAAATACATCACAAAAAAATAAAGCGTTTTCACAAAACCCCTTAAATCAGGGGTTTTCTTTTGTTTTAAGGGGTTTAGATATATTTTACCAATGAAATGTAAGGGTTTTTATGATATGATAAAAACGTGTGGAAATATAGTTTACGAGGTGATTAAATTGTTAGTTGAAAAAGGGAAGTATGTGCGTATTAGAAATCATTTGTTAAAACCAGAAGAAAGAGATCAAAAACTACCGGAGAGTACACAAAAAGTTCCTTTTAAAAGTTGGACCAAAGGATATTTAATTTCCGAGGCTGAAATGTATGAAGAAGCAACGATAATAACAGCTACTAACCGGAAAGTTACTGGTATATTAAAAGAAGTAGAACCAAGATATAAACATTCTTTTGGAGATTTCGTGTCAGAAATTCATGAGTTAAGAAAGATTATACTTTCGGAAGTTTGGGGTGATAATGATGAGTAATTTGAATTTAAACAAACTTCTTAAAGATAAACCACGAATTATCAAAGAATCAGTTGGACTTGATTATAGTAATTATGAATTTAAAGGTATAGGATTTGACTACGAAAAAATGATGAATGATTCAGGTCTTACTTTAGAAGATGTTAAACATATTCAAAACGATTCTATGGTAGGAAATACACCATTAATTGAGCTGGAAAATATAAGCAATTATGCAAGAAAGTTTTCAGATAAAGGCTATGGTGCTAGAATCTTTTTAAAAGATGAAGCGTCTAATCTTAGTGGTTCATTTAAAGCAAGACGTGCAGCAATAAGTGTTCATATTGCGAAACAACGTGGGTATAAAGGGGTTATTGCTGCTACAAGCGGGAATTATGGTGCAGCTGTTGCTGCTTTAGCCGCCAAACAAGGTTTAAAATGTATTATTGTACAAGAGTGTTTCGACTCATCTAATATTGCGCAACCAGAAATTTTAGAAAAAGCTAGGGCTTGTGAAGCGTATGGTGCAGAAGTTATTCAGTTAAGTGTAGGGCCAGAGCTGTTTTATTCTTTTTTAGATATATTAGATAAGACAGGTTATTTTAACGCTTCTTTATACTCTCCTTATGGAGTTATGGGTATAGAGACTTTAGGCTTAGAAATAGCTCACACCCTTAAAAAAACAGAAGGCAAATTTCCTGAAACTGTAATATGCACGAATGCAGGGGGTGGGAATCTTACAGGGACGGCTCGAGGCTTAAAAAAAGCTGGCGCTGAAAGCACTAAAATTATTGGCGCATCAGTGAATTTAGAAGGATTACATATGGCTAGCGATGAGGACTTTAATAAAAAATCTTTTACAACTGGTCATACAGGGTTTGGAATCCCGTTTGCGGTGAATCCTGATAGGAGCGATGTTCCACGTTCTGCTGCTAGACCTTTAAGATATATAGATGAATATTATACTGTCAATCAAGGGTCTGTATTTTTCATCACAGAAGCTTTATCAATTTTAGAAGGGTTAGAACGTGGTCCAGCTGGGAATACCTCACTGGCAGTTGCGTTTAAGCTAGCTCAAACTATGAAAGAAGATGAGATTATTGTTGTTCAGGAGTCAGAATATACTGGTGCTGGAAAACATCATCAACCTCAATTAAGTTTTGCAAAAAACAATAATATTTCATTAAAGTTTGGTGACGTTTTAAGCGAGCAACCAGGAAAAAATATCATTTTTCCTAAGTCAGGAAAAAGCATTGATATAAATATGATTTCTTTAGAAAAAATCAAAAAATCTTATTTGAAAAAATATAAAAATACTGATTTAAGTGACATTGATTATGCGTTTTTAGAACAAGAACTAAGGTTAACCAAACATAAAATAAAAGGTTTATTAGCGGAGGTAAAGCATGAAGGAAAGAAATGATGATTACAGTAAAAGAAGACAAAAAATTAAAGCCATGAGCGATTCAGAATTAAAAAAGTATTTTTATAAATTATCTGATCAAATCGTTGATCCATTAGTAGAAATGGGTTATGAATACACATCCAAATCAATTGAAAGAAGTGTCTTACTAAGAATGGGCTTTTCAAGCATAGAAGCAAAAGCTATTGTTGATAAATTGGGTGAATATGATTTATTAAAAAAAGGTGCTGGACATTGTGTTTACAAACTATCAAAAGAAAAAAAGCTTTCAATCCAAGAAGCTGGCGTTGAAATAACAGAAAAAGAAGGCATCGATTTTCTAAAGGAGGCTTTTCATTATGAAACCTCTTAAACCGAATGAAAAGTTAAACATAAGAAATATTTTAAAAGATTTAGATAAATATCGACCAGATAAAAGAGGGTGGACGTGGCGCAATAAAAAAACTATGAACATTGGACCATTTGAGTTTAAACAAGCTAGTTCATCGTTGAAAAATTTTGTTCCTTTACAGAGTGCAGCATATTTAGGCGGTATTGATCCCCAACCTGACTCAGTAGTGACTGCAGAAATTGCATCTGGTCGTTTTGAGGATGATATTCGAAGAATGAGAATGGCTGCTTATCATGGTGCAGATCATATTATGGTAATTAGAACTGCTGGACAATCTCATTTTGATGGGTTATTAGAAGGGACCCCCCAAGGTATTGGTGGTATTCCAATTACACGTAAACAGTTAAGAGCCCAAAGAAAAGCTTTAGATTTAATTGAAGAAGAAGTAGGTAGAAAAATCAATTATCATTCTTATGTATCAGGAGTAGCCGGCCCAGAAATTGCTGTATTATTTACTGAAGAAGGCGTAAATGGAGCACATCAAGATCCGCAATATAATATTTTATATAGAAACATTAACATGGTCAGAAGTTTTGTGGATGCAGCAGAGAGTAAAAAAATCATGGCTTATGCAAATATAGCACAAATTGATGGGGCCCATAACGCTAACGCGACGGCTAGAGATGCTTGGAAAGTGATGCCTGAATTATTGGTACAACACGCAATTAACTCAGTTTTTAGTGAAAAAATAGGAATTAAACCAGAAAACATAGCACTTTCAACTGTTCCACCAGCAGCCCCTCCAAGTCCAGATTTAAAGCTAAACTTACCTTACGCAGTAGCGTTAAGAGAATTTTTCGATAAATATAAAATGAGAGCCCAAATGAACACAAAATATATGGACTCTTCAACACGAGAAGCAACCGTTACTCATGTATTAAATCTTTTAATCTCAAGATTGACTTCTGCGGATATACAAAGTACCATCACTCCAGATGAAGGTAGAAATGTGCCTTGGCATATTTATAATATCGAAGCTTTGGATACTACGAAACAATCTATGGTGGGCATGGACGATTTATTAAGCATGGTAGAAATAAAAGATTCTGGATATATTAAAGAGAAAAAAAGAGAAATTCAAGAACGTGCAGTTTTAATGATGGAAGAAATTATTGAGTTGGGTGGATATTATGAAGCTGTAGAAGCCGGAATGTTTGTGGATAGTGGCGAGTACCCAGAGCGTAATGGTGATGGAATAAAACGTGATATTGATGGAGGCATTGGCGCTGGAACAATCATTAAACGTGATAAAAATTATATGGCTCCAGTAACCGCTCATTATGGATACAATAATCTCTCACAATATGGTGAAACATTTGAAAAAGATCCAGCAAAATTAATCAATGGTTCGACTTTTGAAGACCCTGATAAAATTGTCTTTATAGATGAATTAGATGAATCGGACAATGTATATTTAAGAATGGATGAAACGGAAAAATACCGAAATACTAACCTATTGAAACCGGAAGTTGAATGGTTAGCGGATGGTGTAGTTACTGTAGATCTCTTTTTCCCAACAATTAAAAAAATTGCAGTTGAAGCTGCGATAAAAACTGGCGAAAACATGAATTTAACAGATGTAGAAGCAATCCATAGCGAAGTGCTTCATCCAACAGAAGGGACACGAGTCCAAATTAAAGGGCGCGTTAATTTTGATATTGATATTGAGAAACTTGTCTTACCAGAAGAAATTGAAACGATTACAGAAGAAGAGATATTTGACTATGTTAAGAAACACCCTTTAAAAGTTATCGCTGGAACAGGTGGCGATGATGAACATAGTGTTGGTATAAGAGAAGTATTAGACATCAAGCATGGAGGCGTAGAAAAATACGGGATTCAATACACTTATTTAGGAACAAGTGTTACGATTGAAAAGTTTGTGGATGCCGCGATTGAAATGGATGCAGATGCTATATTACTATCAACAATTATTTCGCACGATGATGTTCATTATAAAAATATGAAAAAGCTCCATAATTATGCGGTAGAAAAAGGTGTAAGAGATAAGTTGATATTAATTGCTGGTGGAACCCAAGTAACACCTGAGATTGCCAAAAAGAACAATATGGATCAAGGATTTGGTAGAGGAACAAAAGGCCTTCACGTAGCTAGCTTTATTGTCAACAAACACAAAGAGATGAATAAGAAGTGAGAATAGATTGGGTTGTTGCAGAAATAGGAAGTACGACAACATTAGTAAACGCCTTTTCTAAAACAAAAGGACTGTTAGGTAAAGGAATGGCGGCTACTACGGTAGAAAGCGACGTTAATACCGGTTTATTAAATGCTTTAGAGGCTTTAAAAAAGCACTTAAAAACTGATATGTTAACGTACGACTCTATGTTTGCATCATCGTCTGCTGCAGGCGGATTAAAGATGACGGTTTCAGGATTGGTTTATGAAATGACAGTCAAGGCTGCTAAACAAGCCGCAACAAATGCTGGAGCAAATATACATAAAGTTTCTGCTGGCGATTTAACCAACGATGATTTAGAACAAATACAGTCAATTAATCCCAACATAATATTGGTGTCTGGTGGGACTGATTTTGGAGAAAAAGAAGTCGCACACAAAAATATTAAAAAAATAGAATCTCTAAGTTTAAATGTTCCCATTATTTACGCAGGAAATGTCGATAATCATTATAGAATAAATAAATATTTTGAAAACAGTGCACAAAAAGAATATTTAACCATTGTCGATAACGTCTATCCTAGAGTGGATCAAATGAATATTCATCCAGTGAGAAAACAAATTTATGAGACATTTGAAAAACATATAATCCACGCAAAAGGCATGCAAAATATTAAAAACTTGGTAGATGGTTCTATTATGCCTACTCCTGGTTCTGTAATGGAATCAACCATCGTATTGGAAGAAATTTTAGGGAATGTAATGACCATTGATGTAGGAGGAGCAACAACTGATATTCACTCCATCACAACGCCCAGTGAAGAGTTTGAAGATTACCAAGAAGGTGAGCCTAAAGAAAAAAGAACGGTTGAAGGTGATTTAGGGGTTTTTATCAATTACAAAAAAGTTATTGAATCGATTGGTAAACAAGCACTTGCAAAAAAATTGAATATATCTAATGATGCGCTTGAAAACTTGATTGAGAACTACCAGTATAAACCCAAAACTCAAATTGAAAGAGATCTCGTTTATGAATTAACAAAACACTGTGTCTTTACTGCACTTGATCGTCATGTCGGTGATTACCGCAATGTATATACGACAAGTGGTCAAAAAGTGATTCCACAGGGAAGAGATTTAACACAATTACAAGCGGTTGTTTTAACTGGTGGTGCATTGATAAATTTAAAAAGCACTGAAGCCATCATAAAGTCATATTTCAAAACCCATCCAAATAAAATGATTCCTAAAACTATAAAAGTATACAAAGACAATGATTATATAATGTCTAGTGTCGGTGTATTGTCTATAAAACACCTTGATTTTAGTAAAGGAGTTTTAATTACATCGTTGAATATTGATAAACTAAATTAAGGGGGGATAAGGTTGTATCCCAGAATAATAATTAACACAGAAAAGTTTAGACATAACTTAAAAGAAGTACGACATCTAGCCTCCCGTCACGGATTAAGTATGATGGCAGTCACAAAAGTTTTTTGTGCTGTTAAACCTTTAATTGATGTTCTAAAGGAAGAACGTATTGATTTTATAGCCGATTCTAGATTAAAGAATTTAGAATCATTTTCAACGACTATCCCTAAAGTGTTATTGCGTTTAGTTTCAAAGTACGAGGCTGATCGAGCGGTTAATGTTGCGAACATTTCTCTTAATTCTGAAATAGAAACGATTAGAGCTTTAAATGAAGCTGCGGGAAAGTATAATTTAGTTCATGGCATTATATTGATGCTAGATATTGGCGATTTAAGAGAAGGGGTATACTACAAAGAAAATTTAATTGATTATGTCAAAGAAATACTTGATATGAAGCATGTCAAACTTGAAGGACTAGGGACCAACCTGACTTGTTATGGTGGCATCATACCAACTAAAAACACATTGCAAAAATTGGTGGACATTACGACGTTAATAGAAGAAAGATTTAATATTGAATTGAATATTGTTTCAGGTGGAAACTCTTCACATCTACATTTACTTGATAAAGACATCCATATTGATAAAGTCAATAATCTAAGAATTGGTGAAGCGATTGTTTTAGGTAGAGAAACAGCGTATGGAGAAATTATCGAAACGTTATATGATGATGTTTTCACGTTAGAAACCGACATTATTGAATATAAAAAGAAACCTTCCCTACCAGAAGGGGACATTGGGATGGATGCCTTTGGTAAAAAACCAGAATTCCAAGATTTAGGGGTTGTAAATCGTGCTATATTGGCAGTAGGTAAACAGGATGTAGATTTTCGAGAGTTAAAATCACTCGATAAAAATATAACATTATTAGGAAGCAGTAGTGATCACATTATAGCTGGGATATGGAACAACCCAGAAGATTACAAAGTCGGTGATATAATTCGTTTCAAATTAACATATGGATCACTTTTATCTCTAATGACGTCTGATTTCGTGGAGAAAGTTTATGTCAAATCTTTATAGAAAAACCTATCAAGAAGTTTATTTGGATAAGATTTATGAGAATTATAAAATGATTACTGAAAAATCAAACAATAAAACAATCATTCCAGTTGTGAAAGCAGACGCTTATGGTCTAGGGTCTTTAAAAGTTGTTGACTATCTTTATCATCAAGGCATCACTTTTTATGCGGTTGCGACCGTTGAAGAAGCCTTAACGTTACGCAAACAAAACCAAAATATTGATATTTTAGTCATGGGATTAGTGAATAAAGAAGATTTAGTCACCTTAAGTAAAAATAAGATTACCGTAACCATTCCTAATCGACATTTATTTGATGCTGTTTGCAGTCTTAATAAACCATTAAAAATACACTTAAAAATAGATACTGGAATGAATCGTCTAGGATTTAAGGATTTCAATAAGGTCTCGACTCTTTTTAATAAGTTAAAGAAATTTAAACACTTAGATTTAGAAGGAATATATACGCATTTGGCAACCTCAGATAGCGACGAGGCATATGCTTTTGAGCAAATCAAAACGTTTAAATCTTTATTATCGATTCTCCCTTACCATCCAAAAATGATCCATGTATCAAATTCTTCTGCAGCCTTAAAATTTGAAAAAGATATGGCATTTACCACGCATGCAAGAGTGGGGATATCTCTTTATGGTGAAACGTTGGAAAAAAATGTCAATTATCTTAAAAAAACTTTTACCGTTAAAAGCGTCATCAAAGAAATTAAACCATTAAAAAAAGGTGAAATGTTAGGCTATGACATCACTTACAAAGCTAAGAAAGATGAACATATTGCGATTTTACAAATCGGTTATGCAGATGGTATTTGGAGAAAAAATCAAGGTGGTAATGTATCTATAAATAATAAACTATATCCTATTGTTGGAAGAGTTTGTATGGACCAAATGTTTATAAAAGTGGATGAAACTGTTCAAAAAAATGATATAGTAATATTAGTAGGGGACAATTTAGTGTCAGTAAATGATATGGCAAAACGTTTAAACACAATTCCACATGAGATCTTATGTGGTTTTAAAGGACGAATACCCCGCATTTACAAAGATTAGGGAAGTGATAGTATGATTAACGTTTATTCAGAAATCGGTAAGTTAAAGACAGTTTTGTTGCATAGGCCAGGAAAAGAGTTGGAAAACCTAACCCCTGCAGTGCTTAACCGATTATTATTTGATGAAATACCTTATTTAAAAATTGCACAACAAGAGCATGATGAGTTTGCACAAGCATTAAAAGATGAAGGGGTGGAAGTACTTTATCTTACGGATATGCTAAGTGAAGCATTGGAAAATAACCCAGAAGTGATTGAACATTTTATTAAAGAGTTTATAGAAGAAGCAAACATTAAATCGCGCTATGTTAAAGATGCTATTTTTAATTATTTAAAATCAATGGATACCAAAACAATGATAGAAAAAATGATCGCAGGCATTAGAACCAAAGAAGTTCAAATAAAAACAGGAAATTCTATTATGGATATGTTAGAAAAAGAGTATCCTTTTTATACTGATCCAATGCCAAACATTATTTTTCAGCGTGATCCGTTTGCCAGTGTAGGTCGCGGCGTTAGTGTTCATAAAATGAACACCAAAGCCCGTCAAAGAGAAACCTTATTTTCAAGCTATTTATTAAATTATCATCCAAGGTTTCAAAAAGAAACTTTACCTTTTTATTTCAGTCGAAATGAAGAAGAGTCTTTAGAAGGCGGAGATATATTAATTCTTAATGATAAAACCTTGGCAATAGGAATTTCTGATAGAACCGATCCATACGCAATAGAAAAACTTGCTAGAAAACTTTTTTCGAAGCGAGAAACCTTCGAAACAATCCTTGCCTTTAACATTCCAAAAACCCGTTCTTTTATGCATTTAGATACTGTGTTTACCCAAATTGATTATGGGGTTTTTACCATTCATCCTGGTATCATGAAGTATCTTACTGTGTTTGAAATAACGTCAGATGGTGAAACATTAAAAATCAACAAAGTAGTAACCACATTGAAAGATATATTATCTAAACACCTAAACCGTGAAGTTGAGTTAATTCACTGTGGTGGCGATGATGTTGTGGATAGTGAAAGAGAACAATGGTCTGATGGAGCCAACACCTTGGCTGTAAGCCCAGGCGTTGTTGTTGCTTATTCAAGAAATCATGTAACCAATAAATTATTTAAAGAAAAAGGCATTAGGGTTATCGAAATTCCATCTTCAGAATTATCCAGAGGCCGCGGCGGTCCAAGGTGTATGAGTATGCCATTAGAAAGAGAAAAATTAAAATAAACTATCTATAGAGGAGAAATTATGAATCTTAAAGACAGAAGTTTTATTACTTTACTGGATTACACTAAAGAAGAAATAGAATATCTACTAGATTTGTCCGCACGTTTGAAAAAAGAAAAGTATGAAAGGATCCCCCATAAACACTTGGAAGGAAAAAATGTTGTTTTATTATTCCAAAAAGATTCCACAAGGACACGCTGTGCATTTGAAGCGGGAGCGTATGACTTAGGAATGGGTGTGACTTATTTGGGCCCAAGCGGATCACAAATGGGGAAAAAAGAGTCGATTAAAGATACCGCAAGAGTCCTGGGTAGAATGTATGATGGGATTCAATTTAGAGGGTATTTAAATGAAGACGTTGAAGCGCTTGCTAAATATAGTGGTGTCCCTGTATGGAACGGGTTAACTGATATGTATCACCCTACTCAAATTCTTGCGGACTTTTTAACCATTAAAGAAAATTTTGGCAAACTTGAAGGCATTAATTTCACTTATGTTGGAGACGCTAGAAACAACATGGGCAATTCATTAATGATAGGTTGCGCTAAACTTGGGATTAATTTTAAGGCGGTTGCACCTAAAGAATTATGGCCTGAAGCATCCTTAGTTGATCACTGTAAAAACCTTGCAAAAGATAGTAAAGCGACCATTGAACTCACAGAAGATAAAGATTATGGTTGTAAAGATGCTGATGTAGTTTACACCGATGTATGGGTTTCTATGGGAGAAGCACAAGAAGTATGGGAGAAACGTTTAAAAACCTTGCATCCTTATCAAGTCGATTCAAATTTAATGAAACAAGCAAAAAAAGATGCAATCTTTATGCACTGTTTACCAGCATTCCATGGAAATGATACAGAAGTTGGCGCAGAGATAGCCAGTATGTTTAAAGACAAATATCCAAACTTAAAACAAGGAGAAATGGAAGTTACTGATGAAGTTATTGAATCGCCACAAAGCAAAGTTTTTGATGAAGCGGAAAACCGTATGCATACAATTAAAGCTGTAATGTTAGCGACTATGTCTGACAACTATTAATTATACAAAAGTCACTGAATTAGTGGCTTTTTTTATCGCTAAATAAAATTGATAATGCTATAATATACTATATTAAGGGGGAAAAAAGATGCCTATTATTTTAATATTTTTTATCTATAGTTTTATAGGTTGGTTGATTGAGGTATCGTATTACTTTTTTAAAGAAAAAAGATTTGTTAACCGCGGCTTTTTAAATGGTCCTATCGTCCCCATATATGGTTTAGCAATGGTGTTTATGCATCTTTTTATCCATGAATTTTTAAACTATACCATCACGATTACTATTTTTTCTTTTATGCTTGTATTTCTTTTAATCTCCCTTTTTTCGACGTTACTAGAGTTATTGGGGGGCTATATTTTATTGACCATTTTTGAAACAAGATGGTGGGACTATTCGCATTTAAAGTTCAATTTTAACGGGTTCGTCTGTTTAAGGTTTTCCTTGATTTGGGGGATTGTTGGAACACTTGGTTATATAGGGTTGCATGAACAATTAATATACCCTAATATTCGTAACGTTGATAGTGTTTTTGCGGTTATCTTAACCAACACATTCGTGATCGTTTTTTTCATTGATTGGATGTTTACAATTATTGCATTATTGAACTTTAAAAAATTATTACAAGAAATGCGAAGTCGTGTCTTTGTTTTGCGCAATAAAAGTGATCGTTTATTAACACAAAATTATCCTAAAACCTCACAGTCCTTACGCGCGCGTTTAAATGGAATCATAGAAAACACCAAAAATAACGAAACTTTAACCAAAATAAAGAGTCGTATTGATTCGTTGCGTGAGTTTTTCCAACAATCTAAAGATAACGAAACGTTAAAAGATTTTGAGATGTTGAAAAGACTGAACCAAAAAATAATGAATTCAAGATTTTATAAAGCCTTTCCTGAAATAAAGTTAATGCTCAGAAAGGATGAACCCAGTGAAAAAAATGAAGAAGATGAAAAAGAAAAATGATTTTTTACGTTTTGTTGAATGTGGCCATGACATTTTATCTCATCCTATTTATCAAAGACAAAAACAATTTATTCAACACGGTAATATTACCCTTTTCGAACATAGTGTAAGTGTTGCTTTTTTAGCGTTTAAACTATCTGAATCTTTATCACTCAATACGAAAAATGTTGTCAGAGGCGCTTTGTTACATGATTTCTTTTTGTATGATTGGCACGAAGAAGGCAAACGCATGAAAAAAACACTATTTAAAAAACATGGATTTAAGCATGCCTCTTATGCACTAGAAAACGCAAGCTTTTATTTTCCTTTAAACGCGATGGAAAAAGATATTATTTTAAAACACATGTTTCCTTTAAATGTTAAACCACCAATCTATATAGAAAGTTGGATTGTAAATATTAGTGATGATGTGATCACGTATAAGGAATCTATGAAACAAGCGGTATTAAATGAAGAAATATTCAAATTTATAGAAGCTTATTTTAAGGGGAAATAAAGGGTTTTTTATTGACTTTAGTAAAAAAAGACAAATTTATATAAAAAAGACTTGAAACGTGTCTTTTTTTTTGATATTATGTCAAAGACTTTCAATTGTAAAAGTCTGGCTGTGAAGCGGGAGGTTGTTGACACACGGATAGGCGTTGTCTTAGTGTGTGTTAAAGAAATTTCTGCGGAGCAAGTCTATACATGATTGTAGGCGAAAGGAGGAACTTAAATGGCAGCACAAAGCATTCGAATCCGATTAAAATCATATGATCACAGATTACTTGATCAATCGGCTAAGAAAATTGTTGAAACGGTTAAAAAGACTGGTTCTAAAGTATCAGGTCCAATTCCGTTGCCAACCGAAAAAGAGGTGTTCACCGTTTTGCGAAGCGTTCACGTTAACAAAAAGTCACGCGAACAATTCGAACGTAGAACCCACAAACGTTTAATTGATATTGTGGATCCAAACCCACAAACAATTGACAGCTTAATGCACCTAGATTTACCATCAGGTGTCGATATCATTTTGAAATAATAATTAGGAGGTGTACTCATGGC
>LFIK01002283.1_pt1 | contig 15497 bp, 12 predicted proteins | sample 643401 | NCBI WGS metagenome assembly LFIK01 (sample SAMN03777447, study PRJNA286221) | soda lake metagenome | biome: soda lake; feature: Kulunda steppe; material: water; isolation source: sample T5-Br brine of Lake Tanatar-5 | place: Russia: Kulunda steppe | collected 2010-07
AGGAGTACCACCAGAACTACTATCAGAAGAACCCGCTACGTTACCGCTTCTACGTCACCACCTGCGGCCGCTACGCCCGGCTGGATCGCGTTTGGGGAGACGAGGCTCGACCGGGGAAGTAAATGAAGATCAAGTGCATCGCCGGTTTTGCGTCGATTACCAAAGACCCGGCGGCCAGTGCGTCGCTGTATCAGGATGCGCTGGGCCTGCCGCTTGAGTCGATGGACGACTACCGCTTCATGGATAAATTCCCCGGTGCGAATCATTTCGGGGTCTGGCCGTTGTCCATGGCCGCCCAGTCCTGCTTCGGGCAGGACGAGTGGCCAGAAAGTGTCCCTGAGCCCACGGCAACCATTGAGTTTGAGCTGGAGGGTGCCGCTGCCGTGGAGGCGGCAGTTCAGGAAATGAAGGCGAAGGGGCAGGAGTTCATCCACGAAGCCCGGACCGAACCCTGGGGCCAGACCGTCGCACGGTTCATGAGCCCCGAGGGCGTGCTGGTTGGCCTGAGTTATGCGCCGTGGCTGCACGAATGATCGCCTGACCGAGGCGTCAAGGCGGGCCAGTTTTTCGCAGGGGCCACAGGCACTAACTTCAGATTGGCCGCCTCGGCTTCGAACCTCAGCCCACGCCCAGCAGCATGCTCGCCCCCACCGTGACGATGACCACGATCCAGGGCGACAGGCCCCAGGCGGCCAGCAGGACGAATGCCGCGGCAGCGATCAGGAAGTGTGTCGGCGCCAGCACCGCGCTGGTCCACACCGGGCTGTACAGGGCGGCGGCCAGTATCCCCACCACAGCCGCGTTCGCGCCGGCCATCAGCGGGAACGCGAAGCGACGCTGCCGAAGCTGGTCCCAGAACGGCAGCACGCCGAGCAGAATCAGGATGCCCGGCAGGAAGATGGCGAACAGCGCGATGCTGGCACCGAGCACGCCGCCCAGGTTGGTGTCGATGGCGCCCAGGTAGGCCGCAAAGGTGAATAGCGGGCCTGGAACCGCCTGCGCGGCACCGTAACCGGCCAGGAACGCATCCGGCGTCACCCAGCCCGGCTCCACAACCCGGGCTTCGAGTAGCGGCAACACCACATGGCCACCACCGAACACCAGGGCGCCCGAGCGGTAGAAGGCCTCGAACAGGCTGAGCGCGTGCGCAGGCCAAAGCGCCACCAGCACCGGCAGGCCACCCAGCAGCAGCGCGAAGACCGCCAGCAGCACGGTGCCGGAGCGGCGCGACAGCGGAATATCAACATGTCCGCCGCCCCGGGACTGGATGCCCTGGCACCACCAAAGCCCTGCAAGCGCACCGATAACAATGGCGCCGATCTGGCCGATGGCGGTGGGCAGGAACACGACCAGGGCGACGGCGCCCACGGCAATGGTGGCCCGCTCCCGATCCGGGCACAGGTTGCGCGCCATGCCCCAGACGGCGTGCGCCACCACGGCTACAGCCACGAGCTTCAGGCCATGGATCGCGCTCTGCCCGGTGGGGCCGCCGAAAGTATCGGCAGCATAGGCAAACCCAAGCAGAAGCAGGGCGGACGGTAGCGTGAAGGCCACCCACGCCAGCAGGGCGCCCATCAGCCCTGCGCGAAGCATCCCCAGCGCGAATCCGACCTGGCTGCTCGCCGGCCCGGGCAGGAACTGACACAAGGCGACCAGATCCGCGTAGCTCGCCTCATCGAGCCATTTGCGGCGGGCGACCAGTTCATCCCGGAAGTAGCCCAGATGCGCGATCGGGCCGCCAAAGGAGGTGAGACCCAGTTTCAGAAAGACGAGAAAGACCTCCACGGGGGAGTGGGTGCGCAGCGAAGTCTCGTCTCGTGCTGAGGGCATCAGCAGTCTCCTGATCCGAGGTGTTTGAGGTACTGCAATTAGCAGGATAACGAGGTGCGCCAGACAAGGCGGCACATTCCGGGCAGGGCGTTTTTTCGCCAGACCGGCGGCCATGATCATACTGGTAGATGATGACGCCTTCATTAACCATAACAACGAGAAAACCGCCATGTTCACACCCAGCGCCGCAGCTCTACTCGGCTTTATCGCCTGGACGCTTATCCTCCTGTTGGTCATGGAAGGGGTTCGTACCCAGCTGGTTATGAGTGGCAAGGTTCCGGCCAACGCCTTTCAGCCGGACAATGCGAACCTTTCGCCGTTCATGCAACGCCTGACCAGGGCGCATGCCAACTGCCTGGAAGGGCTTCCGATTTTCGGCGGGCTCCTGCTGGTGGGCATCGTTACCGGGAACAGCGCGATAACCGACCCACTGGCCTACGTATTCCTGGCCTGCCGCGTTTTTCAGTCCTCGGTGCATCTGGCATCCGTAAGCCCCGCCGCCGTCACCGTGCGCTTCGCCGCCTTTGCCATACAGATGGTGATCGGCGCGTATTGGACGATTCGCCTGGTGGCGGCGATGTGAAGCCTGATCGGGTGCGGATGCGCCACCTGGACTGACCAGCAGGCTGGTGAGCGTCGTCGAGGTCCGCATTATGGTTTGTCATTCCCGCGCTATCTGAGGCTTGCTGTTTACATGTTCAGTCAGCCCCTCATACTGGGCAGCTACTGAGCTGCGATGGAGTTGCCCCAATGCGTGTATTCGCCAATCCGGTTGGTGCTGGGTCTCTCTGGTTCGATAACCTTGCCACTGCCGATGGAACGCCCGTGGCCTACGATCCCCAGGCGCGCGCGTTTCTGTCGATGCCGCCCTTTTGCGCCAACCGGGAGAGGATTGGCTGCAACTGGATTGCGCCCGAGCAGGGTGCGTTCTGTCGGTCCTGCGCCATGACGCAGATGGCACCTGATCCCACCATTCCCAACGCGATACCGAACTGGGCGAAGACCGAAGCCGCCAAGCGATGGGTATTGGATAACCTGGGGCGCTGGCATTGGTTCCGCCCGGAGGACCCGGGCGTACGGCCGGTGTTTTACATGCTGGCTGAAGGGCCGACCCCTGTTCCCATGGGGCATGCGCAAGGGGTGGTTACCATCAGCGTGGCCGAGGTGGACCCGGTATTGGTGACCGCCCGCCGGGAGGCGCTGCAGGAGCCGTATCGCACCATGATCGGTCACATGCGGCATGAAATTGCTCACATGCTCTGGTGGAGGCTGAGCCTTCGCGGCGATTTTCTTGATGCGTTCCGTGCCGTGTTCGGTGACGAACGGATTGATTATGCGGCGGCGCTTCAATATCACTACGAGGCTGGCCCACCGCCTGACTGGAAGCAGTACTACCTGACCAGCTACGCCTCGGCCCACCCGCACGAGGATTGGGCGGAAACGGCGGCGCACTTGCTGCACCTGACGGACATCGCGGACAGCTTCCTGGCTTCGGACTTATCGTCTCCGAAGATACCAAGTCCCCGTTGGGATCCGTACTCGGAGCCTGACCCTGAGCGGTTGATCCACTGTGCCGCCGAGATCAGTATGGGGGTCAACCACGTTAATCGCTCCATGGGCCTGTCGGATCTGTATCCGTTCGTGCTCTCGCGTCACGCGATGGACAAGTTGGCGTTCGTCCACAACTGGTTGCGACGTGGCGCCCAGGGCCTATAAGACAACCGTGCTTGAGCAGCTTGCGGAGGAAGTGTCAGAAATGGTGATGGAATCAAAGGATCACTGGGAGAAGGTCTACTCAACCAAGGCGGCGACCGAGGTGAGTTGGTTCCAGGAGCACGCCGGGCTGTCTCTGAAGCTCATCGAGCAGGCGGGGATTCCCGCGTCCGCGTCGATCATTGATGTCGGCGGTGGTGCGTCCACCCTCGTGGATGACCTGTTGGCCAAAGGCTATGCTCAGTTGACGGTCCTTGACCTGTCCGCCGCCGCGCTGGAAACGGCGAAAGCCCGGCTTGGGCCGGCCGCGGACCGGGTGCGCTGGATTGAGGGGGACATCCTGCAGGCCGACCTTCCCGCTGGGGGTTACGACGTCTGGCATGACCGGGCCGTGTTCCATTTCCTGACCAGCGAGGCGGATAGGCAGGCCTACGTGCGCAAGGTGATGGCCGCGGTGAAACCGGGCGGCCTGGTGATCGTCGCCACCTTCGCCGAGGACGGGCCGACCATGTGCAGCGGCCTGCCGGTCATGCGCTACAGCGCCGGCGAACTGCACGGCGAATTCGGCGAACCATTCGAACTGCTCGGCCACGAGCGGGAATCTCACCAGACCCCGGGCGGGCAAGAGCAGAAGTTCGTCTATTGCTTCTGCCGGAAAGTGGCTTCCTGACTTCTGGGCGGCCCTGATTCGCGGGCGACGGCTTCAGAGCCTTTTTTCCAGGTAGTCCAGTAGCTCCGCGATGCAGTGCATGCGGGCGTAATCCTGGTCCGGGATGTTGACGCCCAGCCGCTTGTGCAGGGCTTCGGCCAGGTTCAGGACGTCCATGGAATCCAGGTCATAGGTGTCCTGCAGGTTGGCGGTTTCATCCAGGCTTTCCAGGTCGATGTCCGGGGCGATATTCGATAGCTCTTCCAGCACGATATTGCGCAATTCGTCCCGATTCACAGTGCCTCCGGTTGCTGTAGCCGTTGTTCCATTTCATTGAGGAAAAGCGCGCCCAGGTGGCCGTCGCAGACCCGGTGATCGGCGGCCAGGCTGAGATCGACGGCGAGGCGGACGGCAACCGCGTCATCCACCGCCAGGGGGCGTCGGCGAGGGCGGCCGATACCGATCATGGCAACCTGCGGCGGGTAGATGACGCCGTAGACGGTGTCGACGCCCCGGTCGCCAAGCGCGGTGACGGTGGCGGTGCCGCCCCCCATTTCAGACGCGCGTAGGCCGCCGCCGCGCGCGCGACGCACCAGGTCGCGGAGTCGCTGCATCAGCTCCGGCAGGGTCAGGGCGTCGGCGTCGATGATGGCGGGTGCCACCAGGCCGCCGCCGCGCAGGTGTACGGCCATGCCCAGGTTCACCTGCGGTGCGGCAATGAAGCCGTCTTCCGTGTAGTGGCCGTTGAGTTCCGGGTAACGGGCCAGGGCCAGTGCAGCTGCTTTCATGAACAGCGCGGACAGCAGCAGCCGGTTCTCCGGTGGCTGGTGCTGGTTGTAGTCTGCCAGCCAGTGTTCGGCGGCATGCAGGTCCACGGTGGTGGCCAGGTAGTAGTGGGGAATGTCGCGCTTGGCGCGGCTCATGGCGGCGGCGATGGTGGCGCGCATCTGGGTGCGGTCGAAACCGGCCTGGGGCCGTGGTTCCGCCTTGGCTGTAGGGGCGCCCGCGAGATCCCGGAGCACCACGGCGCCGTCCGGCCCCGTACCCTGCAGGCTGGACAGCGGAATGCCAGCCTCCCGGGCCCGGCGACGGGCTGCCGGGGATGCCCAGATCCGATCGCGGACGGCTGGCTTTGCTGCTGGTGACGGGGTTGGTGCTGGTGGCTCTGGGGAAACCGGTTGCGGCGGTTCTGATGCCGCTTTGGGTTCGGGTGCGGGCTCGGGCTTGGGCTCGGCCGCCGCGTCGGCGTCTGCCGGTTCTGGTGGCTTCGTTGTCGGTGGCTGCTCAACCTTGGGTGGTTCCTCGGCCTCCGGTTCTTCCTTGGCTTCCGCCTTGCCGCTCGCCCCCGGCGACTCGCTGACGATGTGGCTGCCGTCACCGATCCGGGCCAGCGGCGTGCCCACATCCACCTCGGTGTCCTCGGCGACGTAGAGCTCTTCCACCACGCCGTCTTCAAACACCTCCACGTCGAGAATGCCCTTGGAGGTTTCCACGGCGGCGATAACCTGTCCTTTTCTGACCTGATCGCCGGGTTTGACCTTCCACTGAACCAGCGTGCCGCTGTCCATGTCGGCGCCCATGGAGGGCATGGTGAAATCGCTCACGGCGCTTCTCCAAGCGTGCGTTTTGCGGCAGCGACAATGGTTTCCACCCTCGGTAGCACGGCCTTCTCAAGATGCTGCGGGTAGGGGACGGGCACCTCGGCGCTGCAGACGCGGGCGGGCGGGGCGTCCAGTTCCCAGAAACTCAGTTCATTGAGCGTTGCCATCAGTTCGCCGGCCAGGCCGCCGGTCTTCCAGCCTTCGTCCACGATCACCACCCGCCGCGTGCGGCTGACGGACTCGACCAGGGTGTCCGTGTCCAATGGGCGCAGCACGCGCAGGTCAATGACTTCTGCATCAATGCCGTCTTCGGCGAGCTGCTCGGCGGCCTGCAGGGTCTTGTACAGGCAGCCGCCGTAGGTGATCAGGCTGATGTCCTTGCCGGGGCGGCGAATGGCGGCCTTCTCGATATCCACGCCCTGCGGCTGCGGTGTCAGCTCGGCCTTGTGGTTGTAGAGCAGGACGTGCTCGAAGATCACGACCGGGTTTGGGTCCTGCAGCGCGGCCCAGAGCATGTAGCGGGCGTCTTCCACCGTGGCCGGTGCCAGCACGCGCAGGCCGGGAACGTGGGCATACCAGTTTTCCAGGCTGTGGGAGTGCTGTGCCGCAACCTGGCGGCCGGCGCCGGTGGACATGCGGATGACCACGGGCACGTTGAACTGCCCGCCGGACATGTGCAGCAGGGCGGCGGCGCTGTTCACGATCTGGTCGATGGCCAGCAGGCTGAAGTTTACCGTCATGATCTCCACCACCGGGCGCATGCCGCCCAGCGCCGCGCCCAGGCCGGCACCGGTGAAGCCGTTTTCCGCCAGCGGGGTGTCGATGATGCGCTCGGCGCCGAACTGCCCGAACAGGTCGTGGGTCACGGCATAGCAGCCGCCGTAGCGACCGATATCCTCTCCCATGAGAAATACCCGCTCGTCATGCTCCAGCGCTTCCTCGAGCCCGCGGCGGAACGCTTCGCGCATGGTGGTTTCCATGGCTTCCGTCTCCGGCCCTGGGGGCGGGGCCAGCGGGGTTGGAAGTGGCTGGCTGACGTGATCGAACAGGGTGTCTTCGGATTCCCATTCCGCCGCTTCGGAGAAGGCGACCGAGCGTTCCACTTCCTCGGCGATTTCCGCCTCCAGGGCGTTGCGCTCGTCCTCGGTGATCATCTGGGCCTGCGCCATCCAGTCGGCCAGCCGGTCGATCGGGTCCTTTTTCTTCCATTCCTCCACCTCTGCCTGATCGCGGTAGAGCTGGGGGTCGAACATGGAATGGGCGCGGAAGCGGTAGGTGTGGCACTCGATAAGGCGCGGGCCCTTGCCAGTGCGGGCCGCTTCGAGCGCCCTGCGGGCAGCGGCTTCCACCTGGACGACGCTCATGCCGTCCACCTGCTCGGCGGGCACGCCAATGGCCTCGGCCTTGCGGTAGATGTCCGGCTGGGCGTGTTCCACGCTGATGGGGTTGCCCATGGCGTAAAAGTTGTTCTCGCAGACGAACACCACCGGCAGTTGCCAGAGGGCGGCCAGGTTCATGGATTCGTAGAACACGCCTTCCGAGGCGGCGCCGTCGCCGAAGAAGCAGATGGTGGCCCGGTTGCCGCCGCGCATCTTTTCCGCCAGGGCCAGCCCCACGGCCAGGGGAATGCCGCCGCCGACGATGGCATTGCCGCCGAAGAAACGGGTTTCGGCGTCGAACAGGTGCATGGAGCCGCCCCGGCCCATGGCGCAGCCGGATAGCTTGCCGTACATTTCCGCCATCACCTGTTCCATGGTCATGCCCTTGAGCAGGGCCTGGCCATGTTCCCGGTAGGCGGCGACCACGGCCTCGTCGTCCGCCACGTTGAACAGCATGCCGGCGGACACCGCCTCCTGGCCGATGCACACATGCAGGAAACCGCGGATTTTCTCCTGGGTGTAGAGTTCCACGCAGCGCTCTTCGAAGCGCCGTACCCGCAGCATTGCCCGCAGCAGTTCCAGTGCATGCTCTCGCGTCAGCCTGGGCTTTGTCTGGTTCATGGGCGAATCCTCGTGTCGGCGGCGGTCAGTCACCGGTACCTTCCAGGGTGGAGGTGTCGCCCTCGGGCAGACCCAGTTCCCGGGCGCGCAGCAGCCGACGCATGATCTTGCCGCTGCGTGTGCGCGGAAGGTCATCGCGGAACGCGATATGCCGTGGCGCCACCGCCGGACCGAGGCGCTTGCGGGCCAGGCCCATCAGCTCCCTGCGCAGGGCGTCATCCGGCTGGTAATCCGATTTCAGGGAGACGAAGGCCTTGACGATCTCCCCGGCCACCTGGTCCGGCACGCCGATCACGCCCGCCTCGGCCACCGCTGGGTGGGACAGCAGCACTGCTTCCACCTCGAAGGGCCCGATGAGGTGACCGGAGGACTTGATCACGTCATCGTCACGGCCGATGAACCAGAAATAGCCGTCCGCGTCACGGCGCGCCAGATCGCCGGTCAGATACCAGCCGTCGACAAAGCAGCTGCGGTATTTTTCTTCCTGGTGGAGGTAGCCGCGAAACATCGACGGCCAGCCTTTCTTGAGGACCAGGTGACCGGTTTCGTCGGGGTCTTCGATCAGCTCGATGCCGTCATCGGTTTTTCGCGCAATTGCCGCCTCGACCCCGGGTATGGGTTTGCCCATGGAGCCCGGGCGGATGTCCAGGGCCGCGAAGTTGCTGATCATGATGCCGCCGGTCTCGCTCTGCCACCAATTATCGTGGAAGGGCAGGCCCAGCACTTCGCGGCCCCAGATGACGGCTTCGGGGTTGAGCGGCTCGCCGGCGCTGGCCATGAAGCGCAGCGACGAGAGGTCATGCGCCTTCGGCAATTCCGCCCCCAGCTTGATCAGCATCCGGATGGCGGTGGGGGCGGTGTACCAGACCGCGACCTTCTGGTTCTGGATGATCCGGTACCAGCGTTCGGCATCGAACTCGGCCTCGTCGATCACCATGGTGACGCCGTTGGTGAGCGGGGCGATGATGCCGTAGGAGGTGCCGGTGACCCAGCCCGGGTCGGCCGTGCACCAGTAGATATCGCCGGGGCACATGTCCAGCACGTAACGGCCGGTCATGTGATGGGTCACCACGGCTTCATGCACATGCTGAGCGCCCTTGGGCTTGCCGGTGGTGCCGCTGGTGAAATGCAGCAGGGCGGGCGCTTCCGGGGCCATGGCGCGGGTCGCATAGTCGCCGCTCGCGGCGTCCATCAGTGCCCCTGCATCCAGCGTGCCTTCCGGTGCCTCATCCAGTTCATCGATCAGCAGCACGTGACGCAGCGAGGGCGTGTCGCCCACCCAGTCCGCCACCTTCTTCCGGTAGAGACGCTCGCTGGTGATCAGCACGGCCGGCTCACCGATCTCCACTCGCTGGCGGACCGGTTCCGGCCCGAAGGCGGGAAACAGCGGCGTGAACACGCAGCCATGCTTGAGGGTGCCCAGCACTGCGGCGTACAGGTCGGGGATTCGGTGGGACAGGCCGTAAACCCGTTCGCCCGGTTCGACGCCAAGCGCCTGCAGCACATTGGCAAAGCGGTTCGCGCGCTCGTTCAGCTGCCGGTAGCTGATGTCCACCGGGGTTTCGGTGTCCCGCGCCAGAAATCGGATGGCTGTGCGCTCGGCGGCATCGGTACCCATGTGCTTGTCGAGGGCTTCGAAGGCGATGTTGAGCCTGCCTTCGCCCATTCCGGCCAGTTCCCGTCGGGCCTGGTCCCAGGAGAAACGGCTACAGAACTGTTCGTAATCCGCGAGATTCGCCGGCATGGTGTGCTTCCCTCGTGTGTCCTGGCACCTGGCGGGCCCGTTCAGAGCCCGGCCAGGGCGTTGTCCAGATCCGCAAGCAGGTCCTCCACGTTTTCAATGCCCACGGAATACCGGACCAGGCTTTCGGGAATGCCCATGGCGCGGCGCTCCTCCATGCTCAACTCCACGTGGCTGGTGACCCGTGGTGGCCCCACCAGGGTGGACACGGAGCCGAGACTGGCGGCGTTGTGGCTGTAGCGCAGCATGGGCAGAAGCCGCTTGACCTGTTCGAAATCGCCGCGCAGGGCGAAGCTGAGCATGCCGCCGAAGCCATCCATCTGTCGGCGTGCGATCGCATGGTTCGGATGATCGGGGAGGCCCGGGTAGAACACGGATTCCACTTTGTCATGGTCACGCAGGAACTCGGCCACCCGCTGGGCGTTCTCGTTGTGGCGCTGGATGCGCAGCTCCAGCGTCTTCAGGCCGCGCAGGATCATGTAGGCGGAATGGGCATGCAGGGTGGCGCCGTTGATCTCCCGGTAATGGAACACCCGATCCACCAGGTCCTTGGTGCCACTGAGAATCCCGCCCATGGCGTCGGAATGGCCGTTCAGGTACTTGGTGGCGCTGTAAACCACCAGGTCCGCACCCAGTTCCAGTGGCCGCTGATTGATGGGGGTGGCGAAGGTGTTGTCAACGATGACGATACCGCCGAACTCATGGGCCACGCGCGCCAGGCGCTCGATATCGACGATCTTGAGGGTGGGGTTCGTCGGTGTTTCCAGGTAGAGCACCTTGCAGCCCTTGCGGATCTCCGACTCGATGCCCTCGAAATCCAGGGTGTCGCACAGGGCCACGTCCACGTTGTTGCGGGGCAGAAACTCGAGAAAGATTTTGCTGGTTCCACCGTAGGTATCCTTGATGGCGACGACCCGCTCGCCAGGGGACAACAGGGTGAAGAGGGTGTTGCTGATCGCGGCCATGCCGGTGGAAAAGCTGACGCATTCCTCGGCACTGTCGAGCGCGCGCATGGTCAGTTCCAGCGGCCTGACCGTGGGGTTGGTGTTGCGTGAATAGATATGACCGGGCTTCTTGCCTATCGCCACGTCGAACCATTCGTCGATGTCGTCGTAGGCGTAGCTGACACTGTGATGGATGGGTAGGGCGACATCCCTTCCGGCGCGGCCTTCCTCGCGGGCGGCCCATAGAGCACGGGTCCCGAAACGCATGGGCTGATCCGACATGCCAGGTCTCCTCCGCCGGTCTCGGTGCCGGCTAGTAATGTCTATGTCTTACAGCATTACGTAATCGCTTAGTTGAACGCTTGATTCAAGTCAACTAACGCAGAAGCTTTGGCGAGAGGCGGGAAAGCGTCTTGATGACGGGCGGGTGATGGGAATGCAGAACGACGGGCCCACGCTGGCGTGGGCCCGTCGGCGTTGGTTCAGGGCTGGTTGATCAGTTCTTGGCTTTCCCCAGAATGCCGTTCAGCAGCGGGCTGGGCCGCATGACCTTGTCGGCCACTTCGGGCGAGATGTGGTAGTAGCCGTCCAGCTCGGCCGGCTTGCCCTGCACCACGCTCAGTTCCTCGAGGATTTCCTCCTCGTTGTCTGCCAGCTCCTTCGCCAGGGGTGCGAACTGCGCCGCCAGCTCCTTGTCTTCGGTCTGGGCGGCAACTGCTTCTGCCCAGTACAGGCCAAGAAAGTAGTGGCTGCCGCGGTTATCGAGTTCGCCGGTCTTGCGCGACGGCGATTTCTCGTTTTCCAGGAGCCGTTCCGTCGCTTCGTCCAGGCATTTGGCCAGCACGCGGGCGCGGGGGTTGCTCTGCTTCATGCCCAGTTCGTCCAGCGAGACGGCCAGGGCCAGGAATTCGCCCAGCGAATCCCAGCGCAGGTGGTTTTCCTCCTGCACCTGCTGCACATGCTTGGGTGCGGAGCCGCCGGCGCCGGTTTCGTACATGCCGCCGCCGTTGAGCATGGGGACAATGGACAGCATCTTGGCCGAGGTGCCCAGTTCCATGATGGGGAACAGGTCGGTCAGGTAGTCGCGCAGCACGTTTCCGGTGACCGAGATGGTGTCGCGGCCGCGGATCATGCGCTCCATGGAGCGGCGAATGGCCTCTTCATAGGTCAGGATGCGGATATCGAGGCCGGTGAGGTCGTGCTCCTGCAGGTAGCAGTTGACCTTCTTCATCAACTCCATGTCATGCGGCCGGTTGCGGTCCAGCCAGAAGATGGCCGGTGTGTCGGACTCGCGGGCGCGGCGCACGGCGAGCTTGACCCAGTCGCGGACGGCGATGTCCTTGGTCTGGCAGGCACGCCAGATATCGCCTTTTTCCACTTTGTGCTCCATCAGCACGTGGTCCTTGTGGTCCACCACGCGCATGATCCCGTCGGCTTCCAGTTCGAACGTCTTGTCGTGTGAGCCGTATTCCTCGGCCTTCTTCGCCATCAGGCCCACGTTCGGCACCGAACCCATGGTGGTGGGATCGAAGGCGCCGTTGGTTTTGCAGAAGTTGATCATCTCCTGGTAGATCTTGGAGTAGGTGCTCTCCGGCATGACCGCCTTGCAGTCCTTGGCCTTGCCGTCCGGCCCCCACATCTTGCCGCCGTTGCGGATCATGGCCGGCATGGAGGCGTCCACGATCACGTCGCTGGGCATGTGCAGATTGGTGATGCCCTTGTAGGAATCCACCATGGCCATTTCCGGGCGATGCTCGTAAACGGCCAGGATGTCGCGGTGGATTTCATCGCGCTTGGACTGCGGCAGGCTATCGATCTTCTCGTAGACGCTGCTGAGGCCGTTGTTGGGGTTCACGCCCAGTTTTTTGAACAGTTTGCCCCATTTCTCGAAGACTTCCTTGTAGTAAACCGTCACGGCATGACCGAACACGATGGGGTGAGACACCTTCATCATGGTGGCCTTCACGTGCAGGGACCACATCACACCGGATTCCTTGGCGTCTTCCATGGTTTCTTCCAGGAAGGCGCGCAGCGCTTTCACGCTCATGCGCATGCTGTCGATGATCTCGCCGGTTTCGAGATGCAGCTTTTTCTTCAGCGTGACGTTGCCGTCCTTGTCGACGAACTCGATCCGGACGTCACCCTCCTGGGGCATGGTGTAGGACTGCTCCGCGGAGTAGAAGTCGCCGCCGCGCATGTAGTCGGCATGCGTGCGGGAGGCCTTGCTCCACGTGCCCATGCTGTGCGGGTACTTGCGGGCGAAGTTCTTGACCGCGCGCGGTGCGCGGCGGTCGGAATTGCCTTCGCGCAGCACCGGGTTGACGGCACTGCCCAGAATCTTGGCGTAGCGGTCGTGGATCGCCTGTTCTTCGTCGTTCTTCGGGTTCTGGGGAAAATCCGGGACGTCGTAACCCTGGGATTTCAGTTCGCGGATGCAGGCGTTCAGCTGGGGGATGGAGGCGGAGATGTTCGGTAGCTTGATGATGTTCGCGTTCGGGTCCTGGGTCAGTTCGCCGAGAAAGGCCAGCCCGTCTTCTACTTTTTGGTCGTCCTTCAGCCGATCCGGGAAGGCGGAGAGAATGCGGCCGGCCAGCGAGATATCGGTCAGTTTTACGTCAATCTCGGCGGCGCTGGCGAACGTTCTGATGATGGGTAGTAGCGAGCGCGTGGCCAGCGCGGGGGCCTCATCGGTGAGCGTGTAGTAGATGGTGTTCGTCGCGTCTTTTGTCATGGGCTCCCCTTCTCGTGTTTTGGGCAGATGACCCGGCACGTCAGAGATTGCCTGACGCGCACCAATTCACCGTAGAGACATCACCCGACTTTTGATCGAGCTGCGGCGGTGGAGCCATCTGCGTGGCTGCCTTTAAGTAAGCGCTGGCGCCTTGCCGGGGCAAAACATCAGCACTCCGCTTAACCCCTTAAGGGTACTCACTCGGCCCATGATTGGGCAAACCGTAATCTTCCTTAACCCGCCTGCCCGGCGACAAAGGGGTTGGTCTTGCGCTCGTGGCCGAAGGTGGAGGTGGGGCCGTGCCCGGGCAGGAATTGCACATCGTCACCCAGCGGGAAGAGCTTTTCGCGAATCGAGTGGATCAGGGTTGCGTAGTCGCCGCGCGGGAAATCGGTGCGGCCGATGGAGCCCTGGAACAGCACGTCGCCCACCACGGCGAACCGCCCCTCGGCGCTGAAGAACACCACGTGGCCAGGCGTGTGCCCCGGGCAGTGCAGCACCTGGAGTTCGGTCTGGCCCACGGTCACGGAGTCACCATCCTCGAGCCAGCGGTCGGGCGTGAAGGGGCGGGCACCGGCGAAGCCCAGGCGCTGGCTCTGCTCGGCCAGGCCATCAATCCAGAACCGGTCGTCCCGGTGTGGGCCTTCCACGGGCACCTGCAGGCGCTCGGCCAGCTCCGCCACGGCACCGGCGTGGTCCAGGTGGCCGTGTGTGACGAGGATTTTCTCCACCATGACGCCGGCCTGTTCGACGGCGTCCAGAATGCGCGCGGTGTCGCCGCCCGGGTCCACGATCGCTCCCTTGCCGGTTTGCTCGCAGCAAAGGATGGAACAGTTCTGTTGATACGGGGTGACGGGGACGACGTAGATCTTCAAGGCAACTCCTGATTCGCGCGACTCTGGGCTGGCATCATGGTGCCACAGACGGGCGTTCGGGCAAGTTCGGGCGGGCCGGCCCGCATGGCGCGTCATGGGGGCCGGGCCCAAACGGCTATAGTGGGACGATTGCGCCGGCCTGAACCCTCCGCTCAACAAGGTGGTTTATGCCCCAGACCCTTCAACGATTATTCAATATCCGGCGGGATGAAGTGCTGCCGGTGCTTCTGGCAGCGTTTTTCTTCTTTTGTGTGCTGACCGCGCTGATGCTGCTGCGCCCGGCACGCGAGGCGCTGGGGCTGCAGCGCGGCGTGGAGGTGGTGCGCTGGCTGTTCATGGGCACGGCGGTGATCACGCTGCTGGTGAATCCGCTGTTCGGCCTGCTGGTCAGCCGCCTGCCGCGCATGCAGTTCATCTCCGCCACCTATCTGTTCTTTGCCGCCAGCCTGTTCGGCTTTTACGCGGTGATGGTGTTTGCGCCGGAGTCGATCGGTATCACCAGCGGGCAGGTTTTCTACGTGTGGTTCAGCGTGTTCAACCTGTTCATCACCATGGTGTTCTGGGCACTGATGGCGGATCGTTTCACGCTGGAACAGGGCAAGCGCTTCTTCGGCATGATCGCGGTGGGCGGCACCCTCGGGGCGATCTTCGGGCCGTGGCTGGCATCGGTGCTGGCGGGAGTGATCGGCACCCCCGGCCTGCTGTTGGTGGCCATCGGCTTTCTGCTGCTGGCACTGTGCGCGGCATGGGCGCTGACACGGGTGCAGCCCGAGCGGCCGGCCGCGGAACTCACCGCCGACCGTGCGGAAGGCATCATCGGCGGTAGTGCCTGGGCGGGGTTCCGCGCCGTGTTTCAGTCCCGCTACCTGATGGGGATCGCCGGGTACGTGATCATCCTCGCCATCATGGCCACATTCATCTATTTCACGCGACTGCAGATGGTTGCGGCCATGGAACAGGAACTGGACGCGCGCACCACGCTATTCGCCTACATCGACCTGATCACTCAGGTGGCGACGCTGGTGATGCAGGCGCTGATCGCCGGCCATCTGATGAAGCGGGTGGGGGTGCCCATCACGCTGGCGCTGCTTCCGGCCACTGCCGCCATGGGCTTTCTGGGGCTGGCGATCGTGGGGTCGCTGGCGGCGCTGATCGTACTTGAGGCCAGTTTCCGCGCCGTGCAGCGGGCGTTGATGCGTCCCGCGCGGGAAACCCTTTACACCGTGGTCAGCCGCGAGTACAAGTACAAGGCCAAGGCCTTCATCGACACCTTCGTCTATCGTGGAGGGGACGTGGTGGGCGCCCAGGTGGAAGGCTTATTGGGGCGCCTGGGCATGGCCTTGGCCGGGGTGGCCAGCGTGGCAGTGCCATTGGCTCTGGCCTGGGCGGTGCTCGGCCTGTGGCTGGGGCGGG
>LFIK01002284.1_pt1 | contig 15491 bp, 27 predicted proteins | sample 643401 | NCBI WGS metagenome assembly LFIK01 (sample SAMN03777447, study PRJNA286221) | soda lake metagenome | biome: soda lake; feature: Kulunda steppe; material: water; isolation source: sample T5-Br brine of Lake Tanatar-5 | place: Russia: Kulunda steppe | collected 2010-07
CACACACACACACACACACACACACACACACACACACGCACGCACACACACACACAGCTATCCCGCAACTCAGCTGCGCCCTCGCACACACACACAACGCCCAGGGCATTGATGACCGCATTGTGGCCAGTGCCATCTCCATTGGGCTGAACGGGAGCCTGGCCGTGGGGGGTGCCCAACTGGGGGGAGTGAACCTGTGGGAGGTAGGTGTTGGGCAATTCAAGGGCGAGTTGTAGGTGCCTTTGTGGTCCTGGCTGCGCATCAGCAACAAGTTCAAATCACCACCCCTTCCTTGGCAGCCAATCTGCACAAGATGAAGGCGTGCACACACACACACACGCACACACACACATGCGCACACACATGCACACGCATACACACACACACACACACGCACGCGCACACACACACACACACACACACACACACACACACACACGCACGCACGCACGCACGCACGCACGCACGCACACACACACGCACTTCCCTCGCAGCACGTGTCCTTCAGCGACTTGCAAGGGCAAGAGCAGCTCACCATCGTGCTGGGCGCCATCGGGCTGCTGTGGGGCTATGATTTCCTGCTGTTGGGAGTGCCCTGGTGGGTTTGGCAGGGCTGGGTGTGGGGAGGGGTGAGGTTGAGGGTTGGGGGGGGTGAGCAGGGTCGCCTGGCGCAAGCAGAGCCTGTACCATTTTATTATTAATTATTATTTATTATTATTTTATTTATTTATTTTTTGAGGGTTGGGGGGGGTGAGCAGGGTCGCCTGGCGCAAGCAGAGCCTGTACCATTTTATGGGTTGGCAGCAGGTTCACAATGCATTGCGTGGTTGCCCATCAGAATGGGGGTCGGGATGGGGTGCTGCTGACGGGTTGCTGAATGCCCCTGGGGGTTTCTGTCTGGCAGGGCGCTCCTTCTTGGCGTGCTGCCTGCTAGTCTAGCATCAGCTTGCAGCAGCAAAGCTTGGATGTTCACATTGCGCTACCTGCTGCAGGTACGAGCGCCTGAGGGCCAAGGAGGGGCAAGCAGGCACACAAGGTGGGGCAGTGTGTGCGGGAGTGTGGGTGATCTGTTTAAAAATACAGCATGCTGCCTCATTGCTGCCCAGCCCAAGCCTCTCCACTGCCCTTCCTCACACACACGGGAGCGTGGGTGCACCTGGGCAAAGGTGTAGAAATGAGATAATACGTTGATTGAAACAACTGTTTTGAGATTCGTATGTGAATGATAAAAAAACATGTATTTTGAGATACGTGTGAGAAGAGTGTGGGTGCACCTGGGCAAGGGTCCAGATGTCAGCACGTCCGGACCTTTGCCCTCCCTCTCTTGACCCCCCACCCACCATTCCACTCGCAAGCAGGGAGCGAGGAGAGCGAGACTAGCAGCAGCGCCAGCACCAGCGGAAGGAATAGCAATGAAGGCGAGGCGGCGGCTGGGGGCAGCAGCCATAGGAGCGAGGGGGGGGCGGTTGCGAGCACAAGCAGCGGCAAGAAGCAGGTGAAGCAGGTGCGCTTTGGTGTGGTGCAGGGGCTTTGTTGCAAGCACTGTTGCCCGCGCTGCTAGGCATGCGATCGCACGCGCGCACGCAAGTCTTGGCCCGTGCCGCTGCACGCACCATCACCTGCGCCCATGCCGCGCTGCTGCTGGCTATGAGCAAGTGGGCGTTCCTTGTGTGCGTGTCATGGGCCCGTGTGGCCCTTTCCGTCCTGCTTTTTAGGTTGTGCTCCCTCACATCCACTCCTGGGTCAACCCGGCTCCCCCACATCCACTCCTGGGTCAACCCGGCACCCTGCAAGGCATCACATCCCACTGAGCCCCACCCCAAATACACACCCAGGGCGCCCCATTCAACTTTGTACTCCCTGCAAGCGTCACGGGGAGCGGGAAGGATGAGCTGTCATGGGATGTGGTGGCGAGCACGATGGCGCTGCAGCAGGTGCGTGTGTGTTTGTTTGTGCTTGAATGCATGCGTGCGTGCGCGCGTGATGTGCACGATCCACGCATTCATTCATTCGGAATTGAGTGTGTGTGTGTGGAGATGTGTGGCAGGGTGGCACTGCTCAAGCGCTCGCTTACATCCCCTCCCGCACCCGCTCCCACCCTCAGGCCTGTGTGGCCGCCACCACCTCGCTGCTCAAGCCCAACATTCCCTTGCCCCTGGATGGCACCTTCATTGCGCTGCGCGAGCTGAGCAAGGTGAGGCGGGATGCGTGCCAGCTTTGGTGTGCTTGCCATGCGCACCCGCCTGCCCCGCACGCGCACCTTTTGCGCGCGTTGCGTGAGGTGCGGGCTCACCTGGCGGAGGATGCATCCTGTGCTGCGCCTGAGCGCCCGTTGGCGCCAATGCCCAGGCCCCTCCAGTCGATCGCATGCAGCTGAGCACCCTGCACTCTGCCACCCCACACCCCTCCTGGGCAAATTGTGGTGCCCTCGCAGTCATGAGCATCTGCTGCCTGCATGCCAGCACAATGTGGCCACAGCTGCGGATGCTCTGCCAGCTGGTGCTCGGCACGCGGATGCAGCAAGCATGTGAGCAAGGCATTCTCCCATACCGAGGCACACACGCACGCCTCACCTGAGAGCAAGCATCTGAACAAGGCATTCTCCCATACCGAGGCAGGCACACATGCACGCTCACCTGAGAGCAAGCATGTGAGCAAGGCATTCTCCCATACCGAGGCAGGCACACATGCACGCCTCACCTGAGAGCAAGCATCTGAACAAGGCATTCTCCCATACCGAGGCAGGCGCACATGCACGCCTCACCTGAGAGCAAGCATCTGAACAAGGCATTCTCCCATACCGAGGCAGGCACACATGCACGCCTCACCTGAGAGCAAGCATCTGAACAAGGCATTCTCCCATACCGAGGCAGGCACAGATGCACGCCTCACCTGGGAGCAAGCATGTGAGCAAGGCATTCTCCCATACCGAGGCAGGCACACATGCACGCCTCACCTGGGATGTGCTGGCACCTCCTGTGCAGGAGCTGGTGCAGCGCGGCCTGATCGCCTCGTTCATCGCAGGGTGGATTGCTGACCGCGCGTTTGAGGCGGGCATCGATGACCAGATCACGCTGCTGGGCGGCTCCAGCTACTACCTGCCGGACGTGTGCAGGTGTGTGAGTGCACGTGTGTTTGCTGATGGGTGCGGAAGCTTTGGCTGACAGGAGCCTGCAGCCTTACTTCAGCTCCTTGCTTCAACCATAATAAATCCCTGCTGTGTAAGATGCACGCGCGCGCACACACACACACACACACACACACACGCACACACGCACACACACACACACACACACACCACGCATGCGCCCTGGATGCGCGCGCCGCAGGTACACCGCCGCGCTGCTGCTCATCGCGACCACAATCCCCCCCGTGATTGCTGAGGCCCAGGGCCTGTCCCTCAGCGTAGCCACCAACTGGGCGGTGCTCAGCAACGGCAGCAGCAGCAGCGGGGGCAGCGGGAAGGGCGATGAGGTGGGTGCTGTGGTGGGGCTGGGCGGTGCTCAGCAGCGGCAGCAGCAGAAAGGGCGAGGAGGGTGGGAGTGGGTCAGGTGACGAGGGTGGGTCGTGCGAGGGGGTGGGTTGTGTGGTGGGCCTGGGAAGCGCAGGAAAAAAGAGTTGCTGCTTGTTTGGGAGCAGCAGCCGCAGCAGCCGCAGCTGGGCAGCAGCAGCGCAGCGGGCTATGAGGGGGGGCAAGTTGTGCCGGGCTATGAGGGGGGGCAAGTTGTGCCGGGCTATGAGGGGGGGCAAGTTGTGCCGGGCTGGCCTGGATGGTATGGGGCGGCCCAGTTGCCCCTTGGTTAAGTGTAACTGGCACACAAGGGAATGAGTGGTGCAGGCTCAACCAGCATGGCACACTCAGCCCGCCTCCGCCCCTTCGCTTTACGCCCCCCTCAATTACCATAATGCTGCCCCCCCCCCCTCGCGCGCAGCTGGTGGCGGAGTACAAGCTGCTGGAGGCGATGCAGTCAGGCATCAACGGGCTGCCGGCGCGGCTGACGCTGTGGCTGCACAGCGCGCGCGGCACCCTGAAGTTTGGGGCCATCAACCTGACGTTTGCAGGTATGTGTGTGTGTGTGAATGTGTGTGTATGCGTGTGTGTGCGTGTGTGTGTGTGTAGGTGTGTGTGTGTGGTGGAAGTGTGGGCATTGTATGTATGGGTGTGGGTGTGTGGGTGCATTTGCTTTCATAAGTTCAGGCAAGTGTGGTGTGGCCTCCTCGTCCCAGCCCCCCCTTTGCAGCTCCACCAACTATCACACACACCGTGTGACGCACGCACACACACATTCACGCCCCTCCAAAAAAAAAACATTCACGTCCCTGCAGCCACCAACAACCTGGCGGCCTCCCTGGCGGTTGCGGTGGGTGCCTCCATCTTCTACCAGGCGTGCACGAACAAGGCGCGCGGGGACCTGAAGCTTACGGCGCGGATGGATGCGCCACCAGGGCCCCGGTCATAGGCCAGCAGTGCCACTGCCAGTGGCAGGGCCCAGAAGGCCGCAGCTGAAGCAGAAGGGTGCTGACCTGTTGCCGCCCTCCAGATTCGACCATGACTGTAAACGTGTTGTAATTTCTCCTTACTGAGGAAATTAAACTCATCAAGATGCGCCACCATTGAGCAAGGATAAGCTCAGCTGTCGTCGTCCCCTTCGCATCCCCCTGCACAGTACCCCACCCTGTTAATCACGGTCAGAATAACTGAGTTTTCAGACAAACCCACACGTCCGCTCCCCCCCCACACCCTTTCAATGGGTTGGCAGCCCCACCTGCCCCCTAGGGGTTTACCAGTTCATGGTGGCCTTGTGTCTCCGTTATCCCCCAGCTTCAAATGCCACGACTCGTACTTCCGGTTGAACCTGTGCGTATGTGTGTGTGCGTACGTGAATGTGTGTGTACGTGTGTGTGTGTGCGTGTGTGTGTATGAATGCGTGCGTGCGTGTGTGCGTGTATGTATGTGTGTGTGCTTGTTTGTGTGTGTGTGTTCGTGTATTTGTTTGAGTGTGTGCAGGGACAGGGGGGCGCAATGCAGACCAGCGCCGCGATCTAACAAAGGATGCCCCAGTACCACCCGCGTTGATTTCGAGGGCTGCTTGGGCGTATAGCCAGCGCAGGAGGTTGGGCAGGGCTAGTGTGGTCAGTCCTAGTGTTGTGGCTCGTGAGACAGGGAGATGCACTGCCACGCTGCGCGCGCAGCCTGACACGCAACACCGCCACCCCCCACCTGTCCGTGTGCGGCACGTCAAACAGGAGGTCGTACCACACCCAGCCCGGGCTGCTCTTGATGCCGCCCATGTTGGTGGTCAGGTGCCGCAGGAGGTGCACGAAGCGCCTGTGTGTGAATCGTTAGGAGGGTTAGGGTTAGGGTTAGGGTTAGGGTTACTCCAAGTTTTCGTGAGTTTTCAGTGCAAGTACAGATGTGGCCGACCCCACCTGTGCGCCTCTGGGTCCGTGAACCAGCCGCCGTCCTCCCTGAAGGCTGGCCACAGCGCGTCTGCCTGGGAGAGCTCCAGCACCTGTGTGCGTGCGTGTGTGTGTGTGATTGTGTGTGCATGTGTGCGCGGGCGTGTGTGTGCGTGCGTGTGCGTGCGTATGTGCGTGTGTGCGATTGTGTGTGCGTGTGCGCGTGTGCGCGGGCGTGTGTGCAGTTGCGCTATTGTGCATGCATGTGCAGGAGCCCGCATGTGAGCTGCCGCGCACCCGCCCACACACTGTGGCCACCCACTCGCCAACACACAGTGGCCGCCCGCCCGCCCACCCAGAGGATGCATGCTGCCTGCTGCACCACACGCGCACACACCTTGTATGACGCAGCGGCCCCCTTGCTGGCATCCCCCAGCGCCGTCAAGATCTCAGAGCTGTCACGCCCCGGCGCCACCTGGATTTTGTTCCCCTGTGCATATGCGTGTGCGTGCGTGCGTGTGTGTATGTGTGTGTGTGTTTGTGTGTGTGTGTCGTTTGGATTGATCGGACGTGCTCAGGCGGGAGATGTGAGCGTGCGCTGGCTAGATTGGCTGCACTCAGGCGAGAGGCGTAGCGCTGGGTGGTTGGGGCAGTAGATGTTTATTGGCAAGCGGGTGGCTGTGCTGCTCAGGCAGGAGGCATGGCGCTGGGTGGTTCGGGCAGTTGGTTTATACTTTAATCTAGGTAGTATAAATCTACAAATCATAGAGGCAAGCGGCTGGCAGCGCTATGCCGCTCAGGCGGGGGCGCCCACCCCTACCTGTTGGGTGGCCGGGGCAGCGGGTTGGCTGTACTCAGCCGGGAGCATGCACCACCCACCTCGACAGGCGCCACGCCTGCTGCGCGCACTGCTGCAGCTGCTGCCCCCACCCACCACCGGGGGGGAAACCCTCACTACCCACCCACTGCCCTACACTACCTACACTCACTACCCACCTTCACCGGCGCCGTGCTCAGGCCGGTGCTGCAGCCGGTGGCGCTGGCCCCCCCAGGCGTGCACACCTCGATGCTCAGTTTCCCAGGGCCGCGCATGGACGCGGGCAGGCGGGGGTTGTCCATGAAGGAGTACTCCCGCCACTCCACCTGCGCATTGAAGCATGTGGCAATGAAGTGGAGGCTGTCCATGAGGAGGAGTACTCCCGCCCCTCCACCTGTCGACGTGGGGAGAGCACGGGTGGAGTACCTTCCAGGCAAGCAGCCCAGAGAAGCATGTGGGGGCGCAGTTTGGAGGGAGGCCGGCCGGGAGTTGAGCGCAGCCCACTCTACGCACATTCACATGTACACGGGCCCCCAAGACAAGCCAGGCGTTGGGCCAGCTGCTGAGCGTGTTGGAATGCTGGGGAGGGGGAAAGACAGAGCATGGGGCATCGGAGCATGGAGCATGGAGCACGGGGCATGGGAGCACAGCGGCCGCCACCCACATGTGGGCCGAACGCAGCCTCCGGCCGGTGCTGCGCCCACCCCTCCAGGTCCAGAATGTGGTCGAGGGGGCAGATGTAGGGGCGGCGGAAGTGGCTGCCTGGAATGCCACCTGCAGGGTGATGGAGGGCCGGGGTCCTTCTTTATCAGCGCAGAGCAGAGCGGAAGAAGGATGGGCAGCAGTGAATGCAGTTAAGAGAATGAGCACCAACAAATGACTCATTCGGAGGTTGAAACGGGAATCACGATTGGTGGTGGGGTTGTGCAAGTGCATCTGTTGGGGGGGACAAGGGAGCGACCGGGCCACGCCCCTATGGGGCTGCTGCACGCGCAGCCCCCTGCACCTGACCATCTCAGAACGCAGCCTGGAGCTCCTTCCTCCTCACCACTGCCCAAACCTGCCTCCCTGGCCACCCACCATCCTCAAGGGTCGCCCAGTACTTGTCCAGCTCACACCATATGGGGGGCTGCAGCAGGGGCATTGGGTGGTGAGTGTGAGGGAGGGGAGTGCACGTGAAGGGACACACACACACACGGCCACACTTAGGCACACACACGCACACACACACACACACACACACACACACACACAAAGACAAAGACAAACACATACACTTGCTCCCTCTCAACAGGAGACAGGCAGGCGCGCACACATACACACACACACACAGATAAAGACACTCTCACACACACTTGCCTCCTCTCAACAGGAGACAGGCCTCCAAAGCCTCTCACCATGATCAGCGCACGGCCCGTGATCTGCGCCAGCGCAAGGCCAGCACGGATGTGGCGCAGCTGGAAGTTGACCAGGTTGAAGTGGCTGCGGCAAGGAGCAGGCATGAGCAAGCTTTGGGTGGTCGTGCGTGTGTGTGTGTGTGTGCGTGTTTGCGTGTGTGTGTGTGTGTGTGTGTGTGTGTGTGTGTGGGTTTGATTCCTGTGCCAGTTCGTTTGATGCTGCTCTGAGAGGGGCGTCGCCAAGGTTTGGGTAGGGTGGCCAACACGCATGCCATCCACTGATCCATCTGTACTGGGGAGGTGCACGGTGCACGGGCTCACACCCTACAATGGCGCGCACACTGCGCCCCGCCACAGCCAAGGCACTCAGTAGCAGTCCATTCGGCTGACCAGTGCTCCCCCCCACCTTGTGATTTATCTGCCAGTGCTTTCCCCACCCTGTAGTCTGATTTGATTGCCAGTGCTCCCCTCCTTGCCCTCACCTCGTGGTTTGGTCGGCAGTCAGCATGCCATGCAGGTGCTGGCCGTTAGCGTCGGCCATGAGGTGGGGAGGGATGTCAATCCTGCGTTCAAAACGTGGAACAGTGCTTGAGCGGTGCAGGGGGAAGCTCCTGCGTTCATCTCCTCTTGTGCAGTCCATGTGGTGGGTAAAGGGTTGGTGATGCTAGGAGATTAGGGTTTGGCACCAAGAAACTAAGCGCGTGTTATAACAGGCAGGCAGGCAGGCAGGCAGGCAGGCAGGCAGGCAGGCAGCACCCACTTCAGGCTGATGAAGCCCTTTGGGTGGTCGAAGTACGAGGGCGGGTCGTCCCACAGCAACGCCTCACGCAGGCGGTTGCGCTTGCCGGGCGTGCCAGAAAACTGCATGCATTGGTTGAATCACATCAGGTGATTGATGTTGTTTCGATACGAGTGATCAGGGGGTGGTGGCCGCAAGAGCAGAAGGTGTGTTTGGGAAGGTGAATTAAAAGCACTGTGGGGCTGGCAGCTGCGCTTGCACAGGAGCACAACCAGGTGGTGGCCGTACAGATTGCTGTGTCTAGGTTTGGGCTTGACTAGCTATCATAAACTATCATGCCTACTTGAATAAAGTCTCACACACACACACACACACACGCACATGTGGGCGCACCCATGCACACTCCCTTACCTGGAAGGTAGCGTGCGCCACGTATGGCTTGAGCCCAAACTCCTCATACTTCCTCTGCGTTGTGCACATGGGTAAATGAGCGTGGGCCAGCCTGCCTGCAGCACTTGCAGCAAAAGATGAGATGTAGACAGCAGCGCTTTCTTTGCTTCTCTTTTTCGTTTCTTTTTCTTTTCAACTCTGCCAGAGGTAAGAGGGCTCCTGAGCCTGCCACCCCTGTGGTAAGCAATGGCATCAATGGAGGTACGGACGGCAGTTGCCACGGGTATACCCAGTTCCAATGAGAGTTCAGGAGAACAGGAGCAAAGCAAGTAGCCAGGCATAAATGCGACCATAAGGGGGCCTCTTTGCCAATGCCAAGGGAGCTGAGAGCGCAGGAGGGGGATCAGCCCCCCTGTGCCTTGCTTCCTCGTGCCTCCCACTATGCACTCCTTGCCTTTCAGCACGTGCTTCCAGCGTGTGCGCTTGCAACACCCCATCCTCCTCGCCCATCCCCACCTGGGTTAACATACCTAACATACTTGGCATATGCTCAGTTATTGCCCAAACCAGTGGTAGTTTGTGACGTGTGAACATACAAACATACGCTCCGTGCCGGCGTGTGCGCTTGCAACACTCCATCCTCCTTGCCCACCCCCTCTGCACACTGCTCACCCCCACCTGGACAAAGAAAGTGTGGCCGGACGCGAACTGGGCGATGTTCAGGATGCCCATCTTTATCCTCCCCCCAAACGCAGGGAATACATTATTGCTGTCGGCTGCACCAGTCCCCTGCTTTGCTATGTCGTTGAACTGCGGGTGTGTCGAGGTAGGGGGTGCAGGCTGATGATGGGCTGGGGTGCAGGGGCCCTTGGAGGAGTGGAGGGCAAGCGTGCCGGTACGTACATACATGCTCAAAGCTGGTATTGGTGGTGGGGGCCTTCACACCCTGACCAACCCAACTTCACTGCTAAAGCAAGCAGAGCATTGATACTACTCAAGTAGAAAATCCAAAGCCCAAGAAGCTGGAGACATGACCCACCGCATTTTGATCCCACACTGACTTGTCCTTCAGCCGATTGATCCACTCCTCTGCAAGGCAGGTGGTGGGAGGGTTGCAATGGTGGTACAGGCGCACAAGGCCAACCCGCATACGCACACACACAAACACACACATGTACATACAAGCGCACGCACCCACAAACGCCAGGCTGCGTGGCCGGAACATCATGAGGCCGATGTTGAAAGCGGCGCCCGCCTCGGGCCACTTTTCAAGGCCCTCGGTCTTCACTGTTGGCTTCAGCTGATCTGCAGAAATGCAAATGTTGAGGGACAGCGTGTGTTACCCTCAATTATTCGTGTGTGTGTGCGGGGGGCGTGCTTGCACACACAAATTTGTGTGTGAGTGCTGAGCTAACAAAGCCCAATTATTGGTCGTTGCAGCTCGCATGCGAGAAAGGAAGACATTGTTGCATGCATTGCTCACCCGAGGACGTGAGGACATCCGCGTCTGGGAAGCGCGCAAAAAAGGGGAAGGGGTTGCGCAGCCACGCCTACCGGGGGTGGAGAGACAGGAAGAGAGGACAAGAGTGGTGGGTGAGCAGGATGGTGTGGGGGTGGGGGCAACGCGTAGCACGAGCTGAAACAGGGAAAAGGAGCAGGGAACGGTAGGCTGCAAGTGCTGAGACCCACCGTGTCGATGTCCGATATCACAACAGTTGTGTCGGGCAGCAGGACCAGGAGCTGCCTGATGAGGTTGATCTTGGACCTGTGGGAGCACATGTGGTGTGGAAGAGGAAGCGAGCTGCCCTGGACGGCCTCAAAGCGCAAACCCTTCCCTGATTACAAGCATGAACGTCAGGGTCCCTCCCTTTCTCCCTTTGCACACATCCAACTCCCAAAAGAAGGAGAGGATGCAATGAGAGGGTGCCACCCTAAGGCACAGGACCAACAAGGCAGCACTCCTCAGGCCATGTTTTCAGGACAGCAGCAGAGCACACCCACACCTGCCCATTTCATGGAAGAGCTTGGACCCCCATCCAAGGTCCTTGCTGGAAATGCCTGCAAGTGTGGACGTGTGCGTATGTGCACATGCACGTGTATGTGTGCATTGTGTGTGAATGAGGCTGTGTGCATCAGTGTGCGTGGGTGTGTGCATCAGTGTGCATCAGTGTGCGTGGGTGTGTGCATGTGTGCTTGTGCACGTGTGCAGGTGCACGCGTGCGTTTTCAGCAAAGGTGCAGGCACGCCACGAGGGGCAGCAGGGGCTGGGCTTGCCCCTCTTGACCGCAGGCAAGGGCAATGGTGCCAGCTCAGTCGAGCACACCTGAGTTCATGCGCCAGCAATTGACGCCCAGGCCTGCGAGGCGCCTGCATGTGCGTGTGTGTGTGTGTGTTTGTGTGTGTGTGCGTGTGCGTGCGAGTGTGTGTGCGTGCAGCAGACGTTGGGTTGGTGTGTGGGCACGCACGCAGCAAGCAGCCACCACACAGGGCCTCCTGACGCTGCACCCCCGCATCCCTGCCTCGCGCAAGCAGGCTGCCTCGCATCCAACACCCAGCCGATGCAGCCAGCCAGCTGACCCAGCTGTGCGTCACCCCCCCCGCCCCCTCACCTGAGCAGGCTGTCGTCCATGGCCCCCACCAGGTACCCCGTGATCCCCTGCTTCCTGACGTTGGCCACCCAAGAGACCGTGAAGTCCAGGTAGTGCTCGTTGGCCCACGTCACCATGAGGTAGCCGTCCTGGACCAGGGGCAGCACGCGCTCCCTACAGTGCGTGTGTGCGCGTGGAGTGCGGAGTGAGCGCGAGTTGCTGGATCAGAGTCAGGGCAGCCGCCGACTGGCCTAGGCCAGGGGCACTGTGCGCGCCCTGCAGTGGGGCCTGGGGAGGGAGCGTGGTTCCTGGTCCCTTGATGGCGTGGGCAGGGGGCTGCACGTGCTCCTGGTGGATTGAGCGTGAGCGTGACTGTGCGCGTACGTCGCGAGTGTGCACGTGCATGCGTTTGTGCTCCATCGTTGAGCGCGCCCCTGCTGCGCGTGACGGCATGAGCGCTTGCCCTTGGCTGATTTATATGGATTGCTGCTGTGGCAACAAGGTGTGTGGCTTCCAAGTTGGGAGCCCCGCTCTCTCTGCTGCCTGCTGCTCATCCCTGTCGCTCCCCACCCCCTTCGCCAGAGCGCCCTTCACTCCCACTCACACACTCACTTTGTCAGCTCATAGTCTTCCAGCGCAAAGTCCTTCTTGGGCCCAACCTTTCTGTGCACTGGAGCTGGTGGCTGGGCACCTGTGGTGTGCGTGGTGGCTGGTGCGACCGGTTGGCTCAGTTTCTCCACATGTTGGGGCGCACAAAGCGTGGCAAGGTCTCTTGTTGGCCTGTTGATATGGGCCTCCTATGGGACGAGGCTATATTATGCAGGGGGGGGCTGTCACAAGGGCATGGCCACGAGGGGGGCAGTAGCAGAGGGTACAGGGGTGGCAAGAGCAGCAGAGGGGGCTGGAGCGATGGAGGCAGCCACCCAGCACATGCAGCCATGGCAGGGGGTGCAGCAGGTAGGTGCCCGGCTGGCAAGCCTGTTGATGGAGGGCAGCGCCTCTTTGGCATGGGTAGGTGGGTTGGGGAGCATGCAGGGTGCTGGGTGCAGGGGAGCATGCAGGTGCGCTGGGTGGGGCACGGCAGGTTGGGGAGCACGCAGGCATGCCGGGTGGGGCACGGCAGGTTGGGGAACACGCAGGGTGCGCTGGGTGGGGCACGGCAGGTTGGGGAGCACGCAGGGTGCGCCGGGTGGGGCTGGGCCGTACTGAAGGCACCCTGCACGGCCTGTGAGCTAGGGGCCTCATCGCATCCAAACCTTGTGAGCGCTCATGCGCGATAGAGGACGTGACAGAGGGCGTGGCAACGGGGGCAAGGGCGTTCGCACCCCATCACCTGCTGCGGGCGCCCCCTTGAAGGGCTGGATGACCTCCGCCTGGATGTAGTACCACAAGGGCGCGAGCCCATACGTGAGCCCCCACGCGCAGCCCCCCAGGATGATGAGCGCCGCAATCCTGCGGGCATGGGCACAGCAGGGGCTGGTGGTGTCCGCGGCCCGCCTGCTCACACTTGAAGCGTGCCAACTGAGTGTGGATGCACGTGTGTCCGTGCATGTGTGCGTGTGTGCGTGCATGAGTGCGTGCATACGTGCATGCGTGCGTGCGTGCGCGCTTGCGTGCGTGCGTGCGTGCGTGCGTGGGTGCGTGCGTGCGTGCGTGGGTGCATGCGTGCGTGCGTGTGTGCGTGCGTGCGTGCATGCGTGTGTGCGTGCGTGCGTGTGTGCGTGCGTGCAAGTGTGTGCACATCGATACATGCAAGCGCGCAAGCATGCGAGCTGGGTGCAGCGCAGTCCATGCCCCACTGCACAGTGCAGCCCCTCTTGCACACTCACAGGCACAGCCATCTGTCAACCTTGGAGCTCCGTGGGGGGATGGACTTAGGGCGCACCACCGTGGGCCGCATTGGCCGGGTGGGCTGGGATCAGGGTGCCATTGGCTGGAGTGAGGGACACAGGGTTGCTTGCAGCACAGCAAAAATAATATACAAAGGCAACAAAGGCAGACAGGCGATGAGTGCCACCCTCCTCTCCGTGCCAGTGAGTGCGGTTGCCTGTCTGCCCGCCTGCCTGCCTGAGTGCGGCTGCTCGGGCAAATGCAACGCAACGCAAAGCATCAAGCAAGATGGGGTGCGAACTTCACAAACGTGATCTGCTCGCTCTCAGGTGGCACTGGACTGGACCCCGAACGCCAATCACACAGGTGTGTGGCCTCCGTGGGAACACTCGCACACACACGCGTGCGCACGCGCACGCACGCACGCGAGCACACACACACGCACGCGCACACACACGCACACACACACACACACACACACACACACACACACACACACACACACACACACTCGCGCGCGCACACGCACACGCACGCACGCACACACACACACACGCATACACACACACGCATACACACACACGCACGCACCCACACGCACACGCGCACACACACACACACATCAACAACCACGCACCTCATCAAGCGGGTCCATGCCGCCCACACCATACTCCGCCTCCCAGTCATGGTGGTCCCAGTCCTCGTCATCTGAGCCATAGCTGCCGTGGTAGTCCCCACCGTGGTAGTCCTCGTCATCCTACGAACCAGGTAGAGCATCGGGGCTCTTGCAGGTGCGTGCGCGCTGTGCTTGTGTGTATGATTGTGTGTGTATGTGTGTGTGTGAGAGAGAGTTTGTGTGTATGTGTGTGTGTGTGTCTGTCTGTGTGTGTGTGTGCATGTGCATACGTCTCTGTGTGTATATGTGTGTGCGTGCGTGCGTGTGTGAAAGAGTGGTGGGGTACGCTGAGTTGTGTGTGGTATTGCGCTTGCGCAGGGGCCTACACTCAGGAACAAGGGCTGTGTTGTGGGGGTTGGTTGAATCCTACCCAATGGGCATCGCTGTCCCAGTGGTGGTGGTCGTAATGGTCCCAGTGGTCGGGGTGGTAGTCGTCATCCTAGGGGGGGGCGCAGCAGGAGGTGCAGCAGCAGGCAGGCACCAGGCTCAATTGTTGTGCCGCAGGTACCTGGCAGCCCATGCCAGCCACGGCGCAGCCTGCAACCCAGCAGCCACCCTTGCACAAGGCATCGCCTGCCAGGCCGAGCCTGCAAGCCCCCCCACCTCCACCGCGCCCCGCCCGCACGGCCCCCTCTCACGCAGTGCCCTCCTCCCTTCACGCACGCACGCGCCAGCGGCCCGTGCGGGTGGGCGAGGCTGCGTGCGTGCGTGCGTGCGTGCGTACGTGTGTGCGTGCGTGCGCGCGAGGCCGCGGGCACCCACCCAGTGGTGGTGCGGGTGGTCGTGGTCGTAGTCGTCGTAGGCCGGGTGGTCCCACTCATGGCCCTGGTCCATTGCCCCCCCGTGCTCCAGGTCGTACGCATGTTCGTGGTGCGCGTGGAAGCTGCCTGCGAGGGGGGGGAGGCGGGGGCACGCGCGGCTCCGTGTGCTCGTGTGTGGTGTGTGCGACTGGATGGCCCCCAAGGGGGCTGCGCCCCACCCACCGGGAGCACCCGCGGCCCCATGCTCCGTGGACGGGTGCGCGCCTGCGTGCGTGTGTGCGCGCAGACATGCGTGTGTGCACAGGCGGCCGCCGCCTGCACGGCGCGCAGCACGCAAGGGCGCGGAGTCCGCGGCGAGGGCCCCGCACGGGTGAGGCCAGCGCGCCGGGGGTTGCGGGCGTGCGGAGGCCCCGCGCGCGGCGCGCGGGCACTGCGCTGTACGCTGCCGCTACGCACGCAGCGCGCGGGCGGGGCACGGGCGTGTGCGCGCAAGGGGGCACGCCCCTTGGGCGGCACACCCGGCAGCCAAGGCGGCCGCGGCACCACCACACCATGCGGCAGGCGGGCGCTGCCTCTGCACGCGGAGCACGCGTGCGTGCCCCTCACCGTCTGGTGCCCCTGCGCCGCCGTCCTCTGGGTGTGCATGGCCGGCCCCGTGCGGGGGGTGCGCATGCGCGTGCACATGAGCGGCGTCATGGGGGTGGTGCCGGCTGTGGTGGGGGTGGCCTGTCCTGTCCTGGTCCGGCGCAGCCGCGGCGTCACTATTGTCGTCAGGAGGCGGCTCCAGGTCCTCCGCCGTGCGCGCGATGCTCTTGCGGGGCTTGGGCGCTTGCGCGCCCTCGCCCCCGCCCACACCCCCGCCCCCGCCCCCGCCCATGCCCACGCCCCCACCC
>LFIK01002285.1_pt1 | contig 15486 bp, 13 predicted proteins | sample 643401 | NCBI WGS metagenome assembly LFIK01 (sample SAMN03777447, study PRJNA286221) | soda lake metagenome | biome: soda lake; feature: Kulunda steppe; material: water; isolation source: sample T5-Br brine of Lake Tanatar-5 | place: Russia: Kulunda steppe | collected 2010-07
CGATTCAGGACGGCGTTTCGCCGGCGCCGGCACGTGACTGATCGCTGGCCGGGACGGTGGTGGCGTGAGCAAGGCGTTCGAGTCCGTGGACCGCGCTGGGGTTGGGCATGTCGGTGTCGACGGTGCGGTCGTCGTCAGCGGCGTCGAGGACTGTGACTGTCTTGGCGGCGCTGCCGCCGCTGGCTGTTGGCTGGAGGTGATCGGCGTCGATCGCGGAGAGACTGATCGTTGGCGCTGCGGCGCTCAGCGGATCGCTGCTGATCAGCCAGTGCAGCCGTGTGGCGGTCACGATGACGCGGTGCCCGGGCCAGTCGACGGCCAGTTGCCGAGGCTTGCCGGTGGCGGCAATGGCGCGACCGAGTGCCGGCAGCAGCAGCGCCGGGGCGGCCAGCGTCGGCAGCGTCAGTGTCGCTGACCCGGTCAGGCCGGTGCGCAGCCAGCCGTCGGCAATGTCACGCTGATCGAGCAGCAGCGCGCCGCAGCGGAGCGGGCAAAGAGAAGTGCTGTTTGTCGGTGGGATTTGCGTCGGTGTTGTCGATGGGGTTGTCGGCATCGGGGCATCGGCGTTGCCGATCGCCGTGGCCCAGAAGCGGAACGTCAGTGGAGCGGTGGCGAGGCCCTCGCCGAGGTAGCTGTTGAACCAGTCGAGAACCGGTTGGCGGGCGTGGTGGAGCCAGCGGGCGCTGCGGGCGGCGTCGTCGGCGAGCCCCCAGGGCAGGCCGGCGCCGCGGCAGGCGCGCTGGATCAGCGCGCCGACTTCGCTGTTCGAGAAGCGCATGGCTGGCAGAGCTCGTCAGGGGTCGGGGCGTGCTGTAACAGGCTGATGCGCACCCAGCGGTCGGAGCGTGGGTCGAAGCGCGTGGCGCCGAAGTGCGCGAGCTTGCAGCGAAGGATGTCGAGCGGCACCAGTTCGGCGTCGATCAGATTGTCGTGGATTTCCGAGTACGGGCAGCGCTCGGCGAGTTGCACGCGGTGAACGATGCCGCGCAGCTCGGGGTGCTGCCAGAGCAGCTCGGCGGTACGCAGGCCAGGGGCAACAGCGGCAATGGCGTCATGGAGTGCACGCGCCTGGCGGCCGATATCGAGTGGCAGTTCACGCTCGGCGCCGGGTTCGCGATGGCGCTCGCCGAGCCGCGGTTCGAGCTTTTCTTCCGAGACGTACCAGAACCGCGCACAAGCGTCGGGTTGCGAGTAGTCGATCGGCAGCGCCCAGCGGTAGCGGGTGTGCAGCAACGATTGCAGGCGGCTGACCGGCATGGCGCCGTCGATCAGGCTGACGGCGTCCTCATCGGCGCGCATGCCGTCGCCGAGGTGATCGATCAGCGCGCCGTGCGGTTCCAGCAGCAGTGCGAGCAACGCCTCCTGCCCTTCGATACTGAGGCTTGCTTCGCCCCAGCGCCACCAGCGATTCCACGGCTGCGCCGCGTCCCAGCGCCAGTCGGGCAGCGCGGCGTCGATGCGGTCGAGATCGCCGCGCAGGTCGGCGAGCTGGCGGATTTGCCGTGGGTGACCACTCTGCCAGCGCGCGGCGTTGTCGCGCGCCGCGGCGAGTGCGTCGATAAAGCCGGCGACCGCTGCCGGGTCAGCGGCAGGGAGGCTCCGCACGGCTTGCAGCGCGCGCTCGCGCGCCAGAATCCAGTTGTTGAGCAGCAACGGATGGCGGATCAGAAACGGCGCCATGCCGAGACCGGTGGAGTTGCCGACGCCGAGTCGCCGGCGCAGCGCAGGATCGAGGGCGGTGGCGGCAGCACCACCACGCTGCCGCGCCAGGTGTTCGACCAGGTCGATGGTGAATGTGCGGATCAGCCAGACCGCGAGCATTTCGACCTGGAACGGCGCTGCCAGCTCGTTGCGCGCGGCGATCCGCGAGCGGTCGGCGGCGCCGAACTTGCCTGAGCCATACACTGCAGTGGTGCGCATCAGGTAGCCGACGCTGTCGAGCAAGTCGGCGGTCGGCTGCTCTCCGGCAGCCAGCGCGGCGATCACTGCCTCGAACAGGCGTTCCGAGCGGTTGGCGCGGCTGAGCGAGAGCTCGCGCGCACTGACCCGACCGGCCTCCTGCAGCGGCACGTTGGCCGCGAGCCGTTCGATATCGGCGGGCGTCGGATCGCCGTCGTAGAGCGCGAAGGTGGCGTCCCAGGCGGTGGCTATGACCCGGTCGGAGCGCAGATGGTCAGGCAGATCGTGGCTGAATGCGACCAGGCTGTAGCTGCGCTCGGGGGTGCACAGACGGTAGACGGCATGACCGACGCCGATGGCGTCGATCGCCCACGCCGTGCAGTCGAAGCGCCAGCGTTCGGCAGCGACCCGCCGCAACAGCTGGCGCAGAAACGACAAGCGATTGGGATGCGCGCAGCCAAGCCGGTCGAGACGCATCACCGTCTCCGGCGGCCGCAGCGTGACCGCTGTCACGCGCGGGCTCCATCGCTGGCGCTGGCGATCGGTGTCGCCGACTGCGCCGGACCGAAGCTCTGCGCAAAGAACCGCGCCCAGTTGCCACCCATCAACGCCGCCACCTCGGTCACGCTGAAACCGGCGTCACGCAGCCCGCACGCCAGAGTCGGGAAATCGCGGTTATCGCGGAACCAGTCCGGTTGCGGCGGAAACCCCGGCGCAGCAGCACTGCCCTCGCCGTAGTCGATGCCGTGCGTCCAGCGCCCGGAGCGCATCCACTCGACCACGCTATCATCGTGCCCCTGACAGAGATCGGAGCCGAGGCCGATAGGGTCGACACCGATGGTATCGGCAAGCCGGCAGACCATGGTGGTGAAGTCGCCGAGGGTGCAGTCGCTGCCGCCGCGCAGATGGTGCGGGTAAAGCGACAGCCCGAGCATGCCGCCGGTCTCGGCAAGCGCGCGCAACACGGTCTCGCTTTTGTTACGGAGCGCCGGGTGCCAGCTGTGCGGGTTGGCGTGGGTGATGGCGATCGGCCGGCTCGACGCTTCGATCGCCTCGAGCGTCGAGCGTTCAGCGGAATGGCTCATGTCGACCACCAGCCCGACGCGGTTCATCTCGGCAACGACTTCGCGGCCCATCCGCGTCAGCCCGGGGTCGTCGGCTTCGTAGCAGCCGGTGGCGAGCAGTGACTGGTTGTTGTAGCTCAGCTGCATGAAGCGCAGGCCGAGCCGGTGCAGGATGGCGACGAGGCCGATGTCGTCCTCGATACAGCTCGCGTTCTGCGCGCCGAAGTAGATCGCGGTGCGACCGGTGCTCAGCGCGCGGTCGAGATCACTCGCATCGAAACCCTGGAAGATCAGCTCCGGGTGGCGGGCGAACCAGCGCTGCCAACGCTCGATGTTCCACACCGTCTCGCGAAAGTTTTCGTGATAGGTGATGGTGACATGGACGGCGGTCACACCGCCGGCACGCAGTTGCCGGAAGATCGTCTCCGACCAGTTGGCGTATTGCAGCGCGTCGATCGTAACGGCCATCAGACCTCCCCCGCAGCGATGTAGGCGGTTTTGGTGACGGTGTAGAACTCGCGGGCATGCTTGCCCTGCTCGCGCGGGCCGTAGCTCGAGATGCCACGACCACCGAACGGCACGTGGTAGTCGGTGCCGGCGGTTGGTAGATTGACGCTGATGCAACCAGCACGGGCGTGGCGGCGGAAATGCGTGGCGTGCGCGAGGCTGCGCGTCATGATCCCGGCGACCAGCCCGAACGGCGTGTCGTTGGCGATTGCCAGTGCATGCGCGTAGTCGTCAGCGCGCAGCACGCAGGTGATCGGCGCGAACAGCTCGTTGCGGTTGATCGTCATGGCATTGTCGGTCTCGGAGAACACCGCCGGCGCCATGAAGTAGCCGGGGGTGTCGCGGGTCAGGCGCTCGCCGCCACAACACAGCTGCGCGCCCTCGGCAATCCCGGTGGCGATGGCAGCCAGATTGGCGTCGAGCTGCTCGGCGCTGACCACCGGGCCGATGCGGGTGTCGGGAGCGAGCGCATGGCCGACCTGCAGCGCCTCGGTGGCGGCGACCAGCCGCTCGACAAAGGCATCGTGCACGCGGGTGTGAACGATCAGCCGCGACGCGGCGGTGCACTTCTGGCCGGTGCCGCCGAATGCCGATTGCACGGCGTGGGCGACGGCAAGATCGAGATCGGCGTCGTCGAGCACCACCAGCGGGTTCTTCGACCCCATCTCCAGCTGAATGCGCTTCATGGTGGTGATGGCGCGCACGGCGAGCGCCTGGCCGACCGCCACCGAACCGGTGAAGCTGATCGCGGCGACATCGGGATGCGTTGCCATCGCGTCGCCAAGCGCGCTGCCAGAGCCGAGCAGGACGTTGAACACCCCCGGCGGCAAGCCGACCGCGTCGACGATCTGCGCCAGCGCGAGCGCCGACGCCGGCGTCAGACTGGCCGGCTTCCAGACCACGCTGTTGCCGTAGGCGAGCGCCGGGGCGATCTTCCACGATGCGGTGGCAAGCGGGAAGTTCCACGGCGAGATCACCCCGACCACGCCGATCGGTTCACGGCGCACGTCAATCTCGACGCCGGGGCGCACGCTGTCGGCGTTCTCGCCGATCAGCCGCAGGCACTCGGCAGCGTAGTACTGAAAGAACTGCCCGGCACGAAACACCTCGCCACGCGCCTCGGCAAACGGCTTGCCCTCCTCGCGCGCGAGCAGCGTGCCAAGCGCATCGGCATCGGCCTGCAGCCGATCACCGATTGCCTGCAGCGCCGCCTGCCGTTGCTCGAGCGGCATTGCCGCCCAAACCGGCTGCGCAGCAACTGCGGCGGCGACCGCTTCGTCGAGCAACGCGGCGTCGGCCTGCGCAAACGCACCGAGGCACTCGCGGGTGTCGGATGGGTTGATGTTATCGCGGTGGTGGTCGCTGTCGCGCCAGCCGCCGGCCAGATAGTGTCGGGTTTCCTGCATGCAACAGAGCCCTCGGGTTGGTCGAATGGATCAATGGTGCGCGCTCAGCGCGCCAACGCCTGCAGCACGCGGCCGCGGTCGAGCGTACCGAGCGGCTGGCCGTCGGCGTCGATCACCGCCAGCGGCTGCTCGCTCGCGGCAAGCCGACCAAACGCATGCTCGAGCGTGTCGCTGGCGCGCAACGGCTCGCCGTCTGCGGTCACCGGCGCAGCGCCGTTGCCCGCCACCGCGACCTCGCCGCAGGTGACGATGCGCGCGCGGTTGACATCGCGGACAAACCGCGCGACGTAATCGTCTGCAGGACGCAGCAGAATGTCGCTGGCGGTGCCGACCTGGCTCAGCAGCCCGTCTTTCAAAATGGCGATGTGGTCACCGAGCAGCAGCGCCTCGTCGAGATCATGGGTAATGAACACGATGGTCTTGCGCAGCCGCGCCTGCAGCTCGCGCAACTGCATCTGCATGTCGTGGCGGATCAACGGGTCGAGCGCGCTGAACGCCTCGTCCATCAGCAGGATGTCGGCGTCGGTGGCGAGCGCGCGCGCCAGCCCGACACGCTGCTGCATGCCGCCGGAGAGCTGCCCGGGGTAATGGCCTTCGTAGCCGTTCAGCCCGACCAGATCGATCTGCTCGCGGGCGCGCGCCTCGGCGTCGCGACGGCGCAGTCCGTCGACCAGCAGGCCGTAGCTGACGTTTTCGAGCACGGTCTTGTGCGGCAACAGCGCAAAGCGCTGAAAGACCATTGAAATCGTTTTGCGACGAAAGCGCCGCAACGCCGCCTCGCCGAGCTGCAGCACGTCGTCGCCGTCGACCAGAATGCGCCCGGCAGTGGGTTCGATCAGCCGGTTGAAATGGCGAATCAGCGTCGATTTCCCCGACCCCGACAACCCCATGATGACGAAGGTCTCGCCGGCCTCGATCGACAGGCTGATCGCGTGCAGACCGAGCACATGACCGGTCTGCGCCAGCAGTTCGCGTTTGCCGAGCCCAGCGTTGACCTGCGCCAGCGCGCCAAGCGGATCGGGCCCGAACAGCTTCGAGACCTGCTCGACGGCGATCTTGATCGGTCGTGACGGCCGGTCGCTCATGCGCACACCCTCCTCCTGCTCGCCGGCTCAGTCACCGGTCTTGAGCGTTTTCTGCACCCGCTTCCCGTACGCCTGCGCGATACGGTCGAAGACGATCGCCAGGAACACGATGCCGAGCCCGGCGAGCAGGCCACGGCTGATCTCGAGCCGCTGGATGCCCTGCAGCACCTGATGACCAAGACCGCCGGCGCCGATCATCGACGCGATGACGACCATCGACAACGCCATCATCGTGGTCTGGTTGATCCCGGCCATGATCGCCGGCATCGCCAGCGGCAATTGCACCGAACGCAGGATCTGCCCGTTCGACGCACCGAACGCGCGCGTCGCCTCGACCACCTCGGGGTCGACACCGCGAATCCCGAGGTTGGTGAGTCGAATGACCGGCGGGATCGCAAACACGATGGTCGCGAGCAGCGCCGGGATCTTGCCCGGACCGAACAACATCACGAACGGAATCAGATACACAAAGATCGGCATCGTCTGCATGATGTCGAGCACCGGCAGCATGCCGGTCTGCAGCCGGTTCGAGCGCGCCATGGCGATGCCGAGCGGAATGCCGATACCCACAGCGAGCACGGTGGCGACCAGCATCAGCGCGATGGTGACCATCGCCTGATCCCAGACGCCGATCAGCCCGATACCGAACACCAGCACCACCACCGCGAGCACGACCTTCCAGTTGCGCGACGCCAGCCAGGCAAGCCCGGCCAACCCGAGCAGCACCACCCACCACGGCAGCGCCTGCAGGCTGCGCTCGAGACCGAGCAGCAACCGCAGCACCGGCAGGAACAACAGTTCGAGCGTCTCGCCATGCTGGATGACGATCTGGTTGAACGCGTTGTCGATGGCGATGCTGATCGCCCGCGTATCGAGGATCTCCGGAAAGCCGCCACCGCTCATGCGCGCGCTCCTCGCGGTTCGACGCCGCGCCTACAGCGCGGCGCGGACCCGATCGGCCACCGGAGCCGGCACCCAGCTGCTCCAGATGTCTTCATGGTTGGCGAAGAAGTACGCCGCGATCTCTTCCGGCGTCGCGCGGTTGTCATCGCCCCAGGCAAGCACGTCGCTGATGTCGGCGTTCGGCACCTGCATCCGGCCGAGGAATTCGGCCACTGCCGGCGCCTGCTCGCGCAGCTCGGTGACCACCGCCACGGCGACCTCACCAACCGCCCAACCGGTCAGCTGCGGGTTTTCGCAGTTGGCATCGGTGAGGCAGAGGAACAGCTCCGGATCGTGTTCGGGCATGTCAAGGCGGACCAGGTCATACTTGCCGATGACGTCTGACGGGCCCCAGTAGTAGCCGACGATCGGCCGTTCGCGCAACGACGCACGCCCCCAGGCGGCCTTGAGGTTTTCACCCGAGCCCGGCGAGAACAGCTCGAACGTGTCGTCGAGGCCGAGCGCGTCGAACAGGTTGTTGGTGATGATTTCGCAGCCCCAGCCGGGCGGACAGCCATAGAGACGGCCCTGACCAGGATTGGCGGGCTCGGCGAACAGCTCCCAGTTGTCGGCCAGATCCTCGACCGAGCGCAACTGCGGGTTGGCTTCCCAGGTGTAGCGCGGCACCCACCAGCCCTCTTCGCCACCCGAGCCGAAGATATCGGAGGCCTTGTAGACGTTGCCGCGCTCGAGCATCTGATCCCAGATCGATTGCGCGGTCGACACCCAGAGCTCAGGGGCGATGTGCGGGCTGCTGCGCGTCAGCATCGACGTCGCGGTGGGGACCGTGTCGCCAGGCACCAGCTCCGCGTTGCAGCCATAGCCGGCGCTCAGGATGGTCTGCGCGATGTGCGCGAGCGACGCTGCTGACGACCAGGTCATCTCGGCAATGGTGATGGTGTCGGCGCTGCCGCAATCATGGCTGTCGGCCTTGACGACGGACAACGGGCCGACGGCGAGCGCCAGCCCGGCGGCGATGGAAAGCGTGGTGATCGAGCGCATGGTGAATCCTCCTCGGACGGTGTGATGATTGGCTCTGATGCGAGCGTTTTTCGAGACGGCGAGCGTGCTCAACGCGCGCTCTCCACGGCGGCGGCAGCGCTGGCCGCCGCTGCGATGCGTGCCAACAAGGCGTCGTCGACAGCCACCCCCTCGGTGGCGGTGCGCTGCCGGTTGGCAACCCGACGGCTGCCCGGCAGCCGCGCACCGGGCTGCGCGGCAATCGCCGCAACCAGACCGTCGATCGCGGCATGGAAGCGGCCGGTGCCGGCAGCGTCGGGATCGATCGCAATGAAGCATTGCCCGGTGGCCGGTGGGCCGCCGACCGGCCCGGAAAACGCGCTGGCATCCCGGCTGCCAACGGCCCCGGCAAGCGCCGACGCCAGCACTTCGACCAGCAGGCCCATCCCGAAGCCCTTGACACCGCCGGCCGGCAACATCGAACCGGCCAGCGCGGCGGTCGCATCCGTCGTCGGTTGGCCATCGGCGTCGAGCGCCCAGCCCGGCTCGAGCGGTCGCGCTTCGCGCGCGCGCAACAGCAATTCGGAACGGGCGACGACGCTGGCTGACTGATCGATCACGAAACGGGCACCCCCCTGCCCGTCCGGCACTGCCAGTGCGAACGGGTTGGTGCCGATCAGCGGCTGCTGGCCACCGGGAGGGGCGATCGACGCTGGCGCATGCGTGGTGCAGAGACCGAGCAGCCCGTCGGCGGCAAGGCGTTCGGCGTGGTGACCGAGCACGCCGCAGTTGTACGAACGGTGCAGCGTCAGCACGGCAACGCCCTGGCTGCGCGCGGCGTCGACAAACGCCGGCCAGCCGGCGTCGATACCGGCGTGGGCGAAGCCGTTGCCGGCGTCGACGCACACCAGCGCGGGACGCGGCGTCGTGACCGTCGCTTCGGCGTCACGGAGCACCTTGCCGCAGCCAAGATGCTCGAGGTAGATCGGCAGATACAGCAGGCCGTGACTGCGAATGCCGTCGCGCTCGGCAAGGCGGATCGACCGCGCCACCGCCGCGGCGGCGAACGGCGATGCACCGGCGCCGGCCAGTGCAGAACTCGCCAAGGCTTCAATGGCATCGAGGTGCATCAACGGCACACGCTCACCCTCCTCTCAACTGTTTTTTTTGAGCATGTCCCGTTGGCAAGTTCAGGGCAATCGAATTATTCTGTATCGAGTTCAGAAAAACTGAAATGGAAACGAGCCGATGCTGCGTCTCGATGCATTACGAACGCTGGTGATGGTGGTCGAGTGCGGCACGATCCGCGACGCCGGGCAGCGGTTATGCCGGACGCCGTCAGCGGTGTCGATGACGTTGAAACAGATCGAGCTGGAGCTCGGCGGTGCGCTGTTCAGCGGTGATCGCAAGCAGCAGCTGACGCCGCTCGGCGAACGCGTGCACGCGACGGCGCTGCGGCTGCTGCGCGATTATGATCAGGACATGGCACGCATCAGCGCCTACGCCAGCGGGCTGGCCGGCCATCTGCGGCTGGCAGCGGTGCCGTCGGTGGCGACGCATGTGCTGCCGCGGCTGCTGCCGGCATTCCTGCAGGCCCGACCAACGCTGCGGCTGTCGCTGGTCGATACCGACAGCACCACGGTGCGGGCGTTGGTCGCCGCGGGCAAGGTCGATCTCGGCATCGGTGGTGCGCCGCCACCCGGAAGCGCTCTGACCGACGACGCGGCGCCAACCCCTGCGCTGCAGTTCACGCCACTGTTCAGTGATCGGTTCTATCTGGTCTGCCGCAACGATCACCCGCTCGGCAGCACAAGCGCGCCGCTACCGAGCGTGGCGTTGCACGATCAGCCGTTGATCGCCAACGAGGCCAGCGCCGCGATTACCGACCCGGCGCTGCAGGCGGCGCTCGCCGGCGCGCGTATCCACATCCGCAACGTGGCGTCGTTGCTGGCTTCGGTCAGCGCCGGACTCGGCTGCACGCTGCTGCCGGCGCTGGCAACGCGGGCGCTGCCGTCGACGCTCTGCGCCGTTGCGCTCGAACAGCCACCGCTGACGCGCACCGTCGGGTTGATCGAGCGCCACGGCCTGACGCCGGAGCCGGTGCTGCGCGCGTTTCGCGACCACCTCTGCAGCCATGCGCTGATCGCCGAGTTGCAGGCCGGCAACGCGTGGAACGGCGACGCCGATTCGCGTACGCTAGATGCATGAACCCTCATCTGTCCGTCCATCGCTCTGCGCGCTTGCCGGTGTGCTTGCCGGCCCGGCTGTTCGTGCTGGCGCTGCTGGCGCTGTTGCTTGCCGGCTGCGCGTCGCTCAATCCGTATCCCGAACGGCCGACGCTCAGCGTGACCTCGCTGCAACTCGCTCCCGAGTCGAGCGGCCGTGCGCCAGCGTTTCGGGTCGGGCTGGAAGTGGTCAACCCCAATCCGCGGCCGTTGCCGCTGCGCGGCATCAGCTACGAAGTCGCGTTCGACGGGGTGCGGCTGCTGAGCGGTGCGGCGGCGAACCTGCCGACCGTTCCCGCGTTCGGCACTGCGGCGTTCGAGGTCGACATGCGACCGGACCTGCTCGGCGGTGTTCGGCTGGCGAGTACACTGCTGTCGGGGAGCCGTGACGCGATCGACTACCGCTTCACTGCGGCCATCGACGCTGGTCGGTTGGTGCCGACGATCCGTGTCGACGAGCGTGGCAACATGCCGTTGCGCTGAGTCGCGCTGTCAGCTGTCACCGATGGTGGCAGTGCGTCAGCGCTCGGCACGCTTGCACCGATTCCGCTCGGTTTATTTCTTGACAAAACGCATCATCCGCTGGCGCCGTGCACGCTGGCGTGGCGTCAGCGTGTTCTTGCGCCCGGCGTAGGGGTTGTCGCCGCTACGGAATACCAACCGAATCGGCGTTCCCTGCAAGTCAAGCGCCTTGCGAAACGCGTTCTCGAGATACCGGACATACGGCTTCGGCACGCTGTCGGTCTGGTTGCCGTGGATGACGATCACCGGTGGGTTGCGGCCGCCCTGGTGCGCGTAGCGCAGCTTGATGCGGCGGCCGTGAACATACGGCGGTGGATGGCGGGAGACGGCGCGCTCGAGAATGCTGCTGAGCCGCGCGGTGGAGAGGTCGATCTGGCTCGCGGCATGGACCCGCCGCACCGCCGGCAGCAACAGCCCGACGCCGCTGCCTTCGAGCGCCGAAATGTAGTGCACCGCGGCGTGGTCGATGAAGCCGAGTTTGAGCTCGAGCAGGCGGCGTAACTGCTGTTTCTGGTCAACGTCGAGGCCGTCCCATTTGTTGACCACCAGCACCAGCCCACGACCGGCGTCAAGGATGTGGCCGACCAGGTGCGCGTCCTGATCGGAGACTTCGGTGCGCGCGTCGAGCACCATCAGCACCACGTGCGCCTGGTCGATCGCCTTCAGCGTCTTGATGATGCTGAACTTCTCGACCACCTCCTGAATGCGCGCACGGCGCCGCACGCCGGCGGTGTCGATCAGCACGTAGTGGTGGCCGTCGCGCGAGAATGGCACGTGGATGCTGTCGCGGGTCGTGCCGGGCATGTCGTAGACCAGCACCCGCGCATCACCGAACAGCCGATTCAGCAGCGTCGACTTGCCGACGTTGGGACGGCCAACGATGGCAACGCGGATCGGCTCGTCGGCGGCTGCGAGCTCGGCGGCGATGGCGGGGTCGATAGCGGCAGCGTCGCCATCGGGCTCGGCAGGATCAGCATCTTGATCGCGGGCGGCGACGCGATCTGCGCCAGGCACGTCGCCATCGGGCTCGGCATCGACCGGCGATTCGGGATCAAGGGCAGCGTCGGCATCGACCCAGCCGGCGGCGGCGAGCCGCGCGAAGCAGGTTCCGATCAACCGGTTGACGCCCTGGTTGCGCGTCGCGGCGATCGGCTGCGGCTCACCGAGGCCAAGCGCATGCGCGTCAGCGGTGGCAACGCTGGGATTGACACCGTCGACCTTGTTGACGGCGAGCACCACCGGCTTGCCGCTACGCCGCAGCAGATCGGCAATCATCTCGTCGGCGGCGGTGATGCCGGCGCGGGCGTCGACCAGGAACAGGATCAGATCGGCTTCGTCGACGGCGAGCAGCGTTTGTTCGCGCATGCCGAGTTCGACGCCGTCGGGGTCATCACCGAGACCACCGGTATCGACGACCATATAGCCGCCGTGGTGACCGTCACCGGCCTTGCCGAGCCCGTACTGACGGTCGCGGGTCAGCCCCGGCCACTCGCCGACCAGCGCATCGCGGCTGCGTGTCAATAGATTGAACAGCGTCGACTTGCCCACGTTGGGGCGGCCGACCAGGGCGATGACCGGTAGCATGATGACTTGACTCCATGACGGGTACCCAGCATAGCACAGCGGCTATCCGGCAGCGGCGAGCAGCGCGCGCGTGTAGGGGTGTGTGGCGTGCTCGAAGATCGCATCGGCACTGCCCTGCTCGACCACGCTGCCGTTCTGCATCACCAGCACGTCGTGCGCGAGTGCGCGCACCACGGCGAGGTCGTGGCTGACGAACAGATACGCGAGCTGGTGACGCGCTTGCAGCGTGCGCAGCAGGTCGATCAGCTGCGCCTGCACCGAGCGGTCGAGCGCCGAGGTCGGTTCGTCGAGCACGATCAGCGCCGGGCGCAGCACCAGCGCACGGGCGAGCGCGACGCGCTGACGCTGACCGCCGGAGAGCTCGTGCGGGTAGCGCTCGGCAAGCGCCGCGCCGAGCCCAACGTCGGCGAGCGCGGCGGCGATGCGGGCATCGCGCTCATCGCGCGGCAGCCGCGATTCGTGCACGTCGAGTCCCTCGGCGATGATCTGGCCGACCGACAGCCGCGGGCTCAGGCTGCCGAACGGATCCTGGAAGACGATCTGCATCGCCCGGCGCAGCCGCCGCAACGGCCGGCCGCGCAGCCGGGTGATGTCGTTGCCCTGGAAGCAGATCCGCCCGGCCGCCGGTGTCAGCAGGCGCAGGATGGCGGCGACCAGTGTGCTCTTGCCCGAGCCGCTTTCACCGACGATGGCGAGCGTGCGGCCGGGGGCAACGTGCAGGCTGACCGCGTCGACCGCACGCACCGCGTCACGCGCGCGGCGAAACAGCCCGCTGCGGATCGGGAAGTGTACCGACAGCGCCTCGACGTCGAGCAGCGGCGTGGCGCTCGCGGGCGCGGGAACCGGCCGGCCAGCCGGTTCGGCGTCGAGCAGCTCGCGCGTATACGGATGCGCCGGCGCACGGAACAGCTGCCGCGCCGGTGCATCCTCGACAATCTGCCCGTGGCGCATCACGCAGATGCGGTCGGCCATGCGGCGGACCACGTTGAGATCGTGGCTGATCAGCAGCAGCGCCATGCCAAGCGCCTGCTGCAGCTCCTTCAGAAGCGTCAGGATCTGCGCCTGCACGGTGACGTCGAGCGCGGTGGTCGGTTCGTCGGCGATCAGCAGCGCCGGGTTGTTGGCAAGCGCCATGGCAATCATCACCCGCTGCCGCTGGCCACCGGAGAGCTGATGCGGGAACTGCTCGAGCCGGCGTTCAGGATCGGGCAGCCGCACCCGCTCGAGCAGCTCCAGGCTGCGTGCACGCGCCTGCGGCCCGCGCAGCGCCTGATGGATGCGCAGCACCTCACCGAGTTGCTTGCCGACCGTGTGCAGCGGATTGAGCGACGTCATCGGCTCCTGGAAGATCATGCCGATGCCGCCGCCACGCACCCGCCGCAGCACCCGGGGATCGGCGCCGATCAGCTCCTCGCCGCGGAAGCGGATGCTGCCGCAGGGGTGGCTCGCCTGTGGGTACGGCAGCAGCTGCAGCACCGATAGCGCGGTCACCGACTTGCCCGAGCCGCTCTCGCCGACCAGCGCCAGCGTGTCGCCGGCGTCGAGCGACCACGACACCCCGCGCACCGCCATCAGCGTGCCGCGCTCGGTGTGGAAATCAACCGCCAGGTCGTTGACGTCGAGCAACGGTTTCACGCTCATCGGCGGCCTCCACCCAGCGTCTTGCGCGGATCAAAGGCGTCGCGCACCGCCTCGCCGATGAAGATCAGCAGCGTCAGCATCACCGCCAGCACCAGAAACGCGGTGATGCCAAGCCACGGCGCGTGCAGATTGGCCTTGGCCTGTGCCAGCAGCTCACCCAGCGACGGCGAGCCGGGCGGCAGGCCAAAGCCGAGGAAGTCGAGCGCGGTCAGCGTGGTGATCGAGCCGCTCAGAATGAACGGCACGAAGGTCAGCGTGGCAACCATGGCATTCGGCAGCACGTGGCGCACCATGATGGTCCGGTCGGGGACGCCGAGCGCACGCGCGGCGCGGACGTAGTCGAAATTGCGCACCTTGAGGAATTCGGCGCGCACCACGCCGACCAGCTGCGTCCAGGCAAACAGCAGCATGATCAGCAACAGCCACCAGAACCCCGGCTCGACGATGCTCGCCATGATGATCAGCAGATACAGCACCGGCAGCCCGTTCCAGATTTCGATGAAGCGCTGGAACAACAGATCGAGCCAGCCACCGAAGTAGCCCTGCACGGCACCGGCGAGCACGCCGATCAGCGACGCCGCAATGGTCAGCGCGAGCCCGAACAGCACCGAGATGCGAAAGCCGTAGATCAGCCGCGCCAGCACGTCGCGGCCGTGGTCGTCGGTGCCGAGCCAGTGCTCGGCCGACGGCGGCGACGGCGCCGGCGTGGAGAGGTCGAGGTTGATGGTGCGGTACGAGTATGGAATCAGCGGCCACAGCATCCAGCCATCGGCCTCGATCAGTTCGCGCACGAACGGGTCGCGGTAATCGGTGCTGGTCGGGAAATCGCCGCCGAAGGTGGTTTCCGGGTAGTCGACGAACACCGGAAAGAACCACTCGCCCTGGTACTCGACCAGCAGCGGGCGGTCGTTGGCGACCAGCTCGGCGACCAGCGTGATCGCGAACAGCACGCTGAAGATCCACAACGACCACCAGCCGCGGCGGTTGGCCTTGAACTGCGCCCAGCGGCGCTGATTGATCGGACTCACCGCTCAGCCCTCCCGCGTCTCGAAGTCGATGCGCGGATCGATCAGCACGTACATCAGATCACCGATCAGGTTGAGCAGCAGGCCGAACAGCGTGAAGATGAACAAGGTGCCGAACACCACCGGGTAGTCGCGGTTGACCACCGCTTCGAAGCCGAGCAGGCCAAGGCCGTCGAGCGAGAAGATCACCTCGATCAGCAGCGCGCCGGTGAACAGGATGCCGAGAAACGCCGCCGGGAAACCGGCGATCACCACCAGCATGGCGTTGCGGAACACGTGCCCGTAGAGCACGCGCCGGTCGCTCACGCCCTTGGCGCGGGCGGTGATCACGTAGTGCTTGTTGATTTCTTCGAGAAACGCGTTCTTGGTGAGCATGGTCAGCCCGGCAAAGCCGCCGATCACCATCGCCAGCACCGGCAGCGTCATGTGCCAGGCGTAGTCGACGATGCGCGCCGGCCAGCTCAGCGTGTGCCAGTCTTCCGAGACGATGCCGCGCAGTGGAAACCAGTCGAGGAAACTGCCGCCGGCAAACACCACGATCAGCGCGATCGCGAACAGAAACCCGGGAATCGCATAGCCGACAAACACCACCGCCGAGGTCCAGAAATCGAAGCGGCTGCCGTCGC
>LFIK01002288.1_pt1 | contig 15469 bp, 7 predicted proteins | sample 643401 | NCBI WGS metagenome assembly LFIK01 (sample SAMN03777447, study PRJNA286221) | soda lake metagenome | biome: soda lake; feature: Kulunda steppe; material: water; isolation source: sample T5-Br brine of Lake Tanatar-5 | place: Russia: Kulunda steppe | collected 2010-07
AACCACCGCCATTGGCAAAAGATAGTACGTGCAAACGTAGCCGCACGCAACACCACTCTCCTCTGGTCACGCGGGTGGCTTCCGACACCTCGCTGCTGGACCGCAAGTGCAAGGTTCGCTCACACGCACCAAAAGCATTCTTGTGTGCTAGGAATCGACAAACCGCGTCGATATCTGCAAGTACGACCAAGGACTGATCCGCCGTCCAGGGTGTGCGGCGAAAAGGAGCGAGGCCATAGCCACATGCGTATGTGGCTCGGCTTGCTTGCCTGGCTTGCAGGATTCCACCTCTGCTTGGGGAAAGAAAGTGAAACGTGCGCTGCGTATGAACGGAACACGCCTCACAAGCTGACGAAAGAGGACATCCTGCAACGAGGAAGCGACCATGGCGACGACGTGGACGTGGACAAGCGTGAAGGCCAAACGTTCGAAGGACCGGTGTTGGGATATGTCACTCCCTGGAACGGCAAAGGATACGAAGTAGCCTTGAAGTATCGCAAGAAACTTACACACGTTGCACCAGTGTGGTTCCAGATCACGCCTGGATCACCACCAACCCTTCAAGGAAGACATGATGTGGACCGTGGGTGGATGGAAAGCTTAAGACAAGATCGTGCCCATGTTCCGAAAATCATGCCGCGGTTTCTGTTCGAGGGATGGTCTGGCGAACAATTCGTCAATCTCCTTCAATCGGCAGCTGCCAAGGGACATCTTGCTCAAAGCATAGCGGATATCTTGTTGCAGGAGTGCAAGCAACAGGAACTGGACGGAATTGTACTGGAAGTTTGGACGCAGTGGTGGGCTTGGGGGCTGACAAGGCACCCAGCAGCCCGCAGAGCAATTGTGTCCTTCATTGCCCAGCTCTATGAAGTACTTGGGAAAGAAGGTAAACTCTTAGCTCTTGCGGTGCCACCAGCTGTCCCTGCCCTTGCACAGTATCCAGCTTTTTCTTCGGAGGACTTTCATGCGCTCAAGGCCCATGCTGACTTGTTCTCAATTATGACATATGATGCCAGCAACTCCCAGCAACCTGGCCCAAATGCACCACTGGGTTGGGTCAAGAGCTGCGTGGAAGAGTTGGAAGTAGAGCCTGCCCATGCCGAAAAAGTGCTGGTGGGACTGAACTTTTATGGTAACGACTATGGGCCAGCCAATGTAGGCAGACCCATCTTAGGGCACGAGTTCTTATCCCTGCTTGAAGAGCATCCATCGTCTCAACTGGAATGGGACGAGAATGCGTCAGAACATGTTTTTACCTATCGTGTGGGCAATGTAGCACATCAAGTATTCTACCCCACTTCACAGTCCCTGCAACAACGTGTTGAACTTGCACGTTCCCAAGGCACTGGATTGGCCATCTGGGAGCTGGGTCAGGGCCTTGAGTCATTCATGGATCTCCTGTAACCAACCTCGCATTTTATTGGTTGAGGCATATCTGCATCAAGTGACGGCTGCAATGGAGACAAAAATCTACATGCCAGCGTAGATGCTGCACCTGTCAGATGTTCATTCAATTCGCTTTCGTGCTTTGGGTGTATTTTGCTTGATGTACAGTTTTTCATCCTCCGTGGGTTCCCGTTGACTGCCATCAGGCATTCCTACGTAAGGAGGGGATGCGTTCTTCCCAAGGGGTTTTACCACGAAGTTCCATCCTCCCTCTGGACGTTGTGGAGCACGAACAAACCGCGATTCTCTACTGATGGTTTTGCCCGTGACTCCGGTGTTGAAGTCCAACCTTTCTTTGAATTCTTCCACAAGCAGATCTTCTTCTTCTTTCGACTTCTTCGCTATCACATCATCGATATTCGGCACCTCAATTTTTTCCGCTTCTTCGGGTGTCAACAGCTCGTACTTCGGATAGGTACGAACGAGTGCGATGTGTTTTTCTCCGTTTCCTTTGGGATATCCAGGGCCGTACGCTTTCCTCGCCAATTCGCGAAGCTCTGGAAAATGCGGTCTCCCTGTTTGGATTGCTTCCTTTTCCAATCGATTCAATGCGAGGATGGCCAGGACACGTTCTCGACGGATGGCAAAGTGTTCCGCCAGTGCAGCCACGTTCCATCTTCACTTTCTGGTCAGCCTTCCGTCTGCGTTCCGATCGATTCGCGTCTGTCGCGTGCGTTCTGCGTCGTACTTTTCCGGATCATCTTCGTGCATCTGCGCCATCGCCTCCTTCGCTTCGTCGGACAACCTTGCGTTTTGCTCTTGATTCGGCGGCAGCTTTCCGCCGGTGAGGTCGGTGTGATGGGCCAGGTGCACGCCGTCTTTGCCCACTTCCTTGGGCCGCGGCGGCTCCCTTTCCTCCCACACGCGCCTGCCACCTCGAGGAACGGCCGCCATGCCCCTCGCAAAGGCCGTCCATGCGCTCCTGCGTGTGCGCAACGCGCACCACAGCGCATCCGTCACGGCCATCGTCGCCATCTTCCACGACGTCTCTCCTTCGATCGGATTCCCCTCGTAAATTCGAACTTAACTCGATTCGATCGAATTCCCCTCGTAAATTCGAACTTAACTCGGTTCGATCGGATTCCCCTCGTAAATTCGAACTTAACTCGATTCGATCGAATTCCCCTCGTAAATTCGAACTTAACTCGATTCGATCGAATTCCCCTCGTAAATTCGAACTTAACTCGATTCGGTGTGGCGTGAGGGACGTCCCGGAGCGACACGGGTTGTGTGGACGTGCCAGCGCACGTTGGTCGTGGCGACGTGGACGGTTGGCGAAGCACCGCCAGAGGCAAGCGTGGCGGACGGAAGGACATGGAGGAACGTGCAGCGTTACGAGGAATCCTGGTGGATGGCACAGGGAACCAATCAAGCACGAGGCTGGTGCGTGGAGCTGGAGAGGGATGGAAACCTGTCGCAGTCGTTCCCGCGAACCCATCCTTCCGAGATGCGGCGTGTTCCCACGGAAATCCAGATGCGGAAAGGCATGCTTTCGGATCCATCCCTTCCCATCCGTCCCCGTGCGTGACTGCCACGGCAGCACGGCGCGTCCCACCTCGTGCGCCTGCGTCCTTCCCGTTCCGTGTCTGTCGAGAAGAAACTCTTTCGTTGCCCCCCACCGGTCCAAGCCCACGAACCCTTCCTTTTCTTTCGGGTGGCATGCGGGACAAGCCGCCGAACACAGACCCGATCGAAAGGAAGATTCGTCCCCTTTGAAAAGGAAGACGAAAGGAAAGCACGACACGACCGCATCGAACACGTCTCGATCCAGTTTTTCTCGTGCTCGGCGCCGCGATGCGCATCAAAAGCAGGCGCGCGAGCTCTTCGCAAGCGGTGCGTTGCGCGTGCTTCGAAAGACGACGGGTCCGAACACGTGTCTGGAAGACGGAGGAGCGAAAAAAAACGGGAAGGGGAGGGACAAAGCGACGCGCTGGAGCGCAGCACGGAAGTGCCTCCATTCGGACGAAAGGGATCGATCGAAACGGACGCGTGTGGTGTGGATGCGTCGAGCGAGGATCGGAGATTGGGAACGGACGGATCCAATCCAGAAAGAAGAGTGGAATTCCACGATTGGAGCCACGGCGAAGATTGAGAAAGAGAAAGGAGGAGAACGTGGGCAGGAAAAGAGCTGACGAAAAAATACGCCACGCACCCACACAGCTGCCAGAAGTGAAGGAGTTCGTGCGACGCGTCGCCGAAGCTCCCTTGGACGAAATTGGTGGAATACTCGAAGGATTCACATGGAAGTACGAAAAGGTACGAGGACACGACAACGCGTTGACATCCCATCCGGGGGGTGACAACGTCACCTCGCGTAGGCAGTTTTCGGGCCGACCGAACTGACATCATCTACCGGGGATCACGAACAGGGATGCATCTTTCATTGGGCAGATGCTTTAAATCGCATTGATCAATGGTTTGAAGTGTATGTTGCCCCAAACAAACAGCTGAAATTGCTTTTGGACGATGAAGTGGTCAAATTGGGCGAGCAGCATGGGAGGACTGCTAAGGAGGACGAGCCAAATACAGCCTCTTGTGCTGCCTCCGAGCCCATGGCTTCCAATCAGGAAGGTGCGGGAAGTGCTGCAGTTGCAAGCACCGCATTGCGCCGAGAGGATTGTCTCTCAATTCTGAAGGCATCGGCAGTGATTATGGAGAACTGCAACAATCGTGGTTCCTACGGTTCAGTAGAGGTAAGATAGTAGAATGCAGAAAGATAGTGCAACGATAGATATGCATTAGATCGCGCTGTGCGTGAACCTGCAGTTGCTGACAAGAGCCTTGTGAGCAGTACGTGACTTTGCTTCTTGGAAGCTGCGATGTGGAGATTGTGTGTGCTGCTCTTGAGCTCCTTTCCATTGTGTTTCGTAGGACATGGCATCAAGGTCATAGCAAGTGGTCATCAGATGCAAAGTTAAATGAAAGGCTGGTTACGCTAGCCCAAGGTTGGGGAGGTCAAGCACAAGGCCTTGGCTTGGTAGACTGTGTTGCAATGGATGGGGATACGCCAAGGCTTGACACTTGCAAGCTTGGCAAGCACATTTGCTTCAGATTTTTACCAGATACTGGACCATCCACTTCCACTTCAAGCAATAAGGGTCCAGTTGAAATAAGACTACCTTGGGGCGGATACAAGGGGATGAAGAATGAACATGAATTGCTTGAGTACCTCATTAGGGAATTTAAGGTGCCCCAGTGTGTGAGGACTAGGCTTTCTCTCCTGATGCGTGTGCGTATGTCCCTCCTTTTGCCGCTGATTGAAGGAAGAAGGTCCTTGTCAAAGTTACGACTGTTGGCCCTCATATGTGTTCAGCATGTTAGGCCGAGCACGCATCCTGAGCAGTTAGCTACTATGTATTCGAGTGAACCAGAACTTTTTACAGAGCTCATCATCATTCAAAGGGAAATGGGCTGTGTGCCAGAGAACCTGAGGGCGCTTGCTTTGCGCGCTGCCGGGGCAACAGTTGCTAGCAGAGGCAGGGGCTCGGTTGTTCTCCTCCAGCAACGGTCGCTGGCATCCTCTGTGCTGAACGGTTTGATGAGGAAAGTGACATCAGCTATGTGCAAAGGTGATATGAAGGGAGAAATCAGCGAGTCTTTTGCAGAGGCTCTGCTAGCACTGATTGCAGCATTGCTGTCTTCGGCAAATGGTTGCACTGTGCTTTCCGAAGCTGGAGCAGTACCTTCACTTTTACCTTTGCTTGAAGATGTCAGTGAGAGCCACATTTTGCTGGTGACTCATGTAGTGAGAGTGCTAGAAGCTTTCATTGATGTCAGCCACAATGCTGCAGATGCTTTTGTAGAACTTAACGGTTCAGATGTACTTATACACCGTCTGGAGGTCGAAGTGAGCCAAGTTGTGCAGTCTAATACCTTGGTCAACTACAATAAGAGGCTTTTGATCAAAGCGCTCTTAAGGGCAATAGGATTGGCTTGTTTTGGATCAGGGAATCCGCCGGTGCCACAGTCAAGTGAGGACGGGCCAATGGCTGGAATGCTTGCTTCTTTGGCCAGCATTTTTAAGCTAGTGGAGCACTTTGGAGGTGGTGTCTTCTCTCTGGCAGCTTCAGTCACTGCCGAACACATTCACAACGACCCAAGAGGATTTAGCGCACTAGAGAATGCCGGATTGCCCACATCCTTCTTGCAAGCTGTGGAGTCCGGGGTACCTTTGACCTCTGATGCGATCTGTGCGGTGCCTGGAGCTTTAGCGGCCTTATGCTTGAATGAAAGAGGCAAAGAAGCTGTGTGCAAATCCAGTGCTGCGAGGTTCATAGTCCCGTTGATGAAATCAGTGGCAGCAGGAGACCTTGAAGCTCTGCATGCTTTCCATGGACAGACTGGCACTCTTCTTGGTTCTTCATTGGATGAGCTGATGCGTCATGTCCCTGCTATGCGTGAGCATGTTGTCAAGGGACTTCTGGAGTGTCTTGACATAGTTGCACTACACGCAGGTGTAGGAGGTATGCCTGCAGCAAGTGCAGCAGCAATACCTGTTGCTTGTAGTGATGAGGAAGGCAACATGTTCAGGAGCGTTGAAATCATGGCAGTCTTGCTAGATTCATCTCTTGCGACCACCCCAGCGGCAACGTTATTCTGTGAGAATGGCGGGCTGGACAAGACTTTGAGGCTTCTTTGCCTCCCCAGTAGCTCAATCACCAGTAAACAAGCTGGTGAGGACCAGCATTCCAACAGCAAGTATTTGGCTTCGTTGCATTACACATTTTCACAGCTAATCCGTGGGCTTGTTCAAAGAAGCAATGCACCAGAGAATGCTTCATTTGAGATTGCGAAAGTTCTGAAAGCTACAATTGATTCAAGCACAGGAACGGCGTCAAGTACATCTGAGGACACAAGTGAAGAGCAGACACTTACAGAACAGAGTCGCAAAGGGCATCTTCATATTGCCAGTGGTCTAAGGTCAGAATCGTTGGCCCTGCTTTGCTCCTCCATGATAAAGGCATGGCCCTCTTTTGTTGTGTCCTTTGTATCAGAGGGCGTGTATGAAAAATTAGGGCATCTGCACAGCCTTGCAAATGCTCAGTTATTAGAACTGGAGAGCAAGGATCGTGGAACGTCTGCAGGACCAGAAAATGAAGATCAGGAGATGCTGATACGCATTGTATCAGCTACGCGCAATCTGATGGTCACTTCAGTCAAAGCCTGCGCAGCGCCCGCTAGGGGTAACATTTCGCCAACCGAAGTGGACAAGTTTGCTGCCTGTCTCGTGCAGATATGGGCAAAAAGAATCCGTTCAGTTGCCAATCTCGAGGGAAACAAGCGCTGCCTGGCTTTGCAACATGCTGTGGATGAGCTCGGTGTTTTACTGTTTGATAGTCGACGCCATACTTGCAACATTGCCATTTTTCCAGCGTTTGTTGATTCCTTGCTACATCTTCTCTTAAGAGAACTGGTTGCAATTTCAAGATTCGCAGCAACTTGTGGCGATGAACTTGTAGAAGACGTCGAGAAGGTTGTTGACTCCATGGTTGTTCTTCTTGAACACACAGTTAGCGCTCCTTTGTTGCTTTCTTCATCCTCCTCTGCGCTTGTTGCAAATCGTATTGACAGCGAAGGAAGACCACTATCAGCGATTGGTTTCGTGGAGAATTTGAAGGCTGATGTCGGTAAAAGTGTGCAAAGAGCGATGAATGTGAGCAGTGAGGCACCCTCATCTGTCCGCAGTGGACTTGTGGCACTGCTTGCATGTGCTGCTGATCCGGAAGGTTTTGCTGGAGAGGAAGAAGAGCAGGATAATAGTCCGCCAGCCAGGAGGCAAAACCAGGCACTACCTGAATCAGCCGTGTTGCGTATCATGGAAACGGGATTTTCAAGGGAGCGAGCAGAAGCTGCTCTTCGTGCCTCTTCCAGGGACTTTCAAGCTGCTTTGGGTGGTGCCAGCGATATACTGGTAAATTTGGCAGTCGAATGGCTTCTGTCTCACAATGAGGAAGAAATTACTGCAGAAGAAGAGCGCAACCGCCAGCCTGCAGAGCAAGCTCCCTTGAATCAAAGTGCAAACGCAAAGGAGGCAGAAAGCAGGATTAAAGCAAAAAGTTCACCAAGGCAAGATCTGGACAGCATTTGGAATATCGATCTCTTGCCTGTGGCAGCAACATTTTTGGGCAATGATGGGGATGCCTTTGCCCTGGCCGACCTTGCGCACTCGATAGCAACTAGGCAGGGAGGGCAGGAATCAAGTATGGTGGCTGAAATTCTCCTGTCAATGATCAAAGAGGGAAAAAACATCAAACTTGTAGCTCACGCATGTTCGCTTTTAGCTGCCCATGATACGCAGTGCCACGGGGCCCTTGCGAGCGCCAATGCAGTTGACCTGGTGCTGGATCTCCTGGAGACAATGCAAGATCAAGATGGAGGTAGGCAGAGATCATTGGATGCCTTAGCAGCACTGCTAGTCATACTTACTACTATGTTGCAATCGAAACCACGTGGGCAAGCTGATGGTGATGCTGCACCAGCAAAACCTATTGCCAAGAACTGTGGAGATGACCCGATGAATGCCCCAGCTACTTCTGCCGAGTTAGGAAGTACTGGTGTAGGCCCGTCCATGGCAAGTTTGGAATCTGCACTTGCAGATACTGCTGGTTCACCAATGGGATATCTCGATGGTATGCATCAGCTGCGAGCTCTTCAGGTCTCTATTCAGTGCATCAAACTAGCTTCACAGCAGTGCTCAAGCCATGCTCCATTGCTAGCACAAGCTGCCTTGGAGCTTGTGGCCCGCCTGACACGCGCACCAACTCTTGCAAAGCAATTCTTTTTGGGAGGGGGAGTTCCCTTAGTCATTCATCTACCCTCTGCATGCTGGTTTCACAATTTCGATGTTATTGGTGCCGCCATCTTGAGGCACGTAGTGGAAGATCCTGTGACACTCAAGGCACGCTTTGGAGCAGACATCAGGAAAGCCCTGTCGTCTTCTCCTGCCCAAACCGATGGGCAGCACCGATTGCTAATGCGATCTTTTCTTCAAACGCATGCATCCCAGCTCTCGCGGGAGCCAACCATCTTCTTGGCCGCTGTTGAAGAGACATGCACGCTCAAAAGAATTGGTGGACGGGACTACATCTGCTTAAAAGAAGTGCAAAATGAGCCTGATGCTGACCACAAGGGTGCAGATGGGCGTCCGCATTTGCAATCCTCTGCAAGAAAAGATGACAGCCCTATGGGTAAGCGACCTAAAGAGAAGGAGAAGGAGAAGAAGGATTCAGAACAACCTCCCAAAACCCCTCGGAGAAAGGTTCCTTCAAGCTTTGTCTTCGTGGTTGATCAGCTCGTGTCAGTAGTACAACGTTTCAATGTCGTGCCACTATCGTCTGATCAGAGGCTAGAACAAGAACAAAGAAGCAAAAAAAGGAAGAGGGACAAGAAGGCCCAACAAGAAAAAGGTCTGGCTGCAAAGACTGATAAAGACGTTTCATCCCAAGAACAAGACAGTACTGAAGGAGGAAGCTCAGATGCCACATTCGAGGCTGCAAGGGCTGCTTTTTGCTTGGATGTGCTGGTTTCTCTCTTACCATACCCTGGAGCAGTTAGTATGTTCTTGCGAAGGGAAAGTGGGTTTATAGCACACCTGCTTCATGATATCATTTTCCCGCTGTCACAGCCAGGGAGTGATGTCGAAAAAGCCCTATTGGCGGCGCAGGGAGGTCGTCTCCTCGGATCCATTTGCTTGCAATCGGCTGAAGGGAGAAGGCGAGTTTTCTCGGACATTGCCAGTAAGTTCAGAGAGGACTTGCAAGGGCCACCAATTGTGTTGGCACTGCTGCGGTCTCTTTTGCAACCCCTTGATGCCACTCAAGACACCAGGTCAAAACTCTCAAGGAAGGCGGCTGCCCATGCCATGCAACAAACAGTGATGGAGGCAGCTCGGGCCATGAGGCAGTGTTGCCTTATCCCTGCACTCCTTGCAATATTGTCACACATGGACTTCTCTGGACTTAAGGCCTCTAGCCAAGTTGAATCAATACTGAGCTCTCTAGAAAGGATTGTGCGTCTAAGTGCAACGAACAAAACAGACAAAACAGCTCAGGTAGAAAAGAAAAAAGATGACTTCAACCAGCAAGGGCTTGACTCTGCTGTAGATGGGGTTGTTGCCCAGATATCTCAAATCCTTGGCTCAGAGCACGGACTGGGTGGTGATAGCCATTCTGTGGAGGATGGGGACTTCGATTCCTATACGGATGACTCAGAAGAAGATGAAATCGAAGACAGCATGGGCGCAGATGTTCACCTTCATGAAGGAGACAGCCAAGAGGACTCAGATTTGATGGAGAGTGAACTCGACGAGGACGATATGGAAGCAGGGGCAAGCGATGGGGAGCCTCCACCTATATATCGTGGCATACCTGAAGATTCGGCAGAAATGACTCTCGGTGAGAGTGAAGATGATGAAGATAATGAAATGCAAGATGATGAGCAAGAAGATGAAGATGAGGAAGAAGATGAGTTTGATGAGGACGATGACTTTGATGAGGAGGATTCAGAAGAGGAAGACAACTATACAGATGGCGAGGATGAACTTTACCAGGATAGGGATTTAGAATTTGTAACTGATGGTGATCTGTCTGCAGAAGAGGAAGAACTAGACAGAGAGGAAGAGCTGATTACGGATGGAGATGAGATTCCTGCAGGAGATGATGTAGGCATGTACTATACAGAAGACGAGTTAGTAGATGGAGAGGATCTGGATGACGGAGAGCCACAGTTGATTGAGGTTAGGTGGCAAATGCCAGCAAGAGTCCGAAGGACTGGTTCGTACTTGCAAGACGGCATGGGTGGCAACGAGGTGGATAGGCAACCGCCTTTGCGGGCCATGCGTCGCTTCCGTGACCTGGACAGTTCCGCGATTGGCCAAGCTGGAACTGGCAGGCGTTGGCAGCATCGACAATCACGGGCCTCACAGAGGAACAACTTTTCTGCAGCCTCCTCCCTAGTGTTGACCCACCCCCTCTTGCAGAGGCAGGCAAATGAAGCCGGGGCCCTTGCTCAGCAATCTGATGGTTCTCAACTGCAAGGCGTTGCTCAGTCAATGCTTCGGGTTGCAAACGGGCCCTTTTCGTCTCTACTTAACGAAGCAATGGGAGATTCAGAGCTCCAAAGCAATCGACCTGGAGGAGAAAGAGCCCATTCTGCACACAGAAGTATGCATGGGCATCCTTATGTTTCTGTGGTGGGCACTGCTAGGGACAGTGGAAGATATGCGGGTAGTGCCTCTGCTGCTGGGAGGTTGCGGGCCTCACTGGATTACACACTGAACCCGATTCTCCTGGAGGCCCCAGCAGATGGTTTGCAAAGCACTTGGGCTGTTGTCAATTATGGTTCAAGGCTCATGCGCTCCTCGGCTTCAACACCCGCGGGGGATCCAGTTGCTGTACAGGACTCGTTAGAACAACACTTGCGTGATCGCCTTATGCCATCAAGCTCTGCAGAAGACACAGGAGCTAGAAATGCATCAGGCAGTGTAGAGGCAGCAGATAATGCAGGGGATGGGAATGGGCAGCAGCAAGCACCAAGCATGGCTAGACAAACCACACAAGGGGTATCTAGTGTTGTTCTCCCTTCTACCACTACAGACCTTGAGGCAAGTGAAAGGCAGGTACCCCAAATTGAAGCGAATACTGAGCCTGTGGTGGAAAGCCCAGGTAGTCAGCCTGTAGAAGGGATGCAGGGTGTCGAGGAGCCATCGGAACAAGCAGTTGCCACCAGGCAAGATGAAGGCGAAACTGCAGGTGCTGATGGGGTACTCGATGAGCAGACACTTGCAGCTGCTCGGGCAGCAGGTATTGACCCAACGGTCCTTGCCGAGTTACCTGCTGATCTAAGATCTGAAATAATGGCTTCTCACATGGCCGTAGACTACACCAGTTCAAGGAACCACACTGGAGGACAAGGCATTGAAGGGGTCGTTCTTGATCCAGAGTTCCTAGCTGCGCTGCCAGATGACATTGCAGAAGAGATACGCGCCTCTCGCTCCGTGCTCGGTAATAGCTCTGCCTCAGATGTAGATAACGCAACAATTTTGTCTAGCTTTCCACCTTCTTTGCGGCGGGAGGTGCTGCTGACCGCAGGTGACAACTTTTTGGCTAGTCTACCGTCGTCTCTTCTTGCAGAAGCTCATGCTGTACGAGGACAAAACCATCCCTCTGGACAGATGCTTGGTAGTTCGGGAGACAGAGCAGACAATGCTCCTGCTCATGTCCAAAATGAGGATATCACAATGATGCGGAATACCATGCAGGATCTGATAGCTGGAACTCGACGTAGGATTGAGCAACAGCTAGGCTCTTCGCAAGAGACAAAGAGAGACAAAAAGGAATTCAGGTTGAATGATGACGAAGAAGAGCTGATCGACTCATCGGGTGTGGCGGCGTTGGTGAGGTTGCTTCGGGTTGCGGCTCCTTTGCGCAGAGGACCTCTCTCCTTGGTACTCAGTAACTTTGCTTGGCACCCAAGGACTTGCAAGGAGATTCTTAGACAGCTTTGCATACCGCTTTCTGCGACAGAGTCTTCCTCCAATGGTGGGGATCTATTTAGACTCCTAGGTGGAGAGACTGGTGTCGTATACTCGAAAGCACCGGAGGGGGAAGGAGCTCCACCTCTTGTGACTGGGAGGACTCTAGAAACACTGAGGCAGATGGCATCTTTGAACAAAGCATGTGCGAAGGCCATGCTCTCCGAGAAGATTGCATGCAATGGTACAAGAACAGTATTGCAACTTGTCACTTCACTTCTGCATCGTCCTCTGTATCGCCGTTCCCCTCTACAATTAGACTCAGCGTTGCGACTGATAGAATGCCTGTGCACAGTTGCATCGACAATTCAGAAGAAACTGAATCGCACAGCGGAGGAGGAACAGATTTTGTGTGAAACTTCGTTTGCAGCAGCGGACCCACAATTCTCAGCCCAAGTTGCAGCTATCTTAGGTTCGCTGAGTGTCCCATCTGGAACTAAATCGAAGTGTCTGTCCTGCCTTGAAGCAACAGTCTCCTCATCTCCGCTAAATGCTAGCAAAAACTTTATATCTGCTTTTATTGAAGAAATCCGGGCAAAGGCTTCAGAAGCGACTGCCCTTTTAAGTTCAGTGGTTGAGCAGAACGGACAAGTGGATGAGATTGGCAATGCTGGGTCAGCTGTTCTGCGTCTTGTTCGAGCGGCCCTGAAAGTGAAGAAAATCATTGTTAATGCAGTATCAGAAAGTGAGACGGCTACATCTGTTGCAGAAAAGCGAGTGAAGGCAATACTGGAAGAACAGTCCACAGGTGTGGAACATGGTGGAGGGGAAGAAAAGGACAATGGACGCTCCGAAGAACAAAAGGGACCCGAGGAAAGGAATGCAGACTTGGCTCAGTTGAAAGAAAGTTCGGCAGAGGAGTTGGCTTTGCTACAGCGTAAAGAGAAAGTTCTTCTTCAAGCAAGCAGCTGTGTGTCACAAATTGAGTCGAAACTGCTGCATGACCTCTCTAGTCTCTGGGTTTCCATGGACGAAATGTCGACATTCATCGAAGGGCAAATGTCATCAGTTTCACAGTCGCAAAGCATCACGTTTGTCCAAGGTGGTGTCAGTGCAGAAGTAGTTGGTATGCAAGAAGGACAGTCGGGGCGGGTTGCTGCACGGCTTCCTCCGGATGCAGCCTTGGTAACGCCTGTGATAGAGGCATTCTTCTTGCTCGCGGGGGCCTCCAGCTCTGATGACTCGACAGATACAAGGATATCCTCCCAATCTGTAGGCACAGCAGGAACTAGGGCAGCAGGCAGAGCTTCACTTGCACCTATGTTGCCTTCTGGATCACCAGCAAGTGAGGCAATTGACATGTGTCATATGGGTTCCACTGCTAACAACCGACCATTCTCACAGTTTGCAAGAACACATCGCATGCTTCTGAACGCAATATTGCAACGAAATGCAATGCTTCTTCAGGGAGCTTTTGCACCGCTCCTTCAGACTCCTCATCTTCTTGACTTTGGGAACAAAAGGGCATATTTCAGGGGAGCAGTTCGGGCCCTGCCGAACAGGTCCGCAGGTAGCCTGCGCCTCCACATACGGAGGGAGCACATTTTTGATGATTCGTACCACCAGCTTCGGGTGAGGTCGCCAAACGAGCTTCGTGGAAAGTTGAACATTCAGTTCACAGGGGAAGAAGGTGTGGATGCTGGCGGCCTAACCAGGGAATGGTATCAGTTGCTTTCCCGTGAGATGTTCAATGTTCAGAATGGTCTTTTTGAGCACTCTGCAGAAGGATCTCTTCAACCTAGCCCAGGTAGTGCAGTGCAGCCAGACCACCTGTCCTTCTTTAGATTTGCAGGTCGTTTTGTTGCCAAAGCTGTCCTCGATGGGCACCTTGTGGATGTCCATTTCACTCGCAGCTTTTACAAGCACCTTCTGGGTGTTCCTATTACTTATGAGGACATTGAAGCAGTGGACCCGGACTTCTACAAGAACTTGAAGTGGATGCTCGAGAACAGCATTGACGGTGTGCTGGATCTCACTTTCAGCACTGAAATGACCTATTTTGGCAAAACGGACGTTGTGGAACTGAAGGAGGGAGGTTCTAGCATACCTGTCACGGATGCGAATAAAGCAGAATACGTGAATCTGATATCTGAGAACCGCATGACAGGTGCAATCCGTCCACAAATCAAGGCTTTTTTGGAGGCTTTCCGAGAGCTTGTACCATCAGAATTGACAGCAGTATTCAATCCCAGCGAACTAGAGCTCCTGATTAGTGGACTGCCCCACGTGGACATGGAAGATCTCAGGGCGAATACAGAGTACAGTGGATACACTGTGGGTTCCCCAGTGATCCAATGGTTTTGGGACATCGTCAGGGAATTTGGCAAGGTGGACAAGTCTCGTTTGATCCAATTTGTGACGGGGACATCCAAGGTTCCCATCGGAGGATTTGCTGAGCTGCAAGGTGTTTCTGGTCCCCAAAAGTTCCAGATCCATCGCTCGTACAAGCCTAAAAACAGCTTACCATGCGCTCACACCTGCTTCAATCAGCTTGACCTGGTCGAGTACGACAGCAAGGATATTCTCAAGGACCGTCTACTCACGGCGATTCGAGAGGGCAGTGAAGGTTTTGGATTTGCATAAAAGCCGTAATAAGCGCTGATTCAGTGCAACTTTTTTTTTGAAACAGTGTAACGTGGATTTGATGTCGTTTTCGCATTTCGCATCGTCTCCACCCAGCCACCGTACGTTTGTCGCTGTTTCACGCGCCGAACCAGCGATCGTGACTTCCTTCGTCTCCGATGCGACTTTCGGACATGAGTCTTCTCCCCAGCGATTTCAACGACGGGCACGAGCGAATGAGCGTATCCTCCGGAACGACAAAGGTTGCATTCGTACGAGAGGTGCGACGGCATAGTAGTTGGAAACAAGATCGTCGATCGTTTCCAAGTGAGAAGCAGGTGAACGTGGATCTCGTGGTGTCAGATCCCATGGGACATCGAATACGCATCCGCAGATGCACGAGTGGCACCATCCGACGTCGCTCGTGGTCTTCCACTTCGGAGGCGCCGCCATTCGTGCCGTCGACGCCACCGTCCGTACGGTCTCGCATGCCATCCCCGGTTGGGACCACCCCTCCGTACGGAACGCCGATCTCCCGCCAAATCCCGTCCGAAACACCCGGAGGCGACTTTCCTCCACGGCATGCATCTTTCCATTCGGAACGCTTCGAATTTCGTTGGCTCAAAAGGGAAAACCAGTGTGTGTTGCGCAGAGGAGGCTGTAGCCGGGGCGGGCAGTCGAATGCGGTCTTGCATTCCGATTGGTCATTCCTCTCGAGAGTTTGGGCGAACGGTCGTTTGTGCTCTCGATTCGGACCAATGGGATGGCAGATAGCTCAGGTTCCTCGGACGGATCGAGGGTTGGCACGTGGTCGATCTTTCTGGCACGTCCAGCCTGGTCCATGGACCGGATTCGAACGTTGGATGGGGTCTCTTCCCCGTCTCCAACCTTCGGGTGGAAAAGCCATGGGTCTCGTTTCGACCACCGTAC
>LFIK01002289.1_pt1 | contig 15466 bp, 14 predicted proteins | sample 643401 | NCBI WGS metagenome assembly LFIK01 (sample SAMN03777447, study PRJNA286221) | soda lake metagenome | biome: soda lake; feature: Kulunda steppe; material: water; isolation source: sample T5-Br brine of Lake Tanatar-5 | place: Russia: Kulunda steppe | collected 2010-07
CATGGTCGCCGCCGGAACGGTGGAACAGACCCTAAACGCCTGCGGAGGGGACGTAAGACACACGCTCGCGTGTGCAGACCCCGAAACCACCCTGCCGGGTGAAGAAACAGGAACCCACCGAACCGATTACACCCTGAGTGTGACGGCGTAGGAATCCCCCACCTTCAGGTGGGGGAGGACGTCAATGCACCGACTGCTGCCCCGCCGGCGGCGGCAACCACGACCGCACCACCCTCCGCCCGTAGAGGAGACACCGTGCCGACCCACATCCTCACACGGAAACCGTGGCGTGCCCCCACAGGCCCGTTCCAACGCTACGACCGGGCTGTGCACCGCCGCCCCAGCGCATACGTGGCCTGCCAGATCGCGAACCTGATCGGCTGGCTGCGGTACGCCCACGACTGCCAGGACCCCAACATCGGCTGCTCCTGCACCGGGTCCCACCGCTACCCCCACCCGACATGAAGCCACGGAACGAGGCCAGCATGATCCAGGTCGACCTGGACCCGAACGAGTTCGATGCCCTGCTGCACACCGTCCGTGGCTGGGCCGCCCGCGAGAACGACGTCGCGAACACCCGGCTGCTGTCCAAACTCGAAAGCGCCCGCGACACCCACGACGCCACCACACGCCACATCCCGTGCACCTGCCCGCACGACGACACCGGCCCGTGGGAACCCGACTGGGACGGGACGATCACGACAGCGACCGACTGCCACTGGCACGGCACCCCAGCCGCCCGGTAGCTCACCCTTTGCAGGAGCTGCACATGCACGAACCGACCGAGCCGGCACCAACCGTCCTTGCGGACGGCACACCGATGCCGACCTACCGGCACGCGATCACGCTGCTGGTCGACAGCCGCGGCCGCGACCCGCAGGACTCCCTGCACCGGGCGCTCGCAGCCCTGCGTATGCCCTCCGGCCCGTTCCCGCACAGCACCGACGTGGTGCACGGCCCCGGCCAGACATGGATGTGCGAGGCCGAGGTCATCAGTGCAGACGGGCTCATGTGGCGCGAGCTCGACCCTGCCGAACGGACCTGAACGCCCCGTGTGTTGACCACCTGCAGCGCAACCGAGGAGGAACACGTGCAGATCCGCCACGACCGGGTGCACGAGAAGGGCCTGGAGCCCATCGACGCGCTGTACGTCCACCTCGTCTGCGACCACGGCTGCCACCCACACAACGTCGACCAGCTCGACCTCGAGGCGATGAACGACCAGCACCGCATCGAACACGAGGTCCACGAGATCGACCTCGACCTGCGCCGCCGCATCACCAACCTGCTGAGCGCCTGGGACGACGGCGACCAGCTGCGCCTCGCCAACGTGCTGTCCGGCCTACGCAGCCACGTCGGCCACAACACCCCGCAGCGGCGAGGCCCCCAACGTCCCCGGCTCGTGCACGACGCTGCGGACACCCAGCCGTGAGCGCACAGGATGGGCGCATGGACGCCAGCAGCACAACGGAGCTGGTCTGGCGCACACCCGCAGCCGAGACCGAGAACTACCCGGGCCTGGTCGTCAACGACGGCCGCGTCACCGGGTCCATCACCGCGGGACGCAGCCGCCTGCCCCTATGGGCGTTCATCAGCCCGGTCGTCCACGCCGGCTGGGACGTTGCCGCCGACGGCTGGGACGCCGACCAGCACACCGACCCGGACACGATCGGCCGGTTCCTGTACGACCTGCTCGAACACCGCGGCGAGTTCGCACGGCTTCTCACGACCCTCGCTGACGTCGAGCGGCTCGCTGACGAACGTGAAGACGCCGCGGTCGAAGCGCACTTCGGCACCCACCATCCCACCGAGCGGGTGTGCGAGTGCGGCATCGACGTGCCGCGCGCCTGGTGGCAGCACCACGACCTGCGGGCGCGCGTGTCCGCCCAGTTGGCAACGTGCCTGGCAGCTGTTGAACGCATCGACCGTGCCGAACACGACGGCCAGCACGCCTAGCTGCCAGGGCGAACAGCTGGGCCAGTGCAGCCAGCCGGCCCCACGGTTGCGGTCACAGTGGTGGCAGCTGCTGCGATGCCAGCCATCAGCCCCACCGGACCTGCGACGGCTGCGCGGCCCCGACCTCCGACGGCAACCCCGCTGCGGCCCGGTGGCCGGCCCGGATCCGACCGCGGCAGACGCCGGTGCGGGCACCGCGTGGTGGAGGGCGCCGGCCGTGCCACAACCTGCAGAGCTGCGGGCCGGATGGTGGTGGCTGCGCCCACCGTCCCTCCTGTGACAGCCGGCACGGCCGGCCGACCGTGCGAGACATGTCCACCACCGAAAGCCGTGATGATGCGCCGCACCGCCACCCTGGTCGCCCTGGCCGTCCTGACCGTCGCGTGCAGCAGCAGCCCTGCCGACAACGACCAGCGGACCGCCACAGACCCCACAGCAGCCGCTGCAAGCCAGCCGTCTGACGGCGAACGGGACCTGGGCGACCAGCGGCGCCTTGAACGGCTGTGTGAACGGATCGCCGAGTCCGCAGACACGTCCAGCACGCTCATCGACCAGGCCGAAGCTGCCGCCCGCGCCGGCGAGGACCCCGCCGAAATCTTCGCTGACCTGTCCCACGTGACGGCCGTTGCCCTCACAGAACCGCCCGAGGACCTCCGCCAGCCCGTCGCAGACGTCCTGGAGTTCATCGACCTGCATCTGCCTGCCGCGATGGTGTGGGAAGCCGCCGTAGCCCAGCAGCTCGAACCGCCAGACGCCGACATCCCCCAAGAAGCGTTCATCCGGTTCGAGCGCGGCGCCGCCCTCATCGACGACGCCTGCGGGCCGTAACGGCGAGCTCGTGGGGAAGGTCCCGGTAGAGAGCCCCCGTCAGGAGCTGCCGTGTCCACAACCCTTCCCGCTGTCCGAGGTCCCGGATCCAACCAGTACAGCGACAAGCCGCCCGCAACCCGCCCCGACGCACCGCCCGCAGCTGGTGGCGTAGCCGCAGCGGGCGCCCAAGCGTCCGCACAGCCGTTCGCCACATCCACACCGTCAGCAGCTGACCCACACCTGCAGGCCGACGCCACCGACCAGATGGACCGCATCGGGGTCGCAGACCGAGACGTGCGCAACGCCGTGCAGGCCCGTGTTGTCCGTGACGGCGACACCTACGAAACCAACACTGCGGTGCTCGTCCGCGACGAGATCAACCGGCTATACGACCAGCACGCAGCAGCGGGCACCACCCCGACCTGCGACCCACACAGCGGCTACGACCCCTGCGGCTACGACCGTGGCGGCAACACCCGCCCAACCAAGCTGCTGGACGACCGCGGGCATGACACCGGCGCGACCGTGCGGGAACACCGCAACCCTGACACCGGCCGGCACACCACCCACATCGACCTTGCCCCCGCCGAGTTCCACGCACAGCAGGGCCCCTACGGCAACGGCCCCACCTCCGACGAGGTGCCGCACGAAGTGTCCGGCTCAATCGAGATCGTCCATCCTGACGACCCGTCCAGCTTCGACTACCAGGTCAAGGTCACCGACGGCGCCGGGCTGCACGCCCCCCAGACCACCATCGAACCCCACGAGGAAGAAACCTTCGACGGTTTCCTCCACCAGCAGGTCGAACGGGCCTACACCGACCTGGCCGACACCCCGCAGGGCCACTGGTGAGCCGCCCGGCGGCGACGCGCGGCCCCGGATCGAACCAGCATGCCGACAAGCCCGCGAACACCGCCGCCGCAACACCTCCCGCTGCGGCCGACCTACAGGCCGCCACCGGCGCCGCCACCACAACCCCGTTCGCCCCCGCTGACGTCACCGACACCCACCGGTTCGTCACCCTCAACGGCCGCCACGTCGTCGCAGACGCCAACGACCTCTCCCAGGCCCTCGACACCTGCGCGGACGTCGACGCTGACGGCGGCCTGGCCTACGTCCCGCCCGGCGAGAACCTCACCCAGATCGTCGACCAGGTCCGCAACGACCTGGCCTCGACCGGGGAAGCGGCAGACCAGATGGGCTCCGGCCCGGCCGACGACCTCGCGCAACTGCGTGACGACCTCGCTGCTGACGGCGTGAGCTTGCAGGCCTACCCGGCCCGGGACGGCACCATCGACGTCGGCGTCCCAGTCAACTTCACCGACGTGCACCCCGACGAGCTCGACATCTCCGCCGACGGGAACTGGACCATCACCCCCTGACCGCAGCCGCCAAGCAGAGAGAAGGGGTGGGTGACCGCCCCTTCTCTTGCTGGCCAAGCGATCAAACAGCCGGGGGAGTGGCACACCACCCCCCTGCCACACCGACCAACGGAGCGCCCATGCGGACCCACACCCTGCTGGAACGGCTCAACGAACTGCGCACCACCCCCAGCCCCATGCGGCACGCCGCCCAGGCGCTGACCACCGACCCGAACCTCGTCGCAGAAGCTGTCGCCGCAGCCGAGCTCGACGGCTGGCCCGACCCGCAAGCCGACATCCCCAACCCCCTGGACGACGACGCCACCGCCAGCAACGCACCACCAAGCAGCACAGACAGCCCCCCGTGGGAAGACGAACAGGGCCCCGGGCCGCTCACCACCCGCCGATGCGACTGGACCGGCTGCACCGCCACCCTGGTCGCCATCGACCTCGACCGGCTGGAGTATCGGGCCAACCGCCGGCCCAGCCCCGCACTGCGCGACCTGGCCGACCGAGGCGTCACCCCCACCATCGACGGCCCGTACCGGCCCGCCCAGAACACCCGGGGGGGCCGCTCTCGCGTCACAGGGTGGTGCGATACTGAGTCAGCAGATCAGACCAACAGCCCACAGGAGCCCTCGATGACGACCGACACTGCCGCCCGTGCGGCCAACCTGGCGGGCCTGCTCGCCAACGCCGACGGCGACTACTACGCGGGCCGCGACTCCGGCATGTCCGACGCCGTGTACGACGCGACCAAGGCCGAGCTGGCCGGCCTCGCTGACGCCGACCCGACGGTCGCGGCCAACCCGGCCGTCGCGGCCGTACTGAACCTGCCAGGCGCCACCCGCCCCAACGTCACGTTCGCCCCGGTGGCCCACACCGTCCCGATGCTGTCGCTCGACAACGCCATGAACAACGACGCTCTCGACGCCTTCCTTGCCCGCACCTCGAAGGCTGTCGCGGGCGCCCGCTACTCCGTCACTGGGAAGCTCGATGGCCTGTCGTTGTCGGCACTTTTCGAGCGCACCCCTGACGGCCAGTTGACGCTCACACGGGCTGCCACCAGAGGTGACGGCACCGTTGGAGAGGCGGTCACTGCGCAGGCTGCCACGATCGCCAACCTGCCGACCGTCCTCGACGGCGACAACCTGCCCGACCGGGTCGAGGTCCGTGGCGAGGTCGTCATCCGCCGCTCCGCCTTCGACCAGGCCAACGCCGCCCGGGTCGCGTCCGGCAAGCCCGCGTTCGCGAACGCGCGCAACGCCGCCGCCGGCTCGCTCCGCCAGAAGGACCCTGCGGTCACCGCCGCCCGGCCCCTGTCGTTCATCGCGTTCCAGGTCGCCGCCTGGGACGGCCCCAACGCGCCCGGCTCCGACACCGACGCGCTCGCCTGGGCCGCATCCGTCGGTTTCGAGCTGCCCGAGGATGTCGCCGTGGGCGTCGGCGGGCACGACGTGGCCGAACTGGTCGCCCTGATCGAACAGTCCGCTGACAGCTACGACTACGACATCGACGGTGTTGTAGTGAAGCTCGACAACTTCGCTGACCGCGACCTGCTCGGCGCCACCTCGCGCGCACCGTCATGGGCCATCGCCAAGAAGCCGCAGGCCGAGGTCGCTACCACCCGCCTGACCGCCATCGAGGTCCAGGTCGGACGCACCGGCCGTGTCGCCCCCTACGCCGTCCTCGAGCCCGTCCAGGTCGGCGGAGTGACCGTCACCGCAGCGACCCTGAACAATCCGGCGTACATCTCCGCCAAGGACATCCGGGTCGGCGAACAGGTCCAGATCGTCCGTGCCGGCGAGGTCATCCCGGCCGTGCTGGGCCCCGTCCTCGACGGCAACCAGCCCCGCCCCGCACCCTACGAGTTCCCGACCGCCTGCCCCGTGTGCGACGCACCGTTGGACCTCAACGAGAGCGCCGACGCCCGCTGTGTCGCCCCCGAGTGCCCTGCCAAGGCCAAGCCCCGCCTCGTCTACTTCGCGTCCCGCAAGATCGCCGACATCGACGGCATCGGCACCAAGCTGATCGACCAGCTGCTCGACCGGCAGCTGGTGGACGACCCCGGTGACCTGCTGCTGCTGACCGCCGACCAGCTGTCCGGCCTTGACCGCATGGGCGACACCTCGATCGCCAACATCCTGACCAACATCGCCGCAGCGGTCGAACGGCTCACGACCGAACCGGCCCGGCTGCTCGCGTCCCTCAACATCCGCACCATCGGCCGCGGACAGGGCCGTGATCTGCTCGCACACTTCGGAACGGTGCAGGCCGTCCTCGACGCCCCCGAAACCCAGCTGGTCGAAGCGCCCGGTATCGGCCCCGAACGGGCACGCCGCCTCGCCGACGGGCTCGCCACCGACCGGGTCAACGACCTGCTCGCCAAGTACGAGAAGGCTGGTGTCCGCTTCGACCACAACCCTGCGCCGGCCGTCAGCGACGGAGACACCCAGCCGCTGGCGGGGCAGACGTTCGTGCTGACCGGCGCCCTCGGCCGGCCCCGCGACACCATCAAGGCCGACCTCGAGGCCCTCGGCGCGAAGGTCAGCGGCAGCGTGTCGGCCAAGACCACTGCGCTGATCGCTGGGGACGGTGGCGGTTCCAAGGCCGACAAGGCCGCGAAGGTCGGCGTGCCCGTCATCGGCCCCGACGAGCTCGCACTGCTGCTGACCGGACAGCCCTACGCCGCCTGAACCACCCCGCACGCGACGACGGCCCGCCCCAGGCGTGCAGGTGGGCCGTCGTCGCGTCACAGGCGCCACTTAGTCCCACTGGCGGTCCAGCAGCCAACGGTCGCCACGGCACGCCAGCTCGAACACGCCGTCCAGCCCGCCCCCGGCAGACGCTTCCAGCCGCCACAGCACGACCCGACCGTCACCGGCCCACCAGCCGGCATCCTCCACCCAGCGGCCCTGCACCGACCCGACCCGGTAGGCCCGCCCACGCCAACCGAACCCGACCGGCCGACCCGCCCGGTCGCACTCCACCTCGATCGGTGCCCTGTACCGCCGCATCCCACCACGATACCGAACGCACGTTCTGGCCTGTGGGTGTGTGGAAGGCCTACGCGCCCACCGACACAACTGGACTGCGTGTCACACCCTGCCCGTAGGGTCATCGCCCAGCAGACCGGCAGCTGGCGTCAACCCGATCGGAGTCCACAGTGGCAACACCGCCACTTTCGGACCCTGCAGCTGCGCTGGTGGATCGACGTGTGCGCGCCCTCGCGCACCTTGTTCCCATCCTGGAGCTCGAACGCGACAAGAGCATGGGCCGTACCGGTCGGGACTGGGCGCCGTACGACGTGAAGCTGCTGACCATCGTTGCGGTCGACACCGTTGCGGTCAGCGATGGGCTCACCGGCCTGCCCGGGGTGCCCCGCAACCAGCTGCTCGATGACCTTGCCCGGGTTGCTGCACGATGCGCGCCTGAGCGCCCACCTGGCGAACATGGCGACGTTGCCCGCTGGGTCCTTGACCGGCTGCTGAACCACACGGCCGCTGCGGTCGCTCACGAGGTGCCCTATGTCGACGTGACCGACAGCTACCGGCAAGTCACGCTGCCGGTCCGGCTGCTGTTCGAGACGCTGGCAGACGACCAAGAGACGCTGCTGGTCAACGCCGATCCAGCCGCGGTCCATCTGCTGATCGCAGCGTTGGACCGCAACCTTGAGGACGCCCAGGTCGCTACCGACGCGGTCCTGCAGTACCAGCTGGAAACCGGCCGGCTTGATGACGCAGTCGGGTCAGCCCGGCAGGCGCTGGTGATCTCTCGCCAGTACCGCGAGCGGCTTCGTGCCTTCCTGCGGTCCATCGAGCAGAACCTGCGCAGTGTCGACTGGGACCAGCAGGTGGAACCGGCCCTGGAAGCCGCGCTGAGCCACATTCAGGGCCGTGTCCGGTTCGAGCGAGAGCTGCTGGGCCACGCCCGGTCGGGACGTCTCGCTGACACCGACGATGACACCACCGATCAGGCAACCGTGCAGCTACGTCGACGTGCCACCGAGATCCACCGGCTGATGACGGACTGTCTGACCTCTCACGCTGACCTGCAACATGACCTGATCGGCGCTCGCGCACGGTTCAGGGACGAGCAGGCCCGTCAGACGTTCGCGCCGCCCGCACCGGTCGGGGCCGTTGACCTGGCAGATGAGGTGCTGCGCCCGCTGATGGCCGTGCCGGCAGATAGAGCCATCTTCGCCGCAGACGAGTTCCTTGCGGCGTTCCTCGGCCCTGTCACCCCACGGCTGCTGCTGTTCGGCCCCCTCGCTGACGGGCTTGTTCGCGCCCCCGCAGAACGGGACTTGTCGATCGACCCGGTCGATCTGGACCTGGAGGACCTCGAGTCCGAGTTCGCCCGGTTCGACGACCGCCACGACGCCGCGCTCGACAGCCTGCTTGCGACCGTGACCGGGCCCACACGGCTTGGGGACCTGCTCGCCAAGGTCGACTCGGAGACAGATGACGGCCAGTTCGCCTACGAGGTCAGCCTGTACCTCGCGCTGCATGCACTTCGCGCGTTCCGCCCCGATGGCCCCATCGACGGCGAGTTCACCACCACCGATGACGGGACCCGGCTGCGCACGGCCCACATCGCTGATGCGCCTGACCTGACGATCCATCCGCCGGCACGGCCGGCCGCCCAGGAGACCACCGATGACCAGCTTGCTGGCTGAGCCCACCCGGCTGTTGCGCTACGCCCTGGACCCCGCGATCCCTCCGGCTCGCAACGACGAGTACCGCGACCTTGTGGCCCGCTGCGGGCAGGACCCGACGTTTCGTGCCCATCTGGAGGCCACGGCAGCTGCTCTGGACCTTGAGGTCCTGCACGTGGACGCAACCGTTGGGGTCGTGCTCGCACCGGCGGCCGGCACGCTGTTCGCCCCGACATGGTCCTGGTTCCGGGACCAGGCCAAGGTCCAGCCCACCGCAGAGAACCGCATGATCGTCGGGATGCTGCTCGTTGGGGTCGCCGCGATCTGCTACCCGAGCGCGTCAGCGCTGTCGGAACCTGGGCTGCGCCGGTTCACCGCACCGCAGGTCGACACGCTGCTGCGCGAACACATCAAGATGGTTGCCGATGGCGACACGATGCTGGAGGACGGCATCGAGCAGGCCTGGGAGGTGTACGCCGCCCGCAAAGCGGTCGCGCGAACCAAGGGCGGGCAGCGGCTCGCCAAGGACTGCACGGTCCGCCTCGCAGAACAGGTCTGCGACCTGCTGTGCGACCAGCGGCTGCTGCTGCGCACCGAAGAAGACGGCACGGTGACCTACCGGTCCACCGACCGGTTCCGCCATCTCGTTGCCCGCCACGCCGGCACGCTCGCGTACCGGGCCCTGATCGACTCTGACGCCGCTGATGTTGCGGTGTTGCTGACCACGGAGGCCCGCTGATGTGGCACCTGTCCCGCGTACTTCTTCGTCGCGTCGGGCACGGCGACGCCCGGTTCGACCCGCTGGAACTGGACCTGACCCACGACGGCCACCCGTGCGACACGGTCTGGTGGCTGGAGAACGGCGGCGGGAAGACCAGCCTGCTGAGCCTGGTGTTCGCTGTCCTTCGCCCCGCCAGCCGAGAGTTCCTGGGCGGACGTCACGGCCGGAGCTTGGGCGACTACGTCGCCACCGGCGACGTGGCCCACGTGGTCCTTGAGTGGCAGCTTCCCACCGAACAGCTACCTGGCATCGGCAGCGACGACCGGCTGATCACCGGGCTGACCCTGGAGTGGCCCGACCTGCGTGCACAGCCGGGCAACACCTCCGGGCTGCTGCGGACCCAGTGGGGGTTTCGCGCCACCGGCAACTACGGGCTGGACGACCTGCCGTTCACCGACGATAACGGCCGTCCACGCCGTGCCCGCAGCTTCGCGGACCAGCTCACCCGCGACCTGGCCCCGGTCGCAACCGCACAGCTGCACCGTCCGGACGCGAACCAGGCCTCGTGGCACGAGTGGCTGACCGACAAGGACCTGGACCCCGAGGTGTTCCGGTTCCAGCTGGCGATGAACCACGACGAAGGCGCGATCGCAGAGGAGTTCTCGTTCGCTTCGGGCGACGCGTTCGTGGAGTGGGCCCTGCGCGTAGCAGCCGACCCTGACCTTCCCGCACGGGTCGCCAAGACCCTGGAAGCGGTCGCGGGCCGTATCCACCAGCGTCCCGAACTCACCCGCGAACTCGAGCTGTGCAACGGCGCTGCAGACCGGCTGGGGCACGTCAGCGACACCGGCGAATGGCTGGCCGGCGCCACCGAAGCCCGCAACGCACGGCAGCAGGACGCCTTGCGGCTCGCTGGCAGCGTCAGCCTGGCAGCGGCAGAAGCCGACCAGGCTGCCGCTGTCGCCCGCGACGAACGCGACGCGGCCGACAAGGCCGAGAAGGCCGCGAACACCGAAGGGTCTCGTGCGCAGCGGATCGCAAGCCGGTGGCGGCAGCTGGCCGCCACCGCAGGTGAACAGGCCGCTGCCGAACACCGCCAGCAGGCAGCGGACGCGCTCCAGGCAGCAGAGCTCACCGTGGACGGTTGGGCAGCCGCTGAGCTGCTGCACCTGCAGGACCGCACCGACCGCGAACACCGCAGGGTCCGCCAGCAGCTCGACGGGCTCGAGGACGGCCTGGAACCGCTGAAACGCCAGATCACCACAGCAGAAACCGACCTTGCGGCCCGGGCAGCGCATCTCACCGCCCGCATCACCGCCGAACTTGCGCAGGCCAACGAACGCCAAGAGCAGCTCACCCGCCAGGACACCGCCGACCGCAGCAAAGCTGTCGCGCTCCGCAACGACGCCAACGACGCGCAGACGGAACGAGCCACCGCAACGGCCGAGCTGAACCAGATCGACAAAGCCCACGCTGCCGCGGTCAGCGAGCAGTTGCTGGCCGTGGACGACGACCCCGAACACGCTGCCGTTGACGCCGCCGCTGCGGTGGCCCGCACCGAAACAGACCTTGCTGCCGCACAGGAACGGGCTGCGGCAGCCGCCCACGAAGCCGCTGCTGCTGCCGACATCAAGGCCGACTGCCAGCAGGCCCTCACAGACGCCGAAGCAGCGCACCACGACGCCGTAGCCCTGGCTGAACAGATGGCTGACGACGCTGCGGCGCTCGCAGGTAACGAGCAGCTGATCGCTGCGACACAGACCTCACCGGCAGAAGTGTGGGCCCAGCCGCAGGTCACGCTGGACCGGCTCCGCCAAGCTGCCGACGACGCCCGCCGCACCCTTGTGGACGCCACCCTGCACGCCACCGAACTCGACCGGGTTCTCGCTGCCCTCGAGACGGACGGGTACGCCCCTCCGTCAGCAGACGTGACCGTGGCGCTACGCACGTTGCGTGCCGCCGGCATCCCCGCAGTAGCGGGCTACACCTACCTCGCAGACGCTGTCGCAGCAGACCAGCGGGCCGCCACACTGGCTGCCGCACCCGACGTTGCCGCCGGGATCGTGGTCACCGACCCAAGCCGGCTCGCTGACGGCGCCGAGGCCCTCCACGGTCTGGTGCCCTCCGCACCGTTGACCCTTGCAGCTGCAACAGCGCTCACCGAACCTGACGCCCGACACGAACGGCAGGTACTGCCACCCGATCCGGCGGTCTACGACACCGACGCTGCAGCCCAACTCCTCGGCCGGCTCAGCGACGACCAGCGCACCACCAGCACCACCATCGAACGGGCACGCCAGCAGGCCGCCGCGAACGAGGCCACCGCCGCGAAGTTTGAGGCGTTCCACCGCCGCTGGGACGACCCAGCAGCGATCCGCACTGCCGTTGACGACACCCGCCTAGTTCGGGAGCACGCCGCAGACCAGCTGGCCGCTGCTGCCCGCACCGCCGAACACGCCGCTGAACACGCCGCCAGCGCCACCACCCTGGTGAACGAGACCGAACAGGCGCTTGCCCGGCACCGCGACCGGCACCGGCAGCTGGCACAGCTCGCAGACCGCTGGGCGGAACGCCCCGACCACATCGACCGCATCGACGTGTCCGACCGGACCCTGCAGGACATCGCAGACGCACAGGAACAGCTGGAGCAGCAGCGCAACGACCGTGCCGACCAACGCAACAAGCTGACCGAAACGCAGCAGCGCCTCACCAGCACCCGCGAAGTGATCGCTGACCAGCTCATCCGGCTGGCCCTGACCCCCGCAGACCCGACCGTCACCAACGACCCCGGTGGCACGCTTGAAGCGCACGAACGCGCCCTGCTGGACCTGCGCCAAGAGCTGCACGCACAGCGGACCGAACACGACCTGGGCGACACCCTGCAGCAGCTGACCGAACAGCTGGCAGCCATCGCCAGCCAACTGGACGACCTGCCCGACGACGCCGTCGCCCTCGGCCGTTCACTGCTCAACAGCCCCGAGGGCCAAACCCCGGTGGCACGCCGGCACGCCGCCAACGCAGCAGCGACCCACCGCTCCGCCTGCGCAGTCGCCGTCGGCGAAGCGAACGAGAAGCTGCAGGCCGCCACGAAACGCCGCGAAGCCACTGACGAGCTCTCCACCATCGAACTTCCCGCCGGCACGGTCATCCCCCCGGACGAACACACCTGCACTCTTCACGCCGACCGGGAGAACGCCCGCAGCGACGAACTGTGGCGCCAACGCCGCCAGCACCTCGCAGCGAAAGACCGTGCGAACGAGCGCGCGACCGCAGCCACCAACCGCAGCGAGAAGTTCACCCAGACCGCAGACAACCTCCTGACGGTCCTTGGCCGCACGGCCACAGACCCCACCGGCAACGTCCCGTACCCGCACGAGCCCGCCAACGCCGCTACAGACGCCCACGAAGCCATCGCTGCGGTCCGCGCCGCCAACGACGACGTGACGGAAGCGGCGGCGCAACGCCAGTCAGCCCACCACACCCTCGTGCAGTACGTGCGGTCACCACGGTTCGCGCTGCTGGTAGGCGACAACCAGCCGAGCTCCCGCATCGCTGCACGACTCACCAACGAGAACGTCGACGTCCTCGCGGGCGACGCCGCCAACCTGCAGACCGAACTGGTCCGCCGCGCCAACGGGATCCGTGCAGACCTCGACGACATCGACCGGCACCGGCAGCTGCTCGTCGACCAGCTCGTCGGAGTCGCCCGCGAAGCCGTCGGGCTGCTCCGCGACATCGCGAACCGCAGCCGCATGCCTGACGGGCTCGCCGGCTGGTCACGACGCCGGTTCATCGAGATCGGGCACGAACCGCTACCCGACGATCACGCTGCCCTCAACGACCGGATCGCCCGGGTCGTTGACCAGCTCGTCCACGACCGCACCACCCCTGACGGCCACCAGCTGCTCTACCGCGCAACCCGAGCGGCCGTCGGAGACCAGCCGTTCCACGTACGCATCCTGAAACCCCACATGGACCTGCGCCACGACCGGGTCAACATCACCGCCCTCGACGGGTTCTCCGGCGGGCAGAAGGTCACCACAGCGATCGCGCTGTTCATCACGATGCTCAACATGCGGGCCACCTCCCGCGGCAAACACACCTACCGGACCACACTGCTGCTCGACAACCCGTTCGGCAAGTCGTCCGCCGACGCGTTCGTGCACCTCCAGCGCCGCGTCGCGGAACGCCTCGGCGTCCAGCTGGTGTTCACCACCGCCGTGAAAGACCTCGCTGCCCTGTCCCAGTTCCGCCGCGTCATCCGGCTCGAACACCGCCGCAACCGCCGCTCCGGCGACCTGCATGTGGTCGCCCAGCCAGCAGCTACCAGCCGGCTCGTTGCCGCAGCCATCAGCCGCAGCGACGAACCCCACAGCGACGGGCAGCCGGCCGCATGAACGACCTTGTCGACACCGTCACAGCACGCGCAACCACCCGCCGGGTCCAACTCGACGAACTGTGGGCCGCGTTCGCTGCTGCCGCACCCGTAGACGCCGCTGCAGCAGACGCCCGCACCCGCCTCGCCGCAGCTCTGGCCGACGGGCAGGAAACTGGCGTCTGGACCTGCGCCAAGAAGACCGACCGCACCGGACACCCACCACTGCCCGCGTTCATCACCCTGCCCGCACCGCCACCCAACAGCCGCCCCGACCCGGCCGCGGTGGCCTGGCGCCCGGAACTCGCCTGGGCCACCCAGCTTCCACGTCTGTCCAGCACCCAGCTGCACATGCTCCAAGCCGTCAACGCGTTCCTCCGAGACAGCAGCCCCACCCGGCCCCTCGTTCCCGCAGAAGAACGCTCCCTTGAGCTGTTCGGCAACGAGAAAGCGATCACGAACCAGACCGGCGGCACAACCCTGTGGCAGCCCGGACGTCTCACCCACCAGCTGCTGCGCTGCGTGCCCTCCACCGCCCCGTTCGCCTACGAACCCGTCGGTGACGGCCCCCGCCTCCTCGTCGTCGAGAACCAAGCAACCTTCGCCACCACCCGCGACCTACTTCGCGCCACCCCCACCCATCCCTACGCCGCCGTGGTGTTCGGTGCCGGCCGCCAAGCCGCCACCACGATCCGCTACCTAACCGCGCTGCCGTTCCCCGTCACCGCAGTCGACTACTTCGGTGACCTCGACGTTGACGGCCTCGAGGTCGCGGCAGCCTGCATCGCAGCAGCACGCACCGTCGGCGTCACCGCCGACCTGCACCAGCCACTGTGGCGTCTGCTCCTGCACCAGCCCGCCAGCGAAGCCACCAACACCCCCGGCCTCCAGCGGGCACGCCAGGCCACCGCGGTCCTCCCCGACGACCTCCGCAACGCCGCAGCTGACCTCCTCACCTCCGGCCAACGCATCCCACAAGAGCGCTGTGGCACCGACCTGCTCGCACACACCCCACGCTGGTGGAGCCCCAGCAGCCCGACAGCCCACCGACAGACAGGATCGACCGTGCCTGCCACCTGCGACCGCTGCGGCGGCATCCACGACACCTACCGGTACGCCCTCGAACGCAACGGCGTGCCGGCCGGGCACACCGACCAGCCGTGGGACGACAGCCAGACGTGCGAGTGGGACGCCGGCATGGCGCTCGACGCTGCGGTGGAACGCCTCGCGAACGACGGCCGCCACACCGTCGGAACACGCATCCCGCTCGGTGGTGGTGTCGCGATCACCGACCAGGGCGACGAGGTCGGCTGGGACGACGACCAGCCCGTCGACGGCACCATCATCCTCGCCTAACCGGGCCGGTCAGAACGGCCGTGACCGCACCGGCTGACCAAGCCGGCAGAGGCCGCAGGCTCGGTCCTTCAGGGCCGAGTAAGGCCGTCGCGCCGAGGTCCGGGTTCGTGCGACCGGACAGCGTGTCACAGGCGGGTGGGATGATCGCGGCATGCGGACCGCTCACGTGCACGTCGCGAAGCTGGCACCGGACCAGCAGCAGCTCGCCGAGGACGTGGGGCCGTGGGCGC
>LFIK01002291.1_pt1 | contig 15462 bp, 15 predicted proteins | sample 643401 | NCBI WGS metagenome assembly LFIK01 (sample SAMN03777447, study PRJNA286221) | soda lake metagenome | biome: soda lake; feature: Kulunda steppe; material: water; isolation source: sample T5-Br brine of Lake Tanatar-5 | place: Russia: Kulunda steppe | collected 2010-07
GCGCGCGCGCGCACCCCCTCCCCCCCACCCCACACACACACTCACACACGCACACCTGCACGCACGCCTGCCCATGCAGGTGGTGCTGTCAAGCGATGAGCCCGACTTTGGTGGCTATAGCAACGTCACCAAGAAGTCTGACGTCGTTTTCCCTACGGGCTCCAGCAACCACGACAACCGCCCCCATGACATGATGGTGTACGCACCAAGCCGGACAGTGGTGCGTAGACAGGAGCAGGATGGCGCAGATAGCGGCAAGGATGGTGTAAGGCTGCTGCAGAATGGTGTAGACAGGAGCGAAGATGGTGCGTAGGCAGTAGCAGGATGGGGTAGACAGGAGCAAAGATGGTGCGTAGGCAGTAGCAGGACAGTGCAGACAGTGGCAAGGATGGTGTGAAGGCAGTAGCAGGATGGTGTAGGCAATAACAGGATGGCGTAGGCAGTTTTTAGAAGACACACTCGCGCACACGCTCAGATACACAGACACCATACAGCATTGCCCACAGAACAGAGAGCGCGCAGCACAATACACAGCGCGCATGCGCACTGACTCGCATACACACACAGCACAGCATGCACACCATACAGCGCACAGCTTGCACGCACACATTCACGCAAACGCACGTGCGCGCAGGTGGTGTACGCGCCCGCTGAGCACTGCGACCCCGAGGGCGACTCCAAGCCTTGGGGCATCCCAGGCTTGGGTGTCAAGGGCTTGGGACCCTACTTTGCCCGCTAAGGCCGCACCCCTCTGCTCGCCCCCACCTGCCCGCATTGGGCCCCGGGGCCGCGCCATGCAAAGCCTGCTAGCAGCAAAAGGTGATGGCTTGCGTCCTGCTGCCCTTGCCCCCGTGGCAGTGAACACTGCTGCCCTTGCCCCCGTGGCTGCAAGGGGGGTGGGCTAGCTGAGCCTGCGCGGGCAGGCAGGGGGTGCGCTGGAGGCAGGCCCTGCAATACCCCCTCTCCCTTGTTCACCCGCCCTTGGCAGTGAACACAGAGGGCCCGCTGGGTCAATAAGCCTGTCACCCGCACAAGCTTGTCACGCGTGCTTGCATCTAGGAGGCGCAGCGGGCAGCTCCGCCGTGCCTGCCTGCCCGTGCAGCGTGATGGCTGTGCAGTGGGCCCTCTCAGTGTGTGCTCTAAGAGCGCGCAAGTGGGTACGGGGTACGCTTGTGAGGCCCGGCCTGCGTGGACCCCGAGGCATCCTGTTGTTTGTTGGCTTGTGCTGGGCGGGTGCAGCAGGTGTGCTGCCTCGCCCAGCCAGAGCCGGTGGTTGGCGATGTGCGTACGGTGCGCTTGCCTTCAGAGGACGAATATCACGGCGGTGCTGTGTGTGTGCGTGTGTGAGGGTCTTGACAGAATGCCCAGGGCGCGCCTCAAAAGCATGTTGCGCCCTCTGCGCTGCATCTGAAAAGTGCAGCTGCTAGTGTGGGGCTCGGTAGTGTGCTGCGTGGTCTGTAGGCATATGTGGTCGTCAGGGGCACGGCATGGCCGCACGGAGCTGTCCAGGTTTGTCGGGGTGCTGCGTGTGGGCGATGCATGTGCGCCCTGTGTCACCGTTTTGCAGGTGTGCTTCCCCATGCACGTTTTTGGCCGCTGCTTGCGCGCCTCCTTTTTGGTCGCTCCCATGTATGCTTCCCATAAAACTGTGAGTATATGGTGTGGAATGCTTTTTATGGTAAGCTGAAGAGGAAGACACATGAGGTTGCATGAATGCTGCCTGCCCCTGTACAAACAAGTAGCTGTGTTTTCCTATTAACAGCAGGCTTCGTGGTCTCTGTGCTGAAAACTTTCACCATTTCATTGCCCTTTCGTTGATGGATTGTAAGCACTGAGAGGAGGAGTCCTTATGGTTGTTCAGGGGGTGGAGGGGCAGCCCCGTAGAGGATCAGAGTTTTTGACGCAGAATGTCTTGACTGTGTAACATGAAAATAAGCTTCTCTTTCTGGCCATTGTGATGACCCTAATGCCAGCATTACGCTCACTTGATGGCACAAACAGGGTTGAGACAGGGGTGTGTGCTGTGGACGTATATACCATGCTCACTCAGGTCTATGCAGCTGCATACTTACAAGTAAGGGATAACCGCCAGCAAAGCCGTCCTACCTGAGATAAAAAAGTAGAGTTTGTTGTGTCGTTGATGAAGGTTAAGTTACATAGCTATACCTGCCGAACAAGTTTACAAGTTTACCCGAACAAGTTTACAAGAACGTGGGCAGCTTAGCTGAATCCAAATGGGCCTGCAGCCGTAACCAACCAATGCAAGCTAGGTAAATGAAATCTACGCACATCATTCTAAGCATCGCCTATGCACAAACAAGGCCAGGCCTTTGGCGTCTGCCTGGCTAATTAAGTCTCTGAGCATGTTTGTGTTATGGTCATGCTACGAGTGTAGTTTGGACGCAGCATCTTGGCGCGACATCCACCAGGGAAAAGGAACTTCCTTTTCCTTGAAGAGAAGAACTGGTGAGGATTTCGAGGGTGACAAGCCGCCCCTTGCTCCAGACCAAGACCTTGAGAGCAACTTGATTTTTCAAAAGCGTGGTTGTCAGCTTGTGTGCGTAGAGCACAGAATGAGCATATTGTTTGAAGGGAGTCTAATGGGCTTTTTTTGCGTCAAGCTCTTCAAGATGATTCAAATTGTGTGAGGTGTTGATAGAGCCTCCCAAACCAAGAAGAATGTTGTCAAGGGTTACTCTCTCGGCCTTCAAGCACTGCTTGAAGTTGCACTTACAAAGAACCTCGTGCTCTTTCTAGAGGCCTCTCATTGGTGTCCAGGCCGCGCATCTTCACAGTATTTAACCTGAAGCGGTGTGAAAGAAAAGAATGAAAAGAAAAACTACGCAAGCAGCTAAAAGCTCCTCACATCAATTAAGGAAAAGGGGCCACTTGGGAAGAAAAGCCCCTTCACCAGGAAAGAAGAAAGCAGTCAGCGAGGATCAGGAGGGTTGCGGACATACAAGCCAGCAGACCTCTCCTGATTGGTTTGAAGGTGAGGAGAATGCTCAACAGAGAACAAATTTCAGGCTTACTAAAGGCTATAACCTAAATACACGCACTCATTGATGCAATTGAGCTCGCAGAGCACTGCCTTGCTCGACACAAGACGGTTGTCACAGGTGACATGAATGGGGCCAAATGCTTTCAAGATCTCTGATCCTTGTCAGATGTCCAAGCCTGTTGCAGGCTTGCATGAACCGCCTGCGATTCTCATCACATCATGAACACAGGCGTGAACTTATCTCAAGCTGCATCTGGCATTGCCTATCCACGAACATTGTGGCAACTTTATATCTCTGCTGTAGTGCTTCCGAATCGCCCTTAGGAGTTGGGGGCGAGTGCCAGCATGATATTGGGCTGGCAGCCCCACCAGCTGGACTCCTTTGAAGCCCAGTTCCTGCATGGAGGCCACAGCCTGCATGTGGAAAAACAGGGGGTTGCCCAGTGACTGTGGTTGTTGTGTTTGTGGCACCTTCCGGTTTACATTACAAGTGAAAATTATGAGAAGATTTTGAATGCAATTTTAATCGTACGACCATTTTCTGATGTTTAGCGATCTTTTGCTCACGATGAGGCAATGCAGGGATACGAGTCAGATATAATATCACAGATTTCCCCATTGATACCTCTTGAGCTAAGCAGATTTAGCGAGCACTGATCTTGTGAGTGACCCTGAGACCCTGAGACACTTAGACACTGTGACCCATTCATTAACGTTCTCCTTGCCTTGTATGTCTATGGCTGTGAATAGAGTATGCAGCTGCCTCATTTTGAAGCACGCACGAGCTGCAAGCATCATCTGCCTCGGCGAGTGTAGCGCCTGCAGCATGCTTTTAAGACAGGACCTCATCCTGCCTTTTGAATATTTAATTAAGAACTTCCTGTCGTTGACATTTGCAGCTAGCCGGTAGCCATGGGACAAGTTCAAGACAAGCACAAACAGGCACCTGTGCCTGCGCCACCCACTCCTGCTGCACAACAGGTGAGCGTTAAATAAATGCGTACCCTCATGAAGAATCTGGTTTTTCAAACCCATAATGCAAGCCCTAGAGCATGTAGAAGAAGTATACAGGGTGGCTTTCCTATTTCACGCGCTTGATCTCACAGCTCTCACATGAGGTAGATTCTGCCTCATCTCGGCAAACGTACGCAGCAACGCTGTTGGAATTTTTCAGACCGGCATGTGTCAGCAGGTCATGGTTTTATGTGCAGTCAGGGGTTGACTTTGTGCCTCGTGCAGCTGTCAAGCTGGCCAGCAAGCATGAGCTCACCCTTTGCTCTCACACTGGCACTGCCATGATGAGCCGCATACTTGACGAGCGCTCGAAATTACCTCTTCCCGTTCCAATACTCCAGGCCTCCCAACGCGTGGAAGACATTCTCCTCAAGATTGAGCCCCCTCTGCACTCACACTGGCACTCGTGTGACAAGCAGGCCACTTGCGCTCAATGTGACCCCCTGCAAACCAACACGCCAGGCCTCCCAACGCGTGGAAGACATCATCCTCAAGATTAAACCCGTCATCGTCATGGGTGCTGCAGTCTGTGACTTCTTGGGCCCCTACGCCGCCAAAGGTCTTGAGTACGCCAACAAGCTATACCAAGGGGCGGACAAGTGCGGGGCTGAGGAGCTCATACAGGTCAGGTTGCTCAACTTGCACCGCCTGCGGCTTGCTGCTGCACCCCATAGCTTGCATGTGTTGGCGTCTGGCCGACACCAGGCAAAGCTGCTTATCTAGCTTGCGTGTGCAGGCGACTGGCCAGTACCAGACAAAGCTTGTTTTTTTGTTCAGACACCAAGCTCAAACTAGTTTCCCACACTGATCAGTTGGAATGCAAACAACACGGCAACATGCCGAGTCTCCCAGCACTCGGGTCCAGAATGCTACAACACGTACACGCTTCCTTGGTGTCAGGAGGCACAGCATGCCTTGCAACATGGCATATGCACTATGGTCGCATTGCTCTCGCCGACGCCGTTCTGCAAAGTAGCGGCTTGATCGTGGGAGCTCCAGCTCCCATGAGCTGTCACGGGCTGGGTAAAGCTGCGTTCTCCAGCGCGCATTTCATGAGCTTTCATGAGCTGTCATGGACCGGGTGCGGCTGCATTCTCCTGGAGTGTGCTTGTGCACAATGTGGCCATTGAAAAGATCAAAGCGGGTCTACCCTGCTTACCTCTGCTCTTCAAAATGGAGGGCAAAGAAAAAAGTCTCCCCTACTGAGTATCTCTGCTCTTGAACACTCAAAGTGTGGGCAACGCGGAAGAATGTGCATTCATCCCCCAGTGTGACCACGTCCCAGCTGGCCCCAGCCGTTAGCTGTGGTCGAAAGGATTATGAGTATGGCACGGCGCCCTCCAGCGCGTTTCCCTGGCTGGCCAGCTATGATGCCTTCTGCGATTTGTCATGCACAGCCACATTGCCCATTCTCATGCAGTCCATTGTGCGCTGCATCTATTGGTCAAGGACCCACCATGCGCAGCCACACTGTGACTTCTGATGCTGCCTGGCATGCACCGCATTAATTGGCATCCCCCCCCCCCTTCCCTGCGCTGCCTGCAGATCGCGCTGGGACTTCTGATGCTGTTCTTTGGGGGCAACTTTCCAGTGCTCATTGCTGCCATTGAAGCCTTCCGCATCACTGGCTGGTGCGCATAAACATGCACAGGGTCCCTACGTGTGGGGACGCGAGCGTGTGTGCATGCATGCATGCCTGAGAGTGTGTACGTGAGTGCATATTTAAGGGAGAAAGCAGGAGCGGGGGGGAGGGAAGGAGCACGCAACGCTGCCGATGCGATGAGTTGTGCCACAGGGCTCATGTACCTCTGTATGTTCACCAGTCATGCCATGGCTTGGTAAATTGAGCATGCCTTGTCGCCCTGGACGTTGAGCGTGCTTTGTGCGCAGAGGTGGGGCTCTTACCGAAACCCTGAGCAGCTTCTAGACCATATTTGCTTGTGTGTGCTGAACAGCTGTGTGTGCTGCAGCTGTCAGGCCGGGATTGTTGGGTTCTCTGCCTGAATTCTGCTTGATGCTGGTATAAGCAGCTGCTACGGTAAGCACTGCTCTTAAGCCTGTTCCTGTTACCATAAAACAGCTGCTGCCTTGCCCTGCTCCCCTGCCCTGCCTGCGGTATGCCATACTTCCCTTGTAGAGACCTGGTCTAGATGGCTGCATATAACTCGTTCGCCTGCCTCAAAGTATCACCACTGGTGACAACCAGCTTTAAGATGTACAGGACTTGCACTCGTAGTTGGTATGCCGAAGACCGGCACTTTCTTGCCACTTTGGTGTGCATTGCAATGTAGCAATGTTGAATCCGAGAAAGTGTTTGGTGTTTGCGCAGGGATTCAATCAAATCATCCTTCCGGAAATTGTACCGACAATACCAGGTGGGATCCTTATTTTGTTTAGGGAAAGCAAGTCTTTGATGCATGTGTTCTGTACTGATGCCTTGAAGGGCAGGGACCTTGTCTGAGATGTTTTGTACCCTGGTGGAGGTACCTTGTCAATGCCCATTGGAGCCGCATGTAAATGGCACTTCACCAAGGATGCACTTACCAGGATTACCATCATAAGTGATCGAGCATGTGCAAATGGATCTGCTATGAACGGTTAGCTCGTGTATATCAGCAAAGCAGACCGGGCCTCGGCTGGGCTGCTTCAGGCCTCAAGAAACCAGTCTGTCCATGCTAATGTCGATAGTTGGTGACTGCAGTGACAGTGAGTGCCCTTGCCAACGCATCCCTGGAAATGATAACCAAGGATTGCATCCTGTGTGTGTGTAATGTTTACACAAGCCAATGTGCTCATGAGCTGGTGAACTCCATCTCACTAAGTATATATAAAGGAATGCATGTGTGGTGTTTGCGCAAGCCGGTGTGCTGATGAGAGGGTAAGCTCTATCTTGCAAGGGTTGCGTACAAAATAATCAAGGGCGCCCTTGATGTCTGGCTTTCGTGAAGGCAAGCGTCTCCAGGTGTGGCTTATTATGCGTGTTGTACCAGCCTGTTCCCTTAAATGCTGCCTGTGCAGATTGGCATGACAGCATCCAGGAAGGATGATCTCAGGGACGACAACAATGACGGCGTGCCTGATGTACAGCAGCTGGAAGCAAAGGAGCTGGTTACGCGCAAGTTAGGCGTGTTCCTGAAGGCCACAGATCCACATGCTGTGAATGAAGCCATGCTGGGTCTCTCCTCAGGTGCGGTCGAAGGTCCTGCACTGCAAATTGGTCCCTTCTTGCAATTGCTTCTGAGCACCAGCCAAGCGCAGCGGCTTGCCTGGGTGTCTAGATTTCTGCCAGATCTGCGCGGTGCTTGTGCCTTTTGCCACAGCTGCTATGCAGGACAGCACCCATCCCACAGCCCTGCCATGCCAAACAAACTGCTTCAGTTACACAGCCTTCCAAAATCATTGACGCTTTGCTGGGCTGAGGACCTGCCGCGCCGCTGGTAGTCCCAACCTTCAACGCTGGCCGCTCATTCGTTGGTGGCATGCTGGGTCTAGGCCTTGGGTTGCAATGACCATGAAGACCTTCGCAGAGCTTGCTTTTGGTACTGGCAGCTTCATGTTCACTGGCGCTGCGCTTTCAGGCTTGATGTCAGTCCTGGCCACGTTGCAAGTCAAGTTTGCCAAGACGGTCACGCTGGGTGTTTCCTTGGCCGACTGCTTTGACGAGACGGCCCAGAAGAGTGAGTTGTCCTGCGATTGCGGATTTGCACTTTTGTGTGTGCCTCCCTGTGTTGTGCATCCATTTAACCCCGTGTTGTTTTACGTCTTGAATACGGAGGGAATCGGCTTCAATTGGAGAGGAAGTTTTGAGAGGCACACCTCGACTAAACAAGCGGTTTCGCATGTCTGGTAGGATGCGGCCTCACAATGCAAGCCACTGCGAATGGTTGACATCGTTCAATGCGAGTCCTCTTTTACAAGAGTGACTGCGGTACAGCAGGAGCATACTGGGCATATGAAGCGCGAGCAAGCTTCCTGGGTGTGTCCAGATTTCCTGGGATTAAATGCACAGTGGTACATTAAAAATGAGGCTGTTACTTGCAGTGTAAGACAAATTATGGACAGGCCCAGCTCTTCCAGGCACTTGGCCTGTTTCAGTTTCTGTTAGTTTGGCTCTTGCCCTCATGCACTGCTCTCTTTCTGCCTCTCCCCGCCTCCGATCCTGCCTCCTTTATCGACCCCTTTCCTGCAAATCAGGGTTGTGTTGCCTGCTTTTGATTAGCAATGTGCAAATGATTCATTGAAATTCGATACGCCGAATGATGCCAGCAATGCCAGCAAGCTTCGAGAGCAGGTGGAGGAGGTGGAGGCACTAACTCATGCCAGCTGACCTTCCCCCCTCCCCCAACCCCCTTTTTCCACACATCTATATGTACATCTATATGTTTTTAGATGAGACATTGCTTAATGCCACATTGTTAACGTGGACTCACTGTAAGGCGCAAAACGGAGCATATAGGTGCGTTGCAGGGCCCTTTTAAAGGAGAGGGTCTTTTTCCGCGAATCGGTGTTGGCATGTGATTTTGTGTGGCACGATGTCCTGTCTGCAAGACCAGACTTCGTGGTGCAAGGCTATACGAAGGGCAGAACACAGTGCCTGTCTTAGCAGTAGTAATGGAGTTATCCTTATATTAATGTGGGCTTGGTGGTGAGCCTTTGGTAGTTGGAGTAACCGGTTTGTTGTCTGGCCAGTGAATTATGGCCTGGTCTTTAGTCTGTAATAAATCACCGCCGCCGAACCTACAATTGATGTTTTACATTACGGCAAATGATTTGGTAAAGTTCGAATTCGCGAATTCAGAATGCGAGGATGACACAACCCTGCTGCAAATTGTAGTTTATCATGTTGAGCCGCGCACCATTTGTGTATGCATGCCCTTCATTCAACTGCCTCTTGGTGTGAATCGGAAATGTCAGCTTCCCCCCTGTCACGACCTGCACACGCCTTCAAGGCTTTCTGCCAAGGCCTGCCAAAGGGTCCAGGATGTCACATGCATCTCATGGGACAACACATTCTATTGTTGCATCTTCATACTGATTCAGACAGCATTTGGGTCGTGCTGGGGTGGGCGGTGTTATGATCTTGGTTGAGGTCTGAAGTGTGTGTGCCATTCCTGCGCACCACAGACTCTGCTGTATGCTGCATTGTTCCATTGCATGCAGTTGCTGGCCCGGCCTTGTTGCATGCCTTACCAAGGGAATATCACAAGTGGATTGGTGAGTGATGTAAGCTTCAAGCCTTATTTCTGTATTGGCAAGCTACTGTGTTGACTGCCTAGTTTGTGGCTTGTCAAAAGCTTTTGCTGGGATAGAGCAGTATTGACCGTGTGCAAGCGTGAATTGTGTCCTTCTGAGATAGCCACACACTGGCAAAGGTTATCTATTCAAGTCCCTAGACCCCTTTTGACCCCGCCCCCACACAGCTTGTGTGCATGCAATATCTATGTACAGAAAAGGATGGTAGCTTGACCGTTTATCTGCCTGACTATCTGTTTACAGAACAGGAGGGTGGCTCGACAGTTCATTTACAGCAAACCACTTCCCATTTACTGAATGCAAACTTGTAACTTGAAGCTGCCTCTCTTGCACATTTTCAGAGATGGGCATCAGCTATGCCTGTCGCAGTTTAGCTGTGACAATTGCCTGGTGGTGCCAGAGAATCATCAGGTGAGGACTGAAAATATTAGCAGCTTGTAAAGTAGTAAAATGCTTGCAAGAATTCCCTGGGGTTGCTTCTTTCCAGGGAATGTTTTCCTTGGAGGTATAAATACCATGGAGTATTAGATACTCCTGGCTACTACTGCGCCTCGCGTTTCTCTCACCTCACAGTTGGGTATGAGTGGCGTCATTGCTGAATGCTAGTGACCGGTTTGAAGAAATTTACACTGGTGACACTTTGTACTTTGATAGGATTTCCATGTATTTTACAAATGCCTGGTTAAGCGCTGCATCTGCTTTCTGCTTTTCTGGCAGATCAGTATTGCATGCACACACAGCTTCCTCACTCCTAGCATGTGATGTTCTGGAAGGAGTGTTATGTATCCATTTGTGCACAATTTGGCCGCAAGCAGCTTACTGACATATTCACGAGTCAAAATATGATCCCTGGAGCATTGAGTATGTACGCAGGATTGCTGCTGCTGCTGCTGCAGGGTCATACACACAGCATGGGTCTCCATGCAGAGTGCCCACGCGCATGGCCCCTAGACACACATTCACACATATTCATAAGTACCTGCCTGCTACAATGGCATCACGGCATCTATGGCATCACTCCTGTAAAGATACACCCACACCCACAGTATGGGTTCCGGACCCACTCTTTTGGAAACACATCGAGACGTGAAAGTCACACCCACACCCAAACCCACGCCCTTGAATCACACCCACACCCAATTCTGATGCCTTTGATTTCCTTTGCGGGCGGCTCTTGCATCCAGCTCAAGGGCCTTTGCATCGGGCAGGACTGCTTTGCACAGCCCCTCAAGTCTGATTCCTGTCCTGCCCCTGCCTGCAGCGCCCTGCACTGCGCCATGCGCGGCGGCCAGATGGTGCTCAAGGGCGTGAGCGTTGCGCTTGCGCGCCGTGACATCAAGGTGTGTGCGCGTTCCGCTGTGCCCCTGGCTTGCAGAGCTGGGCAGCAGCTTATGCATGCATAAAAAGATCCCGGGGTCATGCGTGCGCCAGCGTGTGAGTTTACGCCACTAATAAGTCGCACAACCACGGTACGTGCCTTGCATATGCCATGCATTTGCGCCAGCGCCCTTGGACCAAGTGCAGGGCAGACTCTAAAGGGTGCAGCTCTGTGCAGCAACAACGTTTGAAGGCTGTCGCAGAAGAGGGCGCTCCAGGGCCTGTGTGGGGGGCAAGACAGTTCTGGAGCTGATGGGGTGGAAGCCATGGGAGGGGGTCTGCTGGTCTGGGAGCTCTATGTGCAGGATCTGTGTTTGGGAGAGCTTCTGAGAAGGTGCCACATAGGAGCAGTGCACGCGGATCCGGGGATTGTTTGAGAGCTGCTCCGGGGGCGCTGCACACCAGACGTGCATGCAAGTCCTGTGTTTGTGGGAAAGCAGTGACAGTGACGCTGCGTGGGAGCAGTGCATGCGGATCCGGGGATTGTGTGGGAGCCGCTCCAGGGGCACTGCACACCAGAAGTGCATGCAAGTCCTGTGTTTGTGGGAAAGCAGTGACAGTGACGCTGCGTGGGAGCCGTGCATGCGGATCCGGGGATTGTGTGAGGGTTGGCCCAGGGGCTCTCTGAAGCAGGGACAGTCTGAAGGACTCCTAAGGGGGAAAGAACCTGCTGGGGTTTTGCACGGTAAGAGATGCTCCTCAAGGCGCTGTGGGGGAGAAGAAAGCTGCAGGGGCTCTGTGCGACGAGAGCTGTGGGGCTCCGTTCTGCATGAGCTGCTCCCGGTAGAGAACCTGAGAGCAGCGCTGAGGGACAGGGCCTGGCACAAGCACTTGCCTAGTGCTGGTGCCTTGTTGGCCAGTTCTGATGCTGTGTTGAGGTGCTAATGCTGTTCTGGCTGTTTCTTCCTGCACTAAGTCTGAGCCATTTGGGAGCTGATGGCAATGTGATGGAATGTTTGAAAGGGAAAATGAATCAGGCGCACACCGGGGGAGGGGAGAGGTGGGAGGGAAAGGGACGCGGACGCCATCATCCCATGATGCAAGCACGGCGCATTGCCGTACGTCTGCGTACTTGCATACCTCCACCTTGACCACACCCCCACCCGCCAGCACCGCTGCCCCGCCCCCTCACCCGCGCGCCATTGCTTTTTGGGGTGCCTGTCGCACGCAATGCGGGGCACGTGGTGCGAATGCGGGACACATGGTTCAAATGCGGGGGGGTGCATGCGCAGAGGAGCGGACATCAACGGGCCCGAGGTCCATGAGCCCCATCAACCCATACTTCAAATATGATATTCGCTGCCCTCCCTGCCTGCAGCTGCCTCTGGCCATGAGCCCCAAATGCCCTTCCTCCTCTACCTGCCTCTGGCCATGTGCCGCAACAACCCATGTTTGCTGCCCTCCCTACCAGCAGCTGCCTTTGGACATGAGCCCCATCAATCCATACTTCAAATATTATATTCGCTGCCCTCCCTGCCTGCAGCTGCCTCTGGCCATGAGCCTCAAATGCCCTTCCTCCTCTACCTGCCTCTGGCTATGTGCCGCAACAACCCATGTTTGCTGCCCTCCCTACCTGCAGCTGCCTTTGGACATGAGCCCCAACAACCCTGCATTCCCTGCTGCGTGCACAGCCCTTGGGAGCATCGGGTTCGTGTGGCAGGTGCGCCAGCTCGGCGGGGCAATAAACATGGTGGTCTGGTGCAGTAAGCTCACTCTTCTTCCTTCTGGGCAATTAAGATGATGATATGCTGCACTTAGCCCATTCTTCTTCCTTCAGGGCAAGCATGTGTCGCTTACAAGGTAAGAGTGTGGGCCGTATAGGAGGCGCCTGGCATCACCAGAAATGGAAGATGTGCGCTCCAGCGAAACATTGTGCCAAACCGTATGCCCATCATCCCAGCGGATGTCACTGCAAAGGTCACAGCAACTGTGAATGACATTTGGCAGCACAGCTGTGCAGCGCCCATGACCCACACTCTTTTGGTCAGTGCATGGCAGCAGCAAAGTCGTCAAGACATTGGTACTTGGTCTGCGCCCTTGCTGCAACAGTCCAGGCCCGAGCTCTCTATGATAAGCCTCTATGACAAGCATGAGGTCTCTGATAAGAGGCCTGGACTCTATGATAAGCCTCTTCAAGCATGAGGTATCTGATGAGAGGCTCGTTTTTGTACTTTGGGAAGTGGAATCAATCCTAGTGTGCTGGATTCCATAGCCTTGTGCAGCCCAGCATGATGAATGTGGCTACAACTTCGTGACAAACTTGCGCCCATGTTTCCTTGCATTCACTTGCACATCCAACCTGAACCATCATCCTGGACAAGCGTCGCTAATGGCCAAGCACACTCCCTTTACCATCTGCGCCTGTATGCAGGCAATGCGCGGCTTCTCCCTGCCTTTCCCCCTGAACATCCTGCTACTGCCCTTCCGCATCGCTGAGTGGGCGCTTTTCTACATGATATCCTATCGGTAGTGCTTGCTTCTCATTGCCGACTGTTGGCCTGATGGTCAACAGGTTTCAGGATAAATGCTTGTGTGGCCTCCTTGGCATGAACTCGCAAGCTGGATTGAACAAGGGCTGGCTCAAAGAAGAGGGTCGATCAAGGAAAAATAGTCACGTGGACCTTGTTGCGCTCTCTGCATTTTGCTGCCTGGGTGGCAGCTCATTGCCTTAGCAGGATGTTCGTATGCTGCTGGACCAGCTGTGCCGGTGGCTCGATGCTCTTCAGCAGGATGTTTCTAGAAACAACAAATCTGGTTAGTGAACGCTTGCCTGGAGTGTTCAGCAAGGCTTGCAATGAGAGGCAAGAGGCATGAAGCACGTGCAAGAGTGCAGAACCTCCGAAGCAACCAAGTGTCATGCTTAGAGGATGCTGCAGATGGAGCACCTCTTGAATGTACAGGATTTCTGCCTCTTGTTGTCTTACTTGTGCGCAGCCGTCAATTTTTGTAAGTTTTTTTAACCATGTTGTAAGTTTCAAGTTTCAAGTTAATGGGTTAACCGCCAGCCAGGTCGTTAGGCTGATTGGTTTGTTGCTGGTCTTCTCCAGCCCAAAAATAGTCCATAATGTCCGAAATGAAATAGCAGAGTCTATTGTGCCATAGAGAAAGAAAATCAAAGACAGTCTGTTGTAACCATGTTGCAAAGCTTTGACAAGCGGCAGCGGGTTGTTTTGATGTAAATGTTTTTTCCAGTACGGTCAAGTACTGTGAAGATTCAAGTTAGGGTTAACAGTCAGCCTGGACGTTAGGCTAATTGGTTTTGTGGCTGGTCTTCGACAGCCAATTAAAAAATCCATAATGTCTGAGATGAAAAGGCCAAGTTCATTGCGCTGTTGAGAAAGGAAATCAGAGACAGTCTGACCAGGCAAGGCATGCAAAAAAGCACAGGCAAAAAAGTGCAGGGCTTTCACAGGAAAAACTGGCAAAAGGGTAGAGAAAGGAAAGAATATTCTTCCTGAGAGAAAACTGTTTGTGACAACCATGACAGCCTGAGTGAAAAAGGACACGCACCTCATTTTGCACAGCAGCACAAGGGCACTTGTCAAATTGTCCATTTCCGCCGCACCAGAGGGAGGTTTCCATTATGAGGTTCTGTTTGTGCAAACAAAACCTGCTCGCAATCCTTATAACATGGTCAGGGAGATGAAAGTACAAATACCATGGTGGCATCAGAGGAGCACCTCCATTCTGCATTCGACTCTGTGAATCGGCTTAAAGATCTACGAGGGGAGAGGCAAAGCAAGAATGATAAGTCACAATTTTGTTGTCACACTGCAGAAGGCTCGTACCAGCAGTTTTGGTAACATCGTGGAGATACATGGTCTGGGCACCAATTTGAAGCCTTAGGAAGCAACATGAGAATCTTTGCAAGCGCTTGAAGGCTACAAATTCACGCACTCTTGAAAAAACAGTTGCTCTCAAGGTCTTGGTCAGGAGCAGGGGGCAGCCTGTCACCCTCCAGATCCTCAATAGCTCTTTACTTCCTGGTGGAGGAGACTCGTGGCTCTTCGGGCCAATATGTCTCCTTTTCCTTCATTGATGCGCGGATTTATACTGCCTGCGCAGTGTTTCTTATCTTTCCTTTTCAGCCATAGCAGTTATAGACAAACTCTGATTTCTCATGGCAGCTGTTGTGTTGCTATTTTAGCTGAAGTTTTCCACGGAGACCTAATGGCGACCAAACGCACACAGGGATTGCAATGTTGGGAGCAGCTACACACTGACCATGTAAGCTGTATGAACCAGACCTGTCTCTGTGATGAACTGTAGTGAAGGCAAAGACCTCATCATAATCTACCCCCGCCCTTTGACCAAACCCCTTGGCCACCAGCCTCGCCTTGTAGCGAACCCCTGCAGGCTCGTCTTTCACCCGGTACACCCAGCGAACACCCAGGGGCCGCACACCCGGGGGGGTGTCGGCCAGCACCCAAGTGCTGTTGCTGTGCTGCGACTCAATTTCCTCGTCCATCGCCTTTTTCCACTTCTGTGCGTCTGGCCTGCTCATGGCCTCCGCAAAGTTGCTGGGTTCCCCGGTGCTGCCAAATGCCGCCAGATCCATGTCCATGGCAGCAAGGTGCGCGTGATGCGCAGGGGGGTGCCTCTCGCGCGTTGGGTATCTGCGCTCTGGCGCAGGCGCGGGCACAGGCGCGGGCGCGGGCTGTGGCAGGTGCGCGGGCGCGCGGCGCTCACGCTGGAGATAGCGGCGCTCAGGCGCTGCTTGCGCGGGGGGTGCAGGGGGCTGCGCTGCGTGCTCTGGGTCGGGCTCCCCAGCCTCGGACCCTGCGGGACTGCTGAAGTGGTCAGCGCTCTCCTCTCCA